>Ga0224557_1000040_pt1 | contig 144816 bp, 129 predicted proteins | sample 714S31014metaG_FD_180677 | JGI IMG/M metagenome (GOLD analysis project Ga0224557, IMG submission 180677) | Peat soil microbial communities from Stordalen Mire, Sweden - 717 S3 10-14 | ecosystem: Environmental > Terrestrial > Soil > Wetlands > Peat | place: Sweden: Norrbotten County, Stordalen... | reverse complement strand
CCTCATTCTGGGCGCGCTCGATCAAAGGTGTGGAATTGGTCAAGGTCATGGTTTCGGTACTTCCTGTCTCGCCCTGGAGGGAGGAACGGCTACGGCAGGTGTCTCACGTCAGCCTGACAGACAGGGGTCGGGCACCAAAGCGACCGTGCCATCCTGGTCAGCCCCCAATTCGACGGCTACGACAGCAACCACCGCTTCTAGTCCTCAGGGAGGGTGGCGGTTCGCGGGTGCCTCGGTGCGGCACGTTGGGGGAAGGTTGGACTACTCACGCCGGGCGCCTGTTGAATTCGTCTGAGGAATGCCGTAGGTTGCGAATTGGAGCTTGAAAGTGATCGGATGTGGCCCTGACTGACTGAGCCATCGCGGCAATCGACCATCTCCTGGGTCTGCCGCCTTCGGTCACAGGGAGTCGTGTGATGTCGCATTGTCAGAGCCTGATTTGGATGCCGGGTGTCACCACTCGCCTGCGCGCCGTCCGTTGCCTGCACGTGGGCCACGGCTGATGTCCCTCCACTCGGTCGAGGATGCCTCCAAGCTCAGGCGAATCATCGAGGCAATGCTCCTCATCGGAGCGGACCTGGACCTTCCAGACCTGCTCCGACACGTCATCGAGGAGGCCCGCTCCATAACGGGGGCTCACTATGGTGCAATCGGAGTTCTGAATAGCGAGCGGACAGCGCTTGCCGAGTTCATCACGGTCGGCCTTGCGCCAGACGACGAGGTGCGAATAGGAGATCGACCGAAAGGTCTCGGCGTGTTGGGCCTGGTCATCTCCGATCCTGAAGCGCTCCGCATAGCGGATTTGAACTCCCACCCCAATCGTTCTGGGTTCCCCCTCAATCATCCACCGATGACCTCGTTCCTCGGCGTTCCCATCAGGGTCCGGGAGGAGGTCTACGGCAACCTCTACTTGACCGACAAGGTTGGATGGTCCGAGTTTACGAACGACGACCTCGTGCTCACCGAGGCATTGGCCCTTGCCGCAGGGATTGCGGTCGAGAACGCCCGGCTCCATCAGAGCGTGAAGGTGACGTCAATCCAGGATGATCGGCAACGTCTTGCCGGAGACCTCCACGACAGGGTGATTCAGCGCCTGTTCGGGGCCGGGCTCTCGCTCCAGGGCATCGCAGGCGCTGTCAAGACCGACGGATTGTCGGACCGCTTGAATTCGGTGATAACGGAGATCGACCACACGATCCGTGAGATTCGATCCACGATTTTCGAGCTGAGCCTCATCGACACCGAGCAGGGTATCCGGGCGCAGGTCATCGCGCTCTTGCGAGAACTGAGCCAGGTCGTCGGCTTTGAGGTGAGATCGGCTTTCGACGGTCCGGTGGACACGGGCATCTCGGACGACGTCGCCGGGCATCTGCTGGCTACGGTGCGGGAAGCGGTCACCAACATCGGACGCCACGCCAATGCCACCAAGGCCGACGTCTTGCTCAGCGTGCATGGCGACCTTTGCCGCCTCCAGGTCAGTGACAATGGTCGGGGCATGGGTGGGACCGGGACGACCGGCGGCGGCCTTGGGCTGAACAACATGCGACGTCGAGCGGAGAAGCTGCAAGGACGTCTCGAACTGACTGGCAATTCGGCCGGTGGAACGACGTTGGATTGGCAGGTACTCGCGAAGTAGCTGGCTACCGTCTGGAGCTGAAGCCCGGTTGGGGAGGTAGTCAAGTGTTCCCTACCGCCGGCCGAGGGTCATCACACGACAGTCACGTTCTCGGGGTCATGGCTGAAATGGGCAGTAAACGGGGCAAGCGCCCGGAGGCGTCGCAACGAGTCCCTTGCAGCATCCTCCCAGGTCTCGTCGTAGAGGTTCGAAGCAGCGGGTTGCCCGCTGCGCAGCTCTTCCGCTCGGTAGGCGCACTGCGCTGCGAAAACGACACGTTCGTCGGCGGATTCGATCACAACCGATTGATGGCCAGGCGTATGGCCGGGTGTCGACAGCAGACGAACCCCCTCGGCGATCTCCTCGTCACCATTGACGAGCCGCAGCCGGTCCTTCGGGATAGCCGCCCAGTCCGGCACTGTGTAGAGGGGCGTTTGTGCCGCCTCGTACTCGGCGGCCTGCACGTAGACGGGAGCAGCAAGAACGGCCTGCTGGCCACAGTGGTCGAAGTGCAGATGGGGCACGGCCACGGCGGCGATATCGGAGGTTGCTAGCCCAATCGCTCCGAGTGCGTCCGCCAGCGACGTGACTTTGGGGTTGTACCACTCGTCAATCGCCGGGTTGCCGAATCCAATGCCCGTGTCCACGAGGACGACACCATCGGGATGTCGGATGACCCACGCATGCACCGGAAATGGTTCGAACGTTGCGTGCTCTGGGTGCCACTCGGGGACAGAGGTCACAGTTGCAAGCATCAGTCGTTCAACTGTCGGCAGCTTCGACAAGGGCACGCCGGGCAACCTACTCCTCGACCTACCCCATCGCTGCCGGGAGTGCGGTGCTGAGCGAGTGCCCCGTGCAGCACTCCGGGGTCACAGTGTGGAGCCGAACATGACGGGCAAGTGTCCTCTACCTCGAGCCATTCCCGTTTGATTACTGCGTGCTCACCGGGACCGAGAGAGATGGAGATGGACTCGTATCGAATTACAGCGATTGCGGGCATCGCCCGTGTGGGGCTCGTCGCAGTCGGATCCAGCAGTGGTCTGCGGATTGCCGCGCCACCGGGACGGCGACCTTGCTGACCGCATGCCCGCAGGCGTCTGCCACCCGCCGGGAAGGTCAGGCGGCCGCTGCTGGCACCGGCTGATAGCGGGCGACGGAGAACGCGAGCAGCAGGGGCACGTCCACCGCGAACATGACCAGCAAGGCGGTGAACAGGGCCAGCTGCCTGGACGGGGTGTGGTCGTAGACGAAGACGAACTCGAGGATGCCGGCGATGACGAGGTAGGCGAGCAGGGCCCAACCGAACACCTGGCGGAAGGTGCCCCAGTCGAACTCCTTGATGCGGGCCAGCAGGACCAGGTTGACCACCAGGATGGTTGCGGCGAGCGCGGCGAGGATGACCGCGGGGACCAAGGACGCGGAATGGTCGTAGCCCGCGGCCAGGTAGATCCCCCCGATGATCGTGAGCGCGAGGGTGACCGTTGCCAGTCTCGCCACGGGAGGGAGGTCCGCCTGCCTCTTGTCGATCTCGTCGGGCCCCGGAAGAACCCGTTCGGGGGTGGTAGTCATCGGCTGGCCAGAAACGTCATGATCACGATGGTGGCGATCTGCATGAGCCCGGTGATGCCTGCGGTGTAGATGAAGATCTTCATGAGCCTGCCGACGCGCTCGCCGTTGGGCCGTGGCTTCTTGAGCTCGAACAGCACTGCCAGGTTGGCGGGCTCGAGCAGTCCCAGGGCGATGACCGCCATCGCTCCGACGATGATGTACGAGGCGACCAGCCAGCCATGATGCGGGTAGGCGGCGTCGAGGTTGCCCAAGTGCCTCGCCAGCTGGAATCCGGCGCCCAGGGTCATGGCCACGAGGGTGGGCATGATCAGGATCATCTTGGGCATGAACCGGACGGTGAAATCGATCCGCGACTGGACGGGCAGTCGGCCGAGGATCGGACCGATGATCAGGCCGAGGAACAGATCGATGCTGGTCCACAGCCCGCCCCCCGCCACGTGGAAGAAGGTGAGCGCCCACAGCGAGTTGGAGGCGATGGCCACCACCAGGCCCACGAGGAGGGCAGCCACGATGGGCAGGCCACGCACCGGCACGATCGAAAACTCGGGCACCGACGGAGGGGCGCCCACGGCATGGGGCGGCCCAGCGCCGACATCGACAGCGGTTTCGGCAACGGTATCGGTCATGGCCCCGCTCCTGGTTCCGACAGTGGCCCCGCACCACACCGGTGGGTCTCGTCCTGGTGGTAGAGATTGTACGCCCGCTGCGTACGGAGATCAACGATGAGCGCGTTCATGAACGATGACCGCGTTGATCGACGATGGCTGCGTTCCGACGACCACGTTCCGCCGGTGCCGGCTACCAGCCGCCCCGGTGAACGCTGTCCCCGAGGGTGCGTCGCGGGCGGTGAGCGGAGACCGGCCGGGGGTCCGGCCCCGACGCCTCGCCCAGCAGAACCGCTCCGAGCCACCCGAGGCGTTCGGGTACGCCGAGCGCGGCGCGCAGGGCCTCTTCGCCCCGGAAGTTGCCGAGGAACGCGCTTCCGAGCCCGGCATCGGCGGCACCCAGAAGGAGCGTCATGACGGCGAACCCGGCATCGACGAACCAGAAGGGGACCACCCACCCGACGTCGCTGCCCTCGGGTGGGAGCTTGTCCGGCTCCCGGTAGCGGGCGACATAGGCCTCGGAGTCGGCGAACGCCAGGACCACCACCGGGGCGCGGGACAGCCCCTCGTATCGCCTCGAGCGGGCCCGCCACGCCTCGTCGGTGGTGGCCTCCCAGAAGGGGGCGGTCTGCTCGCTCCCTTCCAGGACGACGAACTCCCGACCCTGGGTGTGGCCCGCCGATGGGGCTCGCAGGGCGAGCGCCAGCAGGCGGTCGAGGACGCCGGGTTCCAGAGGCCGGTCGCTGAAGCTCCTGGTCATATGCCGGCGCTGCACGGCCTCGGTCAGCTCCATGGGGCGAACGCTACCGCCGACGGTCCGCCGACGGGCGCCCTCGGGGACCGGGCCGCAGGTCGGTGGGAATGTCGACCCCACTGGTAGTGTTTGACCCGTAGTTGAGCTGAGCGGGGACCGCGACCGGTCCACCGCCGTCGAAGAAGGATTGTGATCGCCGTGCCCACCTTCAGGGAGATGCTGGCCGAGGCCAAGGCTGCTGTCCGGGAGATCCAGCCCGCGCTGGCCGAAGAGGAGATCGCCGGCAACGCGGTGATCCTCGACGTCAGGGAGCCGGACGAGTACGAGCAGGGGGCGCTGCCCGGGGCGGTGCACATCCCCCGGGGGACCCTCGAGACCTCCGTCGAGGGACGGATCCCCGACAAGTCCTCCCACGTGGTGGTGTACTGCGCGGGCGGCACCCGGTCGGCGTTCGCCGCCAGGACGATGCAGGAGCTGGGTTACTCGGACGTGGCCTCGGTGATCGGCGGCTTCAACCGGTGGAAGGACGAGGGTCGGCCATGGTCGGCCCCCCGTTCGCTCTCGCCTGAGCAGCGCAACCGCTACCAGCGCCACCTGCTCCTCCCCGAGGTCGGCGAGGTCGGGCAGCTGGAGCTGCTCGATGCGAACGTCCTGCTGCTGGGGGCCGGCGGGCTCGGCTCTCCTGCCGGCCTCTACCTGGCCGCCGCCGGTGTGGGGACCCTCGGGATCATCGACATGGACGTGGTCGACGCCTCGAACCTCCAACGCCAGATCCTGCACAACACCGACAGGATCGGCGAGCGGAAGGTCGATTCGGCGAAGAAGACGCTGACCCTGATCAACCCCGACGTGAACGTGGTGACGTACGACGTGCGGTTGGGGGCTGACAACATCCTCGACATCATCGACGGCTACGACGTGATCGTCGACGGCACCGACAACTTCCCGACCCGGTACCTGGTCAACGACGCCTCGCTGCTGAAGCGGATTCCGGTGGTCCACGGATCGATCTTCCGGTTCGAGGGGCAGGCAACCGTGTTCAATCCGTACGAGGGCCCCTGTTACCGGTGCATGATCCCCGAGCCGCCGCCGGCCGAGTTGGCGCCCAGCTGCTCGGAGGCCGGCGTCCTCGGCGTGCTCCCCGGCATCGTCGGGTCGATCCAGGCCATCGAGGCCATCAAGATCCTCCTGGGCATCGGCGACACCCTCCAGGGACGCCTGCTGGCCTACGACGCCCTCGAGCAGAGCTTCCGCACCTTCAAGGTGCACCGCGACCCGAACTGTCCGGCCTGTGGCCCCGGGGCGGCGGACATCGTCATCGCCGAGTACGACGACCTGTGCATGCCCCACGCAGCGGAGCCCCCCGCCGGACCCTGATCCGACGGCGTCCCGGCCCGAGGTGACCGGTGCCGGCCGGGGCCGGCCGGAGAACGGCGCGCCGCGGACACCGTAACCTGTGCCCATGGCACCACACAGCGCATCCTCCGGGACGGGACGCGAGCGGGTCACCGACTCCGGCATCGAGATCCGCCCGGTCTACGGCCCCTCGGATCTGGAGGGTTGGGACCCCGCCCGGCAGCTGGGGGAGCCGGGGCACTTCCCCTTCACCCGGGGGATCCGGCCCGACATGTACCGGGGACGGCTGTGGACCATGCGCCAGTACGCCGGGTTCGGCACCGCCGAGTCGACCAACGAGCGGTTCAAGTTCCTGCTGGGGGCCGGCCAGACCGGCCTGTCCTGCGCCTTCGACCTCCCCACCCAGATGGGGTACGACTCCGACCATCCGAGATCGGAGGGCGAGGTGGGAAAGGTGGGGGTGGCCATCGACTCGTTGGCCGACATGCGGCTGCTGCTGGCCGGCCTCCCCCTCGACAAGGTCACCACCTCGATGACCATCAACGCCACCGCGGCGATCCTCCTGCTCTTCTACCAACTGGTGGCGGAGGAGAACGGGGTGGACCCGAAGCATCTCGGCGGCACCATCCAGAACGACATCTTGAAGGAGTACGTCGCCCGCGGCACCTACATCTACCCGCCGCGTCCGTCGATGCGGCTGGTCACCGACACGTTCTCCTACTGTGCCGAGCACCTTCCGGCCTGGAACACCATCTCCATCTCCGGGTACCACATCCGCGAGGCGGGCTCGACGGCCGTGCAGGAGATCGCCTTCACGATCGCCAACGGGATCGCCTATGTGGAGGCGGCGTTGGCCGCCGGCCTCGACGTCGACGCCTTCGCCCCCCGCCTCAGTTTCTTCTGGAACGCCCACAACAACCTGTTCGAGGAGGTGGCGAAGTACCGTGCCGCCCGGCGGATGTGGGCGAAGATCATGACCGAGCGGTTCCACGCCAGGGACGAGAAGTCGACGCTGCTCCGGTTCCACACCCAGACCGGCGGCTCGACCCTGACCGCGCAGCAGCCCGAGAACAACATCGTGCGGGTGACCATCCAGGCCATGGCCGCGGCCCTGGGGGGTACCCAGAGCCTCCACACCAACGGCTACGACGAGGCCCTCGGCCTCCCCACCCAACGGGCCGCCAAGATCGCCCTTCGCACCCAACAGGTCGTCGGCTACGAGTCCGGCATCGCCGACACGGTCGACCCGCTGGCCGGGTCCTGGTTCGTCGAGTCGCTGACTGACGAGGTCGAGAGGGGGGCATGGGAGTACCTCGAACGGATCGACGCCATGGGCGGGGCCGTGGACGCAATCGAGGCCCAGTACATGCAACAGGAGATCGAGCAGGCTGCCTACGCCTACGCCAAGGCCATCGACGCAGGGGAGAAGGTCGTCGTCGGGGTCAACAAGTTCGTGGACGACGACGTGGATGCGACCGAGGTGTTCCCCATCGACGCCGAACTGCAGCGGTCCCAGGTGGCCAGGGTCAGACGGGTGAAGGCCGAACGTGACCAGGCGGCGGTCGATGCGTCCCTGGGCGATGTCGAGGCCGCTGCCCGCGGTACGCAGAACCTCCTGATCCCGATGAAGGTCGCCCTGTCCCGGATGGCGACCCTGGGTGAGGTTTCCGACATCCTCCGGGGCGTCTTCGGCGAGTTCCACCCCAACGCGTAGCCGGCCCGTCGGGCCGGCGCCGCAGCGCGCCCACCCCGTCAGCGGGCCAGCAGCCGCTCGCGCAGGGGGCCCGGTTGGGCCGCATCGATGGCCGTCCACGCCATGGCCAGGGCCCCGTCCCGGACGGCCTCGTCCGCCGACGGGGTGATGCAGGCGGCTGCGAACTCCGGTTGGTGGTTCACCGAGCCGCCGGCATCGATGCCGAGCAGCGGGTGGATGGTGGGGACCGCCAGTGACACGTTGGCCATGTCCGTGGACAGCGTGGGACGGGGCGCGTCCTCGTCGTCGAGGGCGAAGCTGCGGCCCAACTGCTCGGCATTGGACCGGTAGAGGGCCAGCAGGCCGGCGTCGCTCTCCATGTGGGAGTAGGCCGGGGCGAGGGTCTCGTAGCTGAGCGACGACCCGGTGGCCAGGGCACCGGCCTTGAAGCACCCCCTGACCCGGGGCTCGAGCAGCTCCAGCCCGGCCAGGGTCGCCGAGCGGCACATGAACCGGCCGGTGGCGGTTGCGGGGATGATGTTGGCGGCCTGGCCTCCCTCGAGGACGACCCCGTGGACCTGGTCGCCCGGGCGGAGCTGCTGGCGCAGCAGGCCGATGGCCACCTGCGAGATGACCATTGCGTCGCCGGCGTTGATCCCCTCCCACGGTGCGGCCGAGGCGTGGGCGCTCTTCCCGCTGAACGAGACGTCGAAGTGGGAGACGGCCAGGCAGGTCCCCTCGAGGCGATCGTTCGGCCAGGGGTGGATCATCATGGCCGCGTCGACGTCCCCGAAGACCCCATGCTCCAGCATGGTCACCTTGCCGCCCCCACCTTCCTCGGCCGGAGTCCCCAGCACCCGGACGGTCAAACCCAGCTCGTCGGCCAGTCCGGCCAGACCCAACCCGGCGCCGACGGCGGCAGCGGCGATGATGTTGTGCCCGCATGCGTGCCCTACCCCGGGGAGGGCGTCGTACTCGGCGCAGACGGCGATCACCAGCGGCCCCGAGCCGATCTCCGCGCTGAACGCGGTGGGCATCCCCGCCACTCGCTTGGTGACGGCGAAGCCGCCCTCGGCCAGCGCCCCGGCGGTCCAGGCGCAGGCCCGCTCCTCCTCGAAGGCGGTCTCCGGCTGCCCGTGGATGGCGTGACTCAGCCCGATCAGGCCGGGGAGGCCGGCATCGATTGCCCGGCGGGCGGCGCCCTTCAGGGCGGCTGGGTCCGGCATGGAGCTGGTCGGCCTCTCCTCAGGCGATCACGGCGATGACATCGCCGGGGCCGACCGAATCGCCAGCGGAGACCTTGACCTCCGTCACCGTGCCCGCCTTCTCGGCGTTGACGTTGTTCTCCATCTTCATTGCCTCGAGCACGCACACGGTCTGGCCCACCTCCACGGCATCGCCGGCGGCAACCAGCACCTTGACGATGGTCCCCTGCATGGGCACGGCCACCGTGCCCGACCCGGCGCCCGACGCTGCGGCCTTGGGCCTCTTCGGGCCGGCGCCCCGGGCCGGGCCGGCATGTCCGACGGGGGCGACGACGGCGTCGCCCAGGTCGGGAACCCACAGCTTCACCTGGTAGCGGCGCCCGTCCACCTCTGCGGTGACGTCTCGGAGGACCTTCGGCACGTCATGGTCCCCGCCGGCGCCGGTCGCCGGGGGAACGCCGGCCGTTGTCGAGGTGACCCCGCTCAGGTCGAGGGTCTGCTCGACCCAGTTGGTCGAGTGCTGGGCGGAGATGAAGTCCGGATTGGTCAGGATGGCGATGTCGGCCGGCAGGGTGGTCGCCACTCCTTCGATCACCGTCTCGTCGATGGCCCGGAGCATCCGCAACCGGGCGGCCTCGCGGTCATGGCCCCACACGACCAGCTTGGCCAACAGGTTGTCGTAGTACTGGCTGAGCGTATCGCCCGATTCGTATCCGGCATCCAGCCGGACCCCGGGGCCCCCGGGGGCCACGAAACGGGAGATGGTGCCCGGTGACGGGGTGAAGGCCCCGCCCGCCGGGTTCTCCGCGTTGATCCGGATCTCGATGGCGTGCCCGTTGCGGAGGACGTCGTCCTGGCCGAATCCGAGCGGCTCACCCGAGGCGACCCGCAGCTGCCACTCGACCAGGTCGAGACCGGTCACCAACTCGGTCACCGGGTGTTCGACCTGCAGGCGGGTGTTCATCTCGAGGAAGAAGAACTCGCCGTCCTGGTACAGGAACTCGACGGTCCCCGCGTTGACGTAGCCGCAGGCCTCGGCCACCTTTACCGCCGCTTCTCCCATGGCGTGCCGGATCTCGTCGGGGAAGTCCGGGGCCGGGCTCTCCTCGACCAGCTTCTGGTGGCGGCGCTGTGCCGAGCAGTCGCGCTCGCCGAGCCAGAGCGTGGTGCCGTGGGTGTCGGCGATGATCTGCATCTCGATGTGCCGAGGCCATGCCAGGTACCGCTCGACATAGCACTCGTCCCGCCCGAAGTAGGACGCCGACTCCCGCATGGCCGACTCGAGGGCCTCGGCTGCCTCGTCCGGCCCGCTGACCACCTTCATGCCGCGGCCACCGCCGCCGAAGGCGGCCTTGATGGCCACCGGCCAGCCGAACTCGTTGCCGAATGCGGCCACCTCGTCGCCCCTACGGAGGACGTCGGTGCGGCCCGGGACTCCGGTGACTCCCGCCCGTTCGGCCGCGTGGCGGGCGCTGATCTTGTCACCCATGATGTCGATGGCCTCGGGCGGCGGCCCGATGAAGGTCACGCCGAGCTCGGTGATGGCGCGGGCGAAGTCCGTGTTCTCCGAGAAGAAGCCGTACCCGGGGTGGACGGCGTCGGCCCCGCTCCTCACGATGACGTCGAGGATGGCCTCCGTGTTCAGGTAGCTCTCGGCGGCGGTCTGGCCACCGAGGGCGTACGCCTCGTCGGCCAGCCGGACGTGGAGTGCCTCCCGGTCGAGCTCGGAGTACACGGCGACGGTGGCCACGCCGAGCTCTCGGCACGTCCTGATGACCCGGACCGCGATCTCTCCCCGGTTGGCGATGAGGACCTTCTTCAGCACGCTGTGCCTTTCGACTCGGAGTGACTACGGAGCGGTGGTGGGACCGCTGCGAGGTGTTACAACACTGTCACGGCACGTAGGGTGTGTGCCATGCCGGGCACCCGGTTCACCGACATCCGGCGGTTCGACTCGATCGACTCCACCAACAGGTACTTGCTCGAGGAGGCCCGGGCAGGGGCACCGGAGGGCGTCGTGGCGGTCTCCGACCACCAGACGGCCGGACGGGGCCGGCTCGGTCGCAGTTGGGAGGCGCCCCCGGGGTCCAACCTCTTGGTGTCGGTGCTGCTTCGCCCCGATCTGCCCGGCGACCAGCAGCACCTGGCCAGCGCCGTCGTCGCCCTGGCTGCGCTCGATGCGGTCGACACCGTGGTCGGCGTGCGGCTGGGGGTCAAGTGGCCGAACGACCTGCTCGGGCCGGACGGCAGGAAGGTCGCCGGGGTCCTGGCCGAAACGGATCTGGGCGCTCCTGCGACGCGGACCGGTGCCACGGGCCCCCCGATCGTGGTGGGAATCGGGATCAACGTGAACTGGCCAGCCGACGCCGCCGACCTGCCCGAGGGGCTGATCGGTCTGGCCACGTCGCTCCGGGAGCTGGTCGGGCGGCCCATCGCCCGCTCGGAGGTCCTCGACGCCCTGCTGGAGGCGATGGAGCCCCGGGTGGGCGACCTGGGCACCGCTTCGGGACGGATCCGACAGGCCGGCGACCTGCGTGCGGCGTGCACCACCATCGGCACCCGGGTCCGGGTCGATCTCGCGAATGAGTGGTTCGAGGGTACGGCCACCGACCTGACCCCGGAGGGTCACCTGGTCGTCGACGTCTCCGGCACCCGCCGCACGGTGGTCGCCGGGGACGTCGTCCATGTGCGCTCCCGAGAGGAAGCGGACCGGGCGTGACCCCGAGGGCGTGACCTGAGCGCCCGACCGGCGGTCATCGGACCACGGCCGGGGCTAGCCTTGGACGATCATGCGACTACTCGTCACCGGCGGTGCCGGTTTCATCGGCTCCAACTTTGTGCGCTTCTGGGTAAACCGGCACCCGGAGGACCAGGTCGTCGCGTTCGACGTGCTCACCTATGCCGGAAACCGGCCCAGTCTGGCGGATGTCGAGGACCGGATCGGGTTCGTCCAGGGGGACATCTGCGACCTCGAGGCGGTATCCAATACGCTGGCCGAGCACCAGATCGACGTGATCGTCAACTTCGCCGCCGAGTCCCACAACAGCCTGGCCATCCTCGATCCGACCCGCTTCTTCCGGACCAACGTTCTCGGCACGCAGACGCTGGCGGAGGCCGCGCGCCAGCACGGCGTCTCCAGGTTCCACCACATCTCCACCTGTGAGGTCTACGGGGACCTGCCCCTCGATTCGGACGAGAAGTTCACCGAGGAGACCCCCTACCGCCCTCGCACCCCCTACAACGCATCGAAGGCCGGCGCCGACCATGCCGTCAGGGCCTATGTGGAGACGTTCGGGCTGCCGGCCACCATCACCAACTGCTGCAACAACTATGGGCCCTACCAATTCCCCGAGAAGGTGATTCCCCTGTTCACCGCCAGGGCCCTCGACGACCAGCCACTTCCCCTCTATGCCTCCACGCAGAACAGGCGCGAGTGGTTGCATGTCGACGACCACTGCCGTGCCATCGAACTGGTTCTGCAACACGGCCTCGTGGGGGAGACCTACAACGTGGGCAGTGGCATCGAAGCGAGCATCGAGGAGATCGCCGACGCCGTCCTCGAGGCCACCGGCAAGCCGCAGACGCTGAAGGAGATCGTCCCGGACCGCCCGGGCCACGACCGACGGTACCTGCTGGACTCGACGAAGATCCGCTCGACCCTGGGTTGGGAGCCGACCGTGCCGTTTGCCCAGGGCCTCGCCGACACCGTGGCCTGGTACGCGGCCAACCGGAGCTGGTGGGAACCACTGCGCGATCGGGCGCCTGTGGTCGAAGGGGACTGGTCGCCGGGGGAAGGCACGCCCGGCTCTGCCCCCCGGCCGTGAACCGACCGCTGCGGGTACTGGTCACCGGGGGCAACGGCCAACTGGGCCGCGACCTCCGCGACGTGCTGGCCGGCACTGTCCCCGCCGGCGGTGAGCGCCTGGGCGCGCACGACGGATTCGGGCTGCTGCCCCCCGTTTCGGAGGGGACGTTCGAGGTGCTGACCACCGACATCGATACCCTCGACCTGGTCGATCGGACCGCGGTCAGAGAGGCGGCCGACACGTTCCGTCCGGACGTCGTGCTCCACTGCGGTGCCTACACGGCGGTCGATGCCTGCGAGTCCGACCCCGACACTGCGTTCGCGGTCAACGCCCTCGGCACCAGGCATGTCGCGGAAGCGGCGGTCGATGTCGGGGCCCATCTCGTCTACCTCTCGACCGACTACGTCTTTGACGGCACCCTCGAGCGGCCCTACGTCGAGTGGGACCTGCCCAACCCGCGCTCGGTGTACGGACGCAGCAAGCTCGGGGGCGAGATGGAGGTCCACGCCGTTGGCGGTACGTCTGCCACGGTGGTCCGGACCGCATGGGTGAGCGGTGCCCACGGTGCCAACATGGTCAAGACGGTGCTGCGGCTGGCCGCTGCTGCTCCCGAGGCCCCGCTTCGGTTCGTCGACGACCAGCACGGCTGCCCCACGTTCACCGCCGACCTGGCACGGGCGGTCGTCCGGCTTGCGCTCGATCGTCGGCCGGGGACCTTCCACGTGACCAACCAGGGCGAGACCACCTGGTTCGGGTTCGCCCAGGCGACCCTCGCCGCTGCCGGTCTCGACCCGCGTCAGGTAGTGCCGATCGCCACCTCCGAGCTCGACCCGCCGCGGCCGGCGTCCCGCCCGGCGAACTCGAGACTCGACAATGCCGCCCTGCGCCTCTCGGGACTGCCGATGCTTCCGTCGTGGACCGAATCGCTGGAGCGACTGGTCAACGCCCTCTCGGACGCAGCCTGACAACGTGCCACCTACCGCTGTGAGACCATGGGAGCAGTGCACTGTGGTCCCGGAACCTGCGGTGGGCCTCGGCGGGTAGGCGGGGGCGGGACGTAAGGCCGGCCGAGCGGGGGCGGTGACAGTTGCGGTTCAGAACGGATCGGGCCGTGTCGACATGATGACGTCCCATCGATTCGAAAATGAGATCCGACTGATGACGACAGGGAACGACGTATGACGCCAGGGACCGGAGGTCCGTCCGCAGGGAGCGGTAGCGGTTCCGGGAGGGTGCCCGATCGGAGCCCAGCCCGGCCCAGTGCCTCCTTCGGCCACGGCGGTGCAGCGGTGCGGGTCCTGCCCCATGGCCGGGGGCACACCGTGGCGGTCATCGGTGTCGGCTACGTGGGCCTGCCCACCGCGGCCACCCTGGCCCATCTCGGCCATCGGGTGACCTGCGGCGACGTCGATCCGGCCAAGGTGGCCATGCTCGAGCAGGGCAACGTTCCCATCGTGGAGGACCACCTCGAGGAGCTGGTGCGCGAGGGCCAGGCTGCGGGACGCCTCCGGTTCGTGGTCGGCGCCACGGCGGCGGTGCAGGGCGCCGAGTTCGTGTTCCTGTGCGTGCCCACGCCCCAGGACGACGACGGCTCAGCCGATCTCTCCTTCGTCGAGGCCGTCGCCGAGGAGATCGGCCCCCATCTCTCGCCGGGCTCGGTCATCGTGAACAAGTCGACGGTCCCCGTGGGGTCGACCCTGGTGGTCGAGCGGGTGCTCGGCCGGCCGGATGTCACGGTGGTCTCCAATCCGGAGTTCCTGCGAGAGGGAACCGCGGTGGCGGACAGCCTCCATCCCGAGCGCATCGTGGTCGGTGCGGACGACCAGGCAGCCGCGGCCAGGGTGGGGGACCTCTTTTCCGGGACCCATGCCCCCTTGCTGATCACCGATTCCGCCACTGCCGAGACGATCAAGTACGCGTCCAACGCATTTCTGGCCACCAAGCTGAGCTTCATCAATGCGGTCGCCGGGTTGTGCGAGGCGGTCGGCGCGGACGTGCGGGACGTCATCCTGGGGCTCGGCTACGACAGGCGGATCGGATTCGAGTACCTGCGTCCCGGTCCGGGGTGGGGCGGCAGCTGCCTGCCCAAGGACACCAGGGCGCTGGTGCACATCGCGGAGCAGGCCGGGTATGACTTCTCGTTCCTGAGGGGGGCCATCGCCACCAATGACGAACAGTTCGTGCGCGTGGTGAACAAGGTCAAGGCGGCCGTGGCGCCGTCGATCGGCGGGAGCCCGGTGGGCCGAGCCATCACCGACGGGCTCACCGGAGAGGCGGATCCGTCGTCATCGGGCGACGAGTTCGGCGGAGCGGTCATCGCGGTATGGGGCCTGACCTTCAAGGCCGGCACCGACGACCTGCGGAACTCGCCGGCCATCGAGGTGGCGCAGCGCCTGGTGAGCGGTGGTGCCACCGTGCAGGCGTTCGACCCCACGGTGTCGGTACCCGCCGGCCAGGCGTCGGCACCGGTCCCCGGACTGTCCGGGCTCTCCGATGACGGGTACTCGTCGGCCTCCGGCGGTTCGCTGCGCGCCTTTTCCGACGCCTACGCGGCCTGCCAGGGTGCGGTGGCCGTGGTGGTGCTCACCGAGTGGGACGAGTTCCGGTGGCTGGACTTCGACAAGGTCCGTACGACGATGGCCATCCCCGTGGTGGTCGACGCCCGCAACCTGCTGGACCCGGCCCAGCTCCGGAGGCTCGGGTTCGAGTACACCGGAATCGGCCGGCGATGAGCGGCCGGCAGGTCGTGCTCGGCGGCGGTGGGTTCATCGGGTCGCACCTGTGTGACCGACTGCTGGATCGCGGCGACCAGGTGGTGTGCGTCGACGACTTCTCGACCGGTCGCCGATCCAACGTGGCCCACCTGCACGGGCACCCGGGATTCACCCTGGTCGAGGCCGACGTCTCTGTGGGGTTGCCGGTGGAGGGCCCGGTCACCGGGGTGTTCCACCTGGCGAGCCCGGCTTCCCCCACCGACTATCTCGCCCGTCCCCTGGAGACCTTGGCCGTGGGTAGCGAGGGCACTCGACACGGCCTCGAGTTGGCCCACCGTTGCGGAGCACGTTTTCTGTTGGCATCGACCAGTGAGGTGTACGGCGATCCCGACGTCCATCCGCAGCCAGAGTCCTACTGGGGAAACGTGAACCCGGTGGGACCGCGCAGCGTCTACGACGAGTCCAAGCGGTTCGCCGAGGCGTTGACCTTGGCCCATCACCGGACCCTCGGCACCGATGTCGCCGTCGTCAGGATCTTCAACACCTACGGCCCGCGCCTCCGGCCCGATGACGGAAGGGTCGTCTCCAACTTCGTCCTCCAGGCACTCCGGGGCGAGCCGCTCACCGTCTACGGGGACGGCAGCCAGACACGGAGCCTCTGCTACGTCGGGGACGAGGTGCGGGGACTGATCGCACTGTTCGACTCGCATCTCACCGGTCCCGTCAACATCGGCAATCCCGACGAGTACACGGTTCTCCAGCTGGCCCGGGCAGTGTTGGACCTGATGGGATCCTCGTCGACCATCATCCACCTGGCACTCCCCGTCGACGACCCGACCCGTCGCCGGCCGGACATCACCATGGCCCGGGAAGCGCTCGGCTGGGAGCCGACGACGGCCCTCGAGGACGGTCTGGCCCGCACGGCGTCGGCTCTGGCCGAGGAGGTCGGCATTGCCGGCCCGCCCCGGAACGGGGAACAGGGGTCGCCAACAGTGCTAGAGAGTGAGCCCGACCCTACAGCCGGGCGACGCAAGGAGTGCGATCCCAATGACTGACGCCGGACCAGAGAGGCCAGAGGACGTGCCGGGAGAACCGATCGCCGAACCTGACCACTTCACCCTCCTGTCGGTGATCGTCCCGGTCTTCAACGAGCGGACCACGGTGGCCGAGGTGCTCAGGCGCATCAGGGCGGTCGAGCTTCCCCTGGCCGTCGAGGTCATCGTGGTCGACGACGGCTCATCGGACGGTACGGACAAAGTGTTGGCCGCCCTGGGAGACTCGACGGTGCGGGTGATGACCCATCCGGTGAACAAGGGGAAGGGCGCAGCCATCCGCACCGGCATGGAGAACGTGCGCGGCGACCTGGTGCTGGTCCAGGATGCCGACCTCGAGTACGACCCCCAGGACTGGTGCAAGCTGCTCGATCCCATCCTGCGGGGCAAGGCGCAGGTCGTGTACGGGAGTCGGTTCACCGGCGAGAGGAAGAACATGCTCCCGCTCCACTGGATCGGCAACCGGTTCCTCTCGCTGGTCACCAACATCCTGTACTCGTCGACGCTCTCCGACATGGAGACCTGCTACAAGCTGTTCGACCATCGGGTGCTCGAGGGAATCACCATCCAGTCCGACAAGTTCGACTTCGAGCCCGAGATCACCGCCAAGGTCCTGCGCCGCGGCTTTCGGATCTACGAGGTCCCGATCTCCTATGCCGGGCGGGAGGTCACAGAGGGGAAGAAGGTCACCTGGCAAGATGGGTTCGGCGCGTTGAAGGCCCTGATCAAGTTCCGATTCACCCCGCTCGACAAGTGAGCCCGGGCGCCGGCGCCCAGGAGAGGGGCCAGGCCGACGGTCCGCCCCCGACCACCCCGGCGGACCACCCAGGGGACGGCATCCGCCACCAGGTCGCGGTGGTCATCGTCAACTACGAGTCCGGCGAGGCGCTCACCCGCTGTGCGGAGGGACTGCGTGCCGAGGGCGTTGCCGAGCTTGTGGTGGTGGACAACGGGTCGACCGACGGATCACTGGCCGCGCTCCGGCGGCGCCTCCCCGACGTGGAGGTGTTGATCACCGGTCGCAACCTCGGGTACGGGGCGGCTGCCAACCGGGGTGTTGCAGCCACCTCGGCGCCCTTGGTGCTGGTCTGCAACCCCGACCTGGAGGTGTGCCCCGGAGCACTGGGCGACCTCGTCGGGGCGGTGGAGGGCGACCCCGGATGCGCGCTCGTCGGCCCCCTCATCCGTACCCCCGCCGGAGTGCGCTACCCGTCGGCCCGCCAGTTCCCGGCGATGGTCGACGCCGCCGGGCATGCCCTGTTCGGCATCTTCGCCCCGGACAACCGGTTCACCCGTGCGTACCACCAGGAGGAGCTCCACCAGGAGGAGCTCGCGGACGCCGACCCACGGCCCCGAGCTGTCGACTGGGTGTCGGGAGCGTGCTTCTTGGTGAGGCGGTCCGCATTCGAACAGGTGGGCGGCTTCGACGAGGCCTACTTCATGTACGCCGAGGACGTCGACCTCTGTTGGCGCCTCGGGCGGGCCGGTTGGAGGGTGGCCTACGCGGCCGCCGCCGAGGTCACCCACCTCCAGGGCGTCTCCACCGACCGGCATCCCTACCGGATGATCTATGAGCACCACCGCTCCCTCCTGCGGTTTGCCGTGCGATCATCGGAAGGCTGGCGCCAGGCACTGCTTCCCCTGGTGGTACTTGGGATCGGGGCCCGGACCTGCCTGGCCTGCCTGGCCCGGTTCACCCGATCCCGACCGGCCGCGATCGGGGCACCTGGCGACAGGCTGTAGGGTGTCGACCGATCATGGCGAGCAACTCGACGGGCAAATGGGTGGAGCGCGCTGCGACCACCGGCGGTGGGCGGACCTATCGCGGCCAGAGGCCGGTGAACTGGTACGCCAGCCTGGTGGTGATCTGCGTCGTCGGCCTCCTGCTGGTCGGGTACAGCCGCTACCAGCGGACCCACCGGACAACGTCGTCCTCAGGACCGCCGACCACGCAGCAGACCTGGTTCGCGGCGCTGGGCATCGACATCTGCGGGACGATCAAGCCCAACCTCCCGGCAAGTACCAACGGCGCCACCACCGGATTCACGGCCAACGGCAACGGGGTCCTGACCATTGAGCCCAAGAACAGCTCCGAGTCCGGTGCGAACGCCATACTGGGGAAGTTCGTGAGTGGGTACAAGGGCCTCCAGCTGACGTCCTCCACGCTTCAGTACCCGGGTACGGCAGCCCTCAGCAACGGCGAGGTGTGCCCCAAAGGATCGCCCGACGCCGGTAAGCCCGGCGTGGTGATCGTCAACAGCTGGCCCAACTTCGAGTCCAAGAGCAAGGGAACCCAGCCCAGCGGCCAACCCCAGAATCTCCTGTTCTCCAACGGACAGCTCATCACCTTGGCCTTCGTCCCGGTCAATGCGACGATCCCGAAGCCGCCCGCCAACGTGATCACCAGCCTGATCAACGCAGTGGAGCAGGGGACGTCCGCCACCACCTCGACGACGGCGCCGGCGCTGTCCACCACCTCGACCACAGCGCCCGTGCCGTCCACCACCTCGACCACGGCCGGCTCCACCACCTCGACAACCAAGTGAGAGCGGTCGTCCTGGTTGGCGGCGAGGGCACGCGCCTCCGGCCGCTGACCCTCACCACGCCGAAGCAGATGCTCCCCATCGTGGAGCAGCCGATGATCGAGCGGGTGCTCGGCCATCTGGCCCGCCACGGGATCGAGGACGCCGTGCTCTCGCTCGGCTTTCGCCCCGACGCCTTTTTCGACGCCTACCCCGATGGCACGATCGCCGGCGTGCGTTCGCACTATGCGGTGGAGGCGAGCCCGCTGGACACCGCCGGGGCGATTCGATTCGCTGCGGAGCACGGGGGCATCGCCGAGACCTTCGTCGTGGTCAATGGCGACGTGCTCACCGATGCCGACATCTCCGCCCTGGTCGCCTTCCATCGCCTCCGCGGCGCAGAGGCGACCATCGGGCTCACCCCGGTCGACGATCCGAGTGCATTCGGTGTCGTGCCCACCGACGACCAGGGGAAGGTGGAGGCCTTCATCGAGAAGCCGCCACGCGACGAGGCCCCTACCAACCTGATCAACGCCGGCCTCTACGTGCTCGAGCCATCGGTGCTCCAGCGCGTCCGAAAGGATGCCCGCGTCTCGATCGAACGCGAGACGTTTCCCTCCCTGGTGGAGGACGGAACGCTCTTCGCCCTGCCCTCCGACGCCTATTGGCTCGACACAGGCACCCCGGACGCCTACCTCCGGGCCCATCGGGACCTCCTGCTCGGACGCCGGGCCGGACCTCCCGCGCCCGGGGCCGAAACCGACCTTTCGATCGGCCCGGGAGTGTGGCGCATCGGGGATGTCGACGTACGGAGCCAGTCTGTTGCCCGGTCGCTGTTCGGTCGCGGAGCATCGGTGGCCGCCAACGCCGTCGTCGAGGAGTCGGTGGTGGGTGCCGGAGCGGTCGTCGAAGAGGGGGCGTCGGTCGTCGCTTCGGTGCTCCTGAGCGGTGCGCGAGTCGCCTCGAGGGCCTCAGTGGAAGGGTCGATCATCGGCCCGGGAGCGATCATCGGCCAACGGTGCACCGTCCATGCGATCTCTGTGATCGGCGCCGGCGCGGTGACCGCATCGGGAACGGTCATCGACGGCGAACGCGTCGCTGCGGGGCACTGACCGTGCGAATGCTGGTGACCGGAGGGGCGGGGTTCATCGGCTCAACCCTGGTGGACCGCCTGTTGGCCGAAGGCCATGCCGTGGATGTGATCGACGACCTGTCCAAGGGGTCGCTGGCCAATCTGGCCGAGGCCCGGGCCTCGGCCGGCCACCAGCTGACCGTCCACCACGTCGACGTCCGCTCTGCCGAGATCGTGGACCTGATGGCACGGCGGCGCCCCCAAGTGGTGTTCCACCTTGCCGCCCAGGCCGACGTCCGGGTGTCGGTGGCCGATCCGGTATTCGACGCCGACGTCAACGTGCTGGGGACCCTCCGGGTCCTCGAGGGTGCCCGGCTGTGCCGGGCCTCACGGGTGGTCTTCGCCGCGAGTGGCGGAACCCTGTACGGCGAGACGGACCCATCGGAGCTTCCTCTGAAGGAGTCGCTGCCCCAGCGACCGCTATCCCCTTACGGGGTGTCGAAGAAGGCGGCGATCGACTACCTGGTGGCCTACCGGTCACTGCACTCCCTGGAGTTCTCGACCCTGGCCCTCGCCAATGTGTACGGGCCCCGCCAGGATCCTCACGGCGAGGCGGGCGTGGTGGCGATCTTCGCCGAGAAGCTGCTGAGGGGCCAACCGGTGACGATCTTCGGCGACGGGGAGCAGACCCGTGACTTCGTCTATGTCGACGACGTGGTGGACGCCTTCGTGCGAGGTGCGACCAAGGGCGGCGGCCTGGTCTGCAACATCGGCACCGGCAAGGAGACCTCGGTGAACCAACTCTTCGGCGAGATGGCCACCCAGGCCGGCGTGGACTCCCGGGCCGACTTCCAGCCCTTGCGGGCCGGGGAGCTGATGCGGAGCTGTCTCGACCCGACACGGGCCGGTATCCAACTGGGATGGAGGTCGTGGACGGAGCTGGGCACGGGCACCGCCGCTGTCCTCGAGTTCGCGCGCCGGCGGCTCGACGCCGGCGAGGGTGGCTGAGCCGCTGATCGACCCGCAGGAGGGCCGTGACGGGCGCGGCAGCCGACCGGTGGACCACGCCCGCCTGAGGCTCTGATCTGGCCGGGGCGGGTCCCGCGCCGGAAGCGACCCCCAGAGGCACTAACCTGGGCAGGTCCTGGTGCGCGTACTTGGCGGCAGGCCATCTCCCGAGGCACCTACCCGTGCCTACCCCTGTCGCACGAAAGCGCCTCCATGCCCCCCTCGCAACCCTCATTCGCCGACCTCGGCGTGCCCTCCGACATCGTCGCCGCGCTCAACCGCACGTCGATCACCGAACCGTTCCCCATCCAGTGCATGACCATCCCCGACGCCCTGGCAGGCCGGGACGTGTGCGGGAAGGCGCCCACCGGCTCGGGCAAGACGCTGGCCTTCGGGATCGGGGCCGTGGCCCGCTTGACCGGCAAGGCCTCCCGACCCAGACACCCCCGCGTGCTGGTACTCACCCCCACCCGGGAGCTGGCCGCCCAGGTGGCCTCCGAGCTCCAGGTGTTGGCCACCCCGCGCAACCTCAGGGTGGACTCGTTCTACGGCGGTGTGGGCTACGGCCCGCAGCTGAAGGCGCTGTCCCGTGGCGTCGACGTGGCAGTGGCGTGCCCCGGACGGCTGGGCGACCTCCTCGAGCGGGGGAGCATCCGCCTCGACGCCATCGAGATCGTCATCATCGACGAGGCCGATCGGATGGCCGACATGGGGTTCCTCCCTGACGTCCGGCGCATTCTCGACCTGACGCCTGCCAACCGACAGACACTCCTGTTCTCGGCGACGCTCGACGGTGACATCGACGTGCTGGTCCGCCGTTACCAGCACGATCCGGCCCGCCACGAGCTCGAAGTGGACGAGGACGATGCCAGTGCGGCCGTGCACCTGTTCTGGAGGGTCTCCTCCGGCGATCGGGTCGAGACGACGGCGGACATCACTGCGGCCTCCGGCCCGACCATCGTCTTCTGCCGCACCAAGCACAGCACGGATCGCATCGCCCGCCAGTTGGAGCAGCGGGGCGTCCGCGCCGCCGCCATCCACGGCGACCGGAGCCAGAAGCAACGGGAGAAGGCGCTCGAGTCGTTCATCCGCGGCTCGGTCGATGCGCTGGTGGCCACCGATGTGGCCGCCCGGGGGATCCACGTCGACGGGGTGAATGCCGTCGTCCACTTCGATCCGCCGGCGGACTCCAAGGACTACGTGCACCGTTCGGGCCGGACCGCACGGGCCGGAGCCACCGGCGTGGTGGTCAGCCTGGTGACCCCGGACAAGACCGGTGCGGTCAAGAAGCTCCAGCGGGACCTCGGGGTCCCCATCGGCACGACGACGCACGACCTCTCGGCCATCAAGGCGGTCATCGGCGATCCGCCGAAGCGCCGGCCCGGTACCGAGCTGGGTGCATCCCACCACGCGGACGGCGGGCGTGACGGTGCCGGGCCACGACCGGAGCACCACGAGCGGCACAACAAGCCGTGGAAGGCACGTCGCCCGGCGGCGCGGAGCAACGGTTCGGCAGTCGCCGGATCGACCGCCGGCAAGTGGTCCAACGACCGGAAGCCCTCGGGCAACGGCACGTCCCCGGATCACGCAGGCGGCCAGAAGAAGAAGCACAACGGATCGGACACCTGGGACCGGTCCGGAAAGCCCGGCGGCGCGGGCAAGCCCGCCAAGCGGGGACGGCCGGCAACCTCGGGCAGGCCCGGCCCGGGATCGTCGTCAGGCCGCAGCGGGCACTCGGCCGGAGGACAGGGCAGCAGCTCGAACGGACAGCGCCGGGGTGGCCCGGTGGCGGCCAAGTCGAACACCGGTGGGTCCGGCCGCGGCGGCCGGGGCCGCTGATCCGCGCAGCGGAGCGGGGCACGAGCGGCGGCTGCCCCGCCGGGCCCGCCCCGGGGGATCCCGACCATCTACAGTCGTGGGCATGGCACCTCACACCAGACCGACCGTGACCATCCCCGACGATCCCCCCCCCGCCGACCTGATGATCGAAGACCTCGAGATCGGGGACGGCACCGAAGCGGTGCCCGGCCTGCCGGTTGCCGTCCACTACGTGGGGGTGTCGTGGTCGAACGGCAAGGAGTTCGACTCCTCCTGGAGCCGCAACGAGCTCTTCTCCTTCACCCTCGGCGCCGGCCACGTGATCTCCGGGTGGGACCGGGGTGTCGCCGGCATGAAGGTGGGGGGGCGGCGCCGCTTGACCATTCCGCCCGACCTCGGGTACGGCGAGCGGGGAGCGGGAGGAGCCATCGGCCCGAACGAGACGCTGGTGTTCGTGGTCGACCTGTTCGGGGTGGGCTGACCAGGACGTGCCATCGGGGTCGCGGGGGGTGCCCGACGATGCCTCGCCGCTGGACGCCCGCCTCTACGGACTGCCGGCCCTCCTCCTCGACGCCACCGGAGCGCGGACCGGGTGCCGGGACTGCTCCTCCTCCACCCGACCGCCTGAGGCGGCACCCCACCTCCTCCGTCCTCGGGCGGACTGAAGCTACATCCCGTGGTGATGACCCCCCGCAGTAGGCTCAGGTGCATACAGAATCCGCCCGTCCGATCAAGGGGAATGATGAGGGCGCACCCGAAGGTCCGTCGAGGCGTCGTCGGGTTCGTGGCGGCCATTGGCGCGGCGATGCTCTTTGCGGCGTGCAGCTCGTCCCCGTCCGCGTCCCCGTCCTCGAGCACTGCACCGGCGACGAGCCCGTCGACGGCCTCATCTGCATCGTCGACCACGGTTGCGTCGACGACAACGACCTCGGCCACCACTGCAAACTTCAACTCCTGCTCGGTGGTCACCCAGGCTCAGGCGGCCAGCGCGCTCGGGCAGTCCGTGACACCGGGGGTCCTCGGCAACGCGACCGTCGAAGGTGGCCTTGCCTGCGTCTTCTATGGTCCGTCTGCGCCCACCCCCACCACTCCGAACGTCGCACAGACCGACTCGGTCCGGGTGGTGGTGGTCAAAGGCCCCGATGCCGTGACCTGGTACAACAACTACAAGTCCTCGCCCGAGGTCCGTGCCCAGCCGGTCACCGGCTATGGCGACCAGGCCTTCTACGATGGATACGCCTCGCTGAGCGTCCTCAAGGGTGACTCCTACCTGAGGGTCGCCGTATCCCCGGCCGGCGCTGCACCGTCCCTTTCCGCCGAGGAGCAGCTCGCCACCGCCATCCTGCCGAACCTGTAGTCGGACACGGCCGTGGCCGGCGGCGTCCGGCGCTCCAGGTCTCCCTAGCCCCCGGGAGGCGGTGCTTGCCCTGCAGGTGGGGAACCGCGGTCCGACCCGGGCGGGACCTGGTAGCCCAGGACGCCCGCCCGCTGCCCGTACTCCTCCGCAGTGATGTCGCCTCGGGCGAATCGGATTCGCAACTCGTTGAGCGCCGGGTCGACTGCTGTCCAGCGCTGCCTGTCCGTTCCGGTCGGGGTGATGTGGCCAGGTGAAGTCCGCCACATCCGCACCATGGTGACTATTCCGAGCACCAGGAGCGCAACGAGCAGTGCGACGATGAGGAAGGCGACGACGGGATGGCCGTGGTGTGGCGAAGCAAACATGGGTACTCCTTGCCGAAGCAGTCGACACGGCAATGAAAGCACACCCAACTGCAGGTGTCCGGTGCACTACGACGGTCCGTCACGACAAGGCGGTGGGCGACCCCTGAGCATTCGGAGCCCCCCGTTTCCGGATCCCCTCAGCGGAACAGGTCCTCTCCCGGCGGCCGGATGATCTCCCCTGCCACCGAGGCTGTCCGCAGCCACCGGGGATCGACCCCGCGCACCACCGCAGCGGGTATGCCCCGGTCCTTCCCCATCACCAGGTCGGCGGCACCGGCCAGCTCGTCGGCGATACACACCTCGGTGGCCTCGAGCACCCGGCCGGTGGCGTCGGCCGTGCCGCGCAGGTCGACCACCCCAGCGATGCCGGCGATGCCGATGGCCACGTCGGTGACGCCCTGTCGCCAGGTCCGGCCGAACGTGTCCGAGATGACGACCCCGACCGACACCCGGTGCCGGTGCTCGAGCGCCTCACGGATGCGGCGCGCCGACCGGTCAGGGTCGAGGGGCAGGAGGGCCGCCGTCCCGGCCTCGACGTTGGAAAGGTCCACCCCGGCGTTGGCGCAGACGAACCCATGCCTGGTTTCGGTGATCAACAGGTCGCCGCGCCGACGGATGATCCGCACCGACTCGCTCTCGACCAGGGCCCGCTTGGCGTCGGCATCGACCGGGTCGATGGCGACCAGCCGACCCTCGGCCTTCGACACCACCTTCTGGGTCACCACCAGGACGTCACCGTCGGCGATGCCGGCGGGGACCGGCGACTCCTCGTCATGGGGGCCGCACAACAGGTCGGCCAACAGGGCGGCGAGGTCGTCCCCCGGGCGTATCTCACCCAGGCCGACCACCGGGAAGACGGTCAGGGCCGCCGACCGGCCCGTGGCCGACGGCGCCCCACGGCCGGCCGCATCAGCCGACGGCATCGAGGACCGTCCGGGACAGGGCCGCCGACCGTGCCACGGAGGACATGATGGTAGGGACCACGACGCAGCGGACCCCTTCGGCCTCGACGTCAGCAGCCGACGGGGCATCGGACTCGTCGATGACCAGGGTGCCCATCCAGGAGGCGTACCACCTGGCCACTCCCACCACCGACGACTCGAAGCCCATCTCCCGCAACAGCCGATCGGCAGGCCCTTTGAGGGCGGCCCCGGCGATGATGGGGGAGACCCCGATGATCCGCTCCCTCCGGTTCTGCAACTGCTCGAGGACGCCGGGCACGGCCAACAGGGGGCCGATGGACACGACCGGATTGGACGGGCAGACCACGATGGTCTCCGCCCGGACGATGGCCTCCAGCACCCCGGGGCCGGGTCGGGCCTGCTCTGCCCCTTCGAAGCGCACCCCGGAGACGGCGACGTCGTGCCGCATCTTCACGAAGTACTCCTGGAAGCCGACCTCCGGCCCGTCGACCAGCTGCAACCGGGTGCGGAGCGGGTCGTCGGTGACCGGAACGACGTCGACCTCCACACCCCATGCCCGGGCCAGCTCCCCGGTGACCATCCCGAGGGTTGCGCCTTCGTAGAGGCGCTGGGTCCGGTAGCAGTGGGTGGCGAGGTCCTGGTCGCCGAGGTTGAACCAGGTGACCCCGCCCAGGCGCCCGAGCGATTCCATGACCCGCCAGGTCTCGCCGGCCAGACCCCACCCGGTGTCGAGGTTGATGGCGTCGGCGAGCGTGTAGACCACCGTGTCCAGGTCGGGTGAGATGTGCAGGCCGTGGAGCACGGTGTCGTCGCCGGTGTTGACGATGGCGGTGATGTCGGTGGGAGGGACCACCTCGATCATCCCCCGCAGCATGCGGGCGGCCCCGACGCCTCCGGCCAGGGCCGTGATCATGGGCACCGGGCGGCGCCGGGCGCGTCCGTTCCGGATCTCACCGGCCCCCTGGGCACGGCGCCGCTCGTCGAGGGGAGGGGAGCGACCATCGGGGCAGGCTACCCGTCCCGTCCCGTCGCGTCGCCGCGGTTCCGGTTCGGCCCGACGAATGTGCAAGGCTCGCTGCGTGCCGCCGGAGCGACCCGCTACCTCCGACCAGGGCCGGCTGTCCGTCGGATTCGACGCCACTCCGTTGCTCGGTCGGCCGACCGGTGTCGGCGCGTTCTGCGCCGGCGCCCTGGCCGGCCTATCCGCACGGGCGGACGTGGAGGTGTCGGCGTTCGCCGTCAGTTGGCGGCGACGCAAGGGGATCGACGGCCTGGTGCCGCCCGGGGTCCCGACCGGGCAGCGCCCCATGCCGGCGCGCCCCCTCCACTGGGCCTGGGGGCGCGGGCCCCGTCCGCCGGTCGAGTGGTTCATCGGCCGCCACGACGTCGTCCACGGGTCCAACTTCGTGGTCCCTCCGACCGCACACGCGGCCCGCGTGGTGACGGTCCACGACCTGACCGTCGTGCTGTACCCGGACCTGTGCGATCCACCCACCCTGGCGTACCCGGCCCTCGTCCGGCGTGCGGTCTCCGAGGGTGCGTGGGTGCACACCCCGTCGCAGTTCGTGGCGGACGAGGTGGTCGCCGAGTGGAAGGTCGACCCCGAGCGAGTGCGGGCGGTGCACCACGGGATCCCGCCCCTCCCACTCGGCGCAGCCGCCGACCCGACCGCCGGCCCGCCGTTTGCGTTGCCGGACGGATGCTCCCGCTACCTGCTGGCCATCGGCACCATCGAGCCCCGCAAGGACTACCCGCTGTTGGTGTCCGCGTTCACGTCGCTCGCAGCCACCCATCCCGAGGTGGCGCTGGTGGTGGTGGGCGGCGACGGGTGGGGCGCGGACGCGTTCCGCGCCGCGGTTGGGGCATCGGCCGCCCGAACCCGGATCGTCCGGCCCGGCTACCTCGACGGACCGGCCCTCGCCGCCGCCCTTCGCGGTGCCGCCGTCCTCGCCTACCCGTCGATCTACGAAGGGTTCGGGTTCCCGCCGCTCCAGGCCATGGCGGCCGGGGTCCCCGTCGTGGCCACCGCGGCGGGCGCCGTGCCCGAGGTGGTCGGCGACGGCGCCATGCTGGTGGATCCCGGTGACGGAGACGGGTTGGCCGGCGCCCTCAGCCAGGTGCTGGTGGGCGGCCCCGGCATCGACGACCTGACGGCACGCGGTGAGCTGCGCAGCCGCCGGTTCAGCTGGGAGGCATGCGCCGACGGGTTGACGGCGCTCTACCGGGACGCTCGTGATGCCGGCCCGGGGAGAACGCAATGACGGATCGCATGGCGCTGCTGATGGTGGTGGAGCAACTGAGGCGGCCGGCATCGGGTGGTATCGGCACCTATGTGCACGGCCTGCTGCAAGGCCTCGGTTCGCTCGGGCCCGATGAACGACCGGACATCGAGCTTCTGGCCAGTCGACCGAGCGGGGGGCGCCACGGGCCTGATCCGCTGGCCGGACTGGGCTATCCGCTCCACAGCTCCCGGCTTCCCGGGCCGCTCCTGACCCGTGGCTGGGATCACGGCGTCCTCCGGGCGCCCCCCGGCTTCGACGTGGTCCACGCCGTCTCACTGGCCACCCTCGAGCCGGGCCGGGCCGCCCTGGTGGTCACCGTGCACGACCTGCTGTGGCGGCGGGTACCCACCGCCTACCCGACCCGTGGGCGCCTCTGGCACGAGGCGGCACTGCGCCGCGCCCTGGCGCGTGCGCAGGCCTTCATCGTGCCTGCCGACGTCGTCGCTGACGATCTGTGCCGTGCCGGGGCGCGGCGGGACGCCGTCACCGTGATCCCCATGGGGTCGGACCACCTGCCTCCCCCCGACCGCGCCGCCGCCGGTGCGTTGCTCGCCCGGCTGGGCATCGTCGGCCCGTTCCTGCTCAGCGTGGGGACCCTGGAGCCGCGCAAGAACCTGGAGCGGCTGGTCGAGGCCTACGGGCGCATCCGGGCGTCGCTCCCCGAGCCGTGGCCCCTGGTGCTGGTCGGTCCGTCCGGTTGGGGGGAGCAGATCCGACCTCAGCCGGGTGTGGTCCTGGCCGGACTCGTCACCGCTCCGGAGCTCTCTGCGCTCTATGCGATGGCGCGGCTGCTCGCCTACGTCCCCCTCGTCGAAGGGTTCGGGCTCCCGCCGGTCGAGGCCATGGCGTCCGGCACCCCGGTGGTGGCCAGCCCGCTGCCCAGCACGGCCGGCGCCGCCCTCGAGATCGACCCCCTCGATACCGGGTCGATCGCGGAGGGCCTGCTCCGTGTGGCCACCGACGAGGTCCTGCGCAGCGAACTCACCGGAAGGGGAGCGGAGCGCTCGGCCGAGTTGAGCTGGTCCTCGATCGCCCGCCGACACGTCGCCGTCTGGGAGGGTGCGCGGGGCTCCTCCGCCGGGACCCGCCGTGAGTGACAAACGCATGCGTCTCTCCCTCGATGTGACCGCGGTACCTGCACAGCCGGTGGGGGCCGGTCAGTACACCCTGCAGCTGGCCGCGGCCTTGGCCGCACGATCCGACGTCGATCTGCTGCTGGTCAGTCGGCGGGCCGACCAGGACCGCTGGCGCACGATCGCCCCGATGACCCGGCTGGTCGCCGCGGCGCCGGAGGCGAGGCCCCTCCGCCTGGCCTGGGAGCAGCTGCGCCTGGCTGCGCTGCTGGACCGGCTGTCGGTCGAGGTCCACCACGGCCCGCACTACACCATGCCCGAGCGGTCGCGGGTACCCACTGTGGTCACCGTGCACGACATGAGCTTCTTCGAAGCTCCCCAGTGGCATGAGCGGTCCAAGGTGCTGCTGTTCAAACGGGCGATCAGGGTGGCGGCCCGCCGCGCTGCAGCGGTGGTCTGCCCGAGCCGGGTCACCGCCGAGGAACTCGCCCGATGGTGCCGGGTGGACGCAGAGGTCTTCGTGGCCCCCCACGGCGTCGACACCGCGCGGTTCCGGCCGGACGAGCCCGCCCCCGGGGCCGACGCCGAATCCCTGGCGCGGCTCGATCCGCGGCTGGTGCAGGACCGTCCGCTCCTGCTCTTCGTGGGGACGCTCGAACCGCGGAAGGACGTCCCCGCCCTGGTCGCCGCGTTCGCCCGCGTCGCCGGCCGCCACCCCGACGCCCTGTTGGTGGTGGCCGGAGGCAGGGGATGGGGCGCCGACGAGGTCGATCGGGCGGTCGACTCCTCGGGCCTTGGTTCCCGCATCGTGCGGACCGGCTACGTCGCCGACGAGGACGTCCCCGCCCTCTTCCGGTCGGCCACGGCGGCGGTCTACCCGGCGCTCTACGAAGGGTTCGGCCTTCCCGCCCTGGAGGCTCTGGCCTGTGGGGTGCCATTGGTCACCACCTCGGGCACCGCGATGGAGGAGGTGGCCGGTCCCGCCGCGGTGCTCGTAGAGCCCGGTGACCGCGCCGGCCTCGCCGACGCCCTCGATGCGATGCTCGACGGCGGGGGGAGCGAAGGCGACGCGTCCGGGGTGGATCGGCGCCGACGGGGATTCGACATCGTCGCCGGTCACACCTGGGAGGCGAGCGCCCGGCGGCACATGGCGGCCTACCGGTTCGCGGCGGGCGACCCGGCGCCCACCGGGGGTGTTGGCCCCGGCCCGCAGCCAGTAGGGTGATCCGTCGTGCGCTCCCTGATCACCGGCGGTCGCGGCTTCGTGGGCCAGTGGCTGGCCAGCCATCTCCGTGAGCTGGGCGACGACGTCGTCTCCATCGACCGGGAAATCGAGATCACCGACGCGGTCGCCCTGCTGGCCGCCTTCACCGATGCGGCCCCCGAGGCCATCTATCACCTGGCCGCCCTGACCCACGTCGGGCAGTCGTGGGACGAGCCTCTCCGGGTGCTGGAGGTCAATGTCATCGGAACCGGGGCCCTGCTGGCGGCAGCACGCCAATGCGGCTCCGACCCGCGGGTCCTGGTGACCAGTTCGGCCGAGGTCTACGGAGCCGTCACCGACCCCGGCCTCCTGCCTCTGCGCGAGGACTCACCGACCGCTCCGCTCACCCCGTACGCAGCGAGCAAACTGGCCGCTGAGGCGGTGGCCGCCCAGGCCCACCTCGGACACGGGCAGCACGTGATCATCGTGCGGCCGTTCAACCACATCGGACCAGGGCAGACCCCGAACTTCGCCGTGCCGGCACTGGCCAGGCGGATCGTGGCGGCCGAGCGGAGCGGCGCAGGCACCATCCCGGTGGGGAACCTCTCGGCCCGCCGCGATTTCACCGACGTGCGTGACGTGGTGAGGGCCTATCGGCTGTTGATCGAGTCCGGCCGCCCCGGGGCCGTGTACAACGTCTGCTCGGGTCGTGACATCTCGATCAGGGAGATCGCCGACGGACTGCTCGGGCTGGCCGGCACCTCACTGGAGTTCGAGACCGACCCGTCGCTGGTACGACCGGTCGAGGTGCCGGTGCTCCGGGGGGATCCCGGTCGATTGGCGGACGCCACCGGATGGGCGCCGGCGGTGCCGCTCGAGCAGACCCTGGCCGACGTGCTGGCCTACTGGCGCACGCGCGAAGACTGAGCCCTCCCCGGGCGCGAACAACGGCCCGCTCGGAGCGGGCCGTTGTTCATCGGGCCGGCAAACGGCCCTGCGAGACGCCGGCGCCCCGCAGGGCGCCGGCCGTGCCGTCGGCGAACAGGGGGGGTCGAACGCCGACGGGATCCTGACGGTCAGACGGCGACCGAGGGAATCATGGTGCGGATCTGGCTCCGAGCCTCCCTGGCCTGGACATGGGCCTGCTTGGCCAGGTCACGGGCCTGGGTGGGAAGACGGTCCTCGATGGGGGCAAAGATGGCCTCTACCCGCTCGATGATCTCCTCGACCCGCTCCATCAGATCGTCGACTTTGGTGTCCACGTTGTGGATGGCCCCGCTCAAATCGGAGCGCATGGTGCTGACCCGGTCCTCGATGCCCGACTTGGGATCGGACAGCCGCTTGAGCAACTCCTGGCGCTGGACCTGAACCTGCTGGTAACCCAGCACGCCGGCGCCGATCATGACGTAGGTGGCGTCCTTGGCCACGGCTGCGATGTCCTTGGCGGCCTTGGTGATGTCGGTGTTGATCTCTGGCATGGCGTTCTCCTCTTGATGAGTCGGTGCAATTCCTTCGAACCACAGCGGAGCTTGGCGTCCGCCTATCGATACAAGTGTATACGCGGCGATAAACATTTGCAAGCACTTCCACGACTCGCACGGGGAGCCCCTCCCGGTACCGCTACCGAACGCCGTGACCTGGGGAATCACCCTGGACCCCGTCACGGCCCGATAGCGTCTGGCCTCTGATGGAAACACTGGCCCCGCCGGTCGTCGCCGTCGTCGTCGCCCACGATCCCGGTCCGTGGTTCGAAGAGACGCTGGCTTCGCTCGCCTCCCAGGACTATGCAGAGCTGTCGGTCCTGGTCCTCGACGACGCCGGCACCGAAGACGTGACGGCGCGGGTGGCGGCGGTGCTGCCCACCGCCTACGTGCGCCGCTTCGAGGAGAACCGTGGCTTCGGGGCCACCGTCAACGAGGTGCGGACGATGGTCGAGGGCGCCGCCTACTTCCTGCTGTGCCATGACGACGTGGCCCTCTTCCCGGATACGACCCATTTCCTGGTGGAGGAGGCGTTTCGCTCCAACGCAGGGATCGTCTCCCCCAAGGTGGTCAGCTGGAGCGACCCCGAGCGCCTGATCCACGTGGGGTTGATGGTCGACAAGGGTGGCTCGGTTGTCGACCGGGTGCAGCCCCACGAGATCGACCACGGGCAGCATGACGCCGTCCGGGACGTCTTCGTGGCCCCCGGGGGCTGCACCTTGGTCCGAGCCGACCTGTTCGAGGAGCTCGAGGGGTTCGACCCCGCCATCATCGCCATGGGCGAGGACCTCGACCTGTGCTGGAGGGCCCAGGTGGTGGGTGCCCGCATCATCGTCGCCCCCGATGCCAGGGTTCGCCACCTCGAGGAGATGGCCAGCGGGGCGTGCCCCCTCGAGGAGTCGTTGCTGGCGTCCGGCTCAGGGACGGCATCCGGCTCGACGGTCCCGGGCCGGCACCCGGTCACGCTCCAGGAGCTCCAGCGCCGCCATGAGCTCCTTGCGGTCTTCAAGTGCTACGGACGGTTCCATCTGGTCCGCGTGGTTCCCCAGGTGCTGGTCCTCGCCATCGGGGAGGTCACCGTGGCCGGGCTGGCCGGAAACCGGCTCCGGGCCCGGGCAGTGATCCGGGCCTGGCGCTGGAACCTGGGCCGGTTGCCGACCGTGGGCCGGCAGCGGGCCCGGCTCCGGGCTCATCGCCGGTTGGGCGACAAGGAGATCCGGCTGCTCCAGGTGAGGGGCAGCGCACGGCTGTCGGCCTATGGCCGCCGTGTGTTCCAACAGGGATTCCACGGCGTCCACGCCGATGAGCTGGCTGTTTCCGGGGAGGACGTAGACGCGGAACTCGGCGAGCCGGCTTCCGTCGGGCCGGCCATGGTGGGCGCCGAGGCCGATCGAGGCCGGGTGAACGGTCGGGCCCGCCTGATCACGTGGCTGGTGGCGGCGCTGGTGGTGGTCGTCGGGACCAGGGGGGTGCTGGGTCCCCGGCTCCCCGCCGTCGGGCAGTTCGCACCCTTCCCCGGGTGGTCCTCGACGATCGCTCAGTTCTTCACCGGCTGGCACCCCTCGGGGGTGGGGACGACCGCACCGGCCACACCTGCTCTGGCCCTGGCCGGCCTGGTCGGCACCGTGCTACTGGGCGCGATGGGACTTGCCCAGAAGGTGCTGGTCTTCGCCTGTGTGCCGCTGGGTGTCTGGGGCGTGGTGCGCCTGCTCCGCCCCTTCCGATCGCAGCGGGCCGCGTTGGTGGCCGGCCTGGCGTACCTGGCCATGGCCCTCCCGTACGATGCGCTGGCACTGGGGCGGTGGGACGCCCTGGTCATGTACGCAGGGGCGCCCTGGGTGCTGGCGTTCCTGTTCCAGGCCACCGGCTCGGTGCCTTTCGCCACGCCGGGCGGACCAGCGGCGACGCCCCTGGCCGACGGCGGTGGCCCGGAGGACGGATCCCGGGCCCCGTCGGTGGCGGGCCGGTGGGCCGCCTTGAACGGCCGCCACCGGAGGCTCGGGAGCATCGTGGCGCTCGGCCTGGTGGAGGCGGTCCTGATCTCCTTCGTCCCGGCGGCAGCCGTGGTGGTGGTGCTGGCGGCGGTCACCCTCGTGATCTCCTCCATCTTCGACCGTGACTGGCGCTCCGGTCGGCAGGCCCTCTGGCTGGCGCTCGGCGCCACGGCGGCTGCCGGGGTGATCTGCCTGCCCTGGGTGATCGGCGTGTTATCGGCCGGACGGGGGGCGGTGGCCGTGTTCGGTGTGCCGACACCGACATCGGAAGCCGCGTCGTGGGGCTCGTTGCTGCGGTTCGCGGTCGGTCCGATCGGGGCGTCGCCCCTGGCGTGGGGATTCGCGGTGGCGGCCCTGGTGCCGCTGATCCTGGCCCGCGGGGCACGCTTCCGATGGGCCGCGCGGTTCTGGACCATCGCCCTGGTGTTCTGGTTCGCGGCCTGGATCATCGGACGGGGGTGGACCGGCAGCCTGGCCATCGACCCCCTGGTCCTGTTGGGTCCGGCCGCGGTGGCCATAGCAGCGTCGATCGGCCTCGGAGTCGCTGCCTTCGAGGTGGACCTGCGACGGGCCGAGTTCGGGTGGCGGCAGTTGGTGACCGTGGTGGCGATCGGGGCGGTGGTACTCGGCTCGATCCCGACGCTGGTCTCCGCCCTGCCGGGGCGATGGGACCTGCCGATCAACGACTTCGGCCAGTCGGTGGCCTGGATGCAGGCCAAGGGGGCTGCCGGCTCCTTCCGGGTGCTCTGGTTGGGTGATCCGCGGTCCCTCAACCAGGGTTCGTGGAGCGCAGGTGACGGGCTCGCCTACGCCACGTCGGAGGATGGCAGCCCCGATGCGCGGTGGCTGTGGAACGCCGCCGGCCCCGGCCCCGCCTCGGGCCTGGCGTCCGCGGTCGACCTGGCCCGTTCCGACCGCACCGACCAGTTGGGCAGCATGCTGGCGCCTGCCGGAGTCCGCTACGTGGTGCTCCTGACCTCGGTCGCTCCCGAGATCAGCGGCGAGCAGAGCCCCCAGCAGTACCCCGTCCCCTCCGACGTTGCCCCGGCCCTGGGCCGCCAGCTCGACCTGATCCCGGTCATCGCGGGGACCGGGATCACCGTCTACGACAATGCCGCCTGGATTCCTGAGCGGGCAGAGGTGGCCGGAGGGGTGACCCCCGCCAAGACGACCAGCCCCGACGTGTTGGCTGCCGCCCCCGGCTCGAAGATCGTCCCTGGTGCGCAACCGGTGCTTCCCGGCCCGGCGGCCTCGCGCGTCTACCGCGGCCCGCTGTCGAAGGGCACCGTGCTCACCGCCCTCGCTCCGGCTGGCAGCTGGAGCCTGATCGCGCCGTCCGGCGCGCCGGCACCGCGCGCGGCGTCGTTCGGATGGGCGGGGAGCTATCGGGTGGACGCTGCCGGCTCGGGCACCCTCCGCTTCGAAGGCGGACTGCTGGTGCCGCTCTCCGGTCTCCTGTCCATCGCCGGGTGGCTCCTTGCGGCGGCCGCCCTGATCGGTCGTCGGCGACACCGCCTGAGTTGGCACCCGTCGGCGGGCGGTCGTCGTCGGGTGGGCGCCGATGAGCCGTCGGCACCCGAGGACGGCCGGGGCGAGGGCGGGACGCCCGTCGCCGAGGTGGTGCCGTGACGGGTCCCGACGAGAGAGCGGCCGGCGCCGCGGCTCCGCCGGACCCTGCCTGGGTCGCACGCCGCCGCTCTCCCCGACCCATGCGGGGACGGTGGGTGACGGTGGTGGCGATGGTGGCCACCGTGACGGTGGTGGCGGTGGTGGCAGCCATCGTGCCGCCGCCGGCGGCAGCGCCGGCGGCGGGCGGCGGAGACGGGGTCGGGGTGGCGCCGGACGGTGCCCACTCGTCGTCGGCTTTCTGCTCGGCAGGGACGGGGACGGCGGTGGCCGCCACCATCTACCTGACCAACACGACCTCCCAGACGGTCGACGGGACGATGACCACCGTCGGCACCCCTTCCGGCAATGGGGCCGTTCCGACGGCGGGTCGGACGGTCGCCGTGCCACCGCGAGGCAGCGAGGCCGTCGATCCTGCCGTCGGGGTGCCCGCCGGCAACGTCGCCACGTCGTTCGTGTTCGCCGGCGGGGGAGTGGCAGCCAACCAGGTCGTATCCGGTCCCAACGGATGGAGCACGGCACCCTGCGCAACGCAGGTGTCATCCCAATGGTCGTTCGCCGGGGGCTCGACGTCGTCCGGCAACACCCTGACGCTCTCGCTCTTCAACCCGGCCGCGTCCCAGGCCGTGGTCAACGTCTCCTTCCTGACGGGCTCGGGCGTGATCGCCCCTCAGGACTATCAGGGCCTCGCGGTCCCCGCAGGCCAGTTGGTGGTCGAGAACGTGGGCGACTTCGTGCAGAACCAGTCGAACATCGGCACCATGGTGACGGCCGAGTCGGGGGCGGTGGTCGGCAACGAGCTGGAACAGTGGTCATCGGGAGCCACCGGCGGAGTGTCCCTCCGCCTCGGCTCGCCGGAGCCGTCGACCACGTGGCGGTTCGCACAGACGACGGCACTGCCGGGGACGACGGTGGGCTTCTCGGTGGCCAACTGGGGCTCGTCCGCGGTGACGGCCAAGTTCTCGCTGGGCCTGCCTTCCGCAACGGTCGTTCCCCGATCGCTGATGGTCCCTGCGCTCTCGGTGGCCGTCTTCAACGCCACCGCCATCGCAGGATGGCCACAGAGCATCCCTTATGCCGTGACCGTCGACGCCTCCGGACCCGTCGTCGTGGGCAGGTCGGTCGAGGCGGCCTCGGGTGCGCCAACCCCGGTGTGGGGCTCCTCTTCCGGAGCGGTCACCGTGGCCACCCACTGGCTCGTCCCCGGGCCGGGAGTGGCCAATGACCCCGGCGCGCCCAACGCCACCGTCGAGAGCCTGGCGGTGGCCAACCCGGGGGCCACTCCGTCGCAGGTCGTCGTGACCGCGTTGGGAGCACCGAAGCCGGTGGCCGTGTTCACCGTTGCCCCCCATGAGTTGACCGTGCTCGGAACTCATCAGGTCGGGGGCCTCTCCCCGTTCACCGTGACCTCCTCACAACCGGTCAACGTCGAAGAGGACGACGACCCCACCGGGGCACCCGGGGTGGTCTCGTCGAGCGGGTTCGCCCTGGGCGGCTAGCGCCGCCGAGACTTCGCCGGCCGGCGGACCGTCAGCGCGATGCCGTCAGCGCGATGCCGGGGGCGGCGGAGGCGGCGGCCAGGGCGCCTGCTTGGGCCAGTGCCCCGGAGCCTGCTGGGCCGGCGGGGGTGGCCACGGGGAAGGCGCGTGGGGCCACTGCCCTGTGGGAGGGGGAGGCAACGGTGACGACCCTGTGCCGGCGGCACCGGCGGCCGGGGCCGCATCCGCCGGGGCCGCGTCCGCCGGGGGGACCGCTCCTGGTTGATCGGTGCGGACGGCGTTGGAGACCCCACTGTCGGCCGGGACGCCCGACTCGGGCCCGGTGGTGGGCACTTCTGCGGCACCGACCGGAGGCACGTGGACGCCCGTCGTTCCGTTGACGGGACCGGCGGTCGATCCCTCGGGTGGTCCGTCGACGTCGTCCGAGCCGGAGGGGCCGTGCTGGGAGGCCACGAAGATCGGTGGAACGCTCTTTGTTCCCTCGGCGTGCACCGGGCGCCCGTAGGCGGTGTCCACCAGTCGCCCGACCGTCTCGCCGTCGATGGTCTCCTCGTCCAGGAGGGCACGGGCGAGGGCGTCGAGGCCGCCCCGGTGGCGGGCCAGGACCTCGAGGGCACGCTGCTCCTGGGCCCGGAGGATGAGCTCCACCTCGTCATCGATGATCTGGCTGGTGTGCTCGGAGTAGTCCCGGGTGTGCATCAGGTCCTCGCCCAGGAAGACCTGGCCCTGCGATCCCCAGGCCATGGGGCCGATCCGGTCGCTCATGCCCCATTCGCGGACCATCTTCCTGGCGAGCTCGGTGTTGCCGACCAGGTCGTTGCTGGCCCCCGTGGAGAGATCACCGTAGACGAGCAGCTCCGCGGCCCTGCCACCCATGCGGACGGCCAGGGAGTCCTCGATGTGCTGGCGCGGATGGATGTGGCGCTCCTCCATCGGGAGCTGCATGGTCACCCCGAGGGCCATGCCGGTGGGCAGGATGGTCACCTTGTGCACCGGGTCGGCATCGGGCAGGACGTAGGCGAGCACGGCATGCCCGCCTTCGTGGAAGGCCACCCGCTCCTTCTCCTCGCCGGAGAGGACCAGGCTCTCGCGGCGCTGGCCCATGAGCACGCGGTCCCGGGAGGCTTCGAAGTCGATGTTCTGGATCTCGGTGGAACCCCTCCGGACGGCGTGGAGGGCGGCTTCGTTGACCAGGTTGGCCAGATCGGCGCCGCTCATCCCAGGGGTGCCACGGGCGACCTTGCCCAGGTCGACCGTGGGGTCGACCCGCTTGTCCTTGCAGTGCACCTGGAGGATCGGCAGGCGCTCGTCGAGGTCCGGCAGGGGCACCACGATCTGGCGGTCGAAGCGGCCCGGCCGCAGGATGGCGGCGTCGAGGATGTCGGGGCGATTGGTGGCGGCCATGACCACGATGCCCTCGGTCGGGTCGAACCCGTCCATCTCCGAGAGCAGCTGGTTCAATGTCTGCTCACGCTCGTCGTGCCCGCCACCGAGCCCCGCGCCCCGCTTGCGGCCGATGGAGTCGATCTCGTCGATGAACACGATGGCCGGGGACTGCTTGCGGGCCGTGGCGAACAGATCTCGCACGCGGCTGGCGCCCACACCGACGAACATCTCCATGAAGTCGGAGCCGCTGACCGACATGAAGGGCACACCGGCCTCCCCGGCCACTGCCCGGGCCAGGAGCGTCTTGCCCGTCCCCGGCGGGCCGACCAGCAGGATGCCCTTGGGAATGCGGGCACCGATGTCCTTGAACCGCGCCGGCGTCTTCAGGAAGTCCACCACTTCGCTGATCTCGAGTTTGACCCCGTCGTAGCCGGCGACGTCCCCGAAGGTGGTCGACGGGCGCTCGGTCGAGTAGAGCTTGGCCTTGGAACGCCCGATGGACATGATGCTCCCCATCTGACCCTGGGCCCGCCGGCTGATGAAGAAGAAGACGCCGATGATGAGGGCCAGCGGGAGGATCCAGGTCAGGAGCGAGACCAAGGGGTTGGGGGTCGAGGTGACCAGCTTGTAGTCGGATCCGAGCGGCTTGAGGGAGGCGAGCTCGGAGTCCGTGACCGGGTTGGGACCGTTGGCCGTGTAGCTGGACCCGTCGGTCAGGGTCCCGGTGATCACGCCGGAGCTCTGGTCGACGGTTGCCGTCTTGACCTGCTTGCCGTGGACGTCGTTCAGGAAGGTGTTGTAGGTCAGGGTGTTGGTGCTCGTCTTGTGCAGCAGGCTCGGGATGATGAAGACCGAGAGGACGGCCACCATGACGACCGCGTAGATGATCAGGCGGTTCTTGTTCTGCCCAGGGACGCCCTGCCCGGATCCCGGGGGGGGCGGCGGGCCGCTGGGCGAGTTCGGGCTGGGCGGAGTCACCCCTACATGCTATGTGCACCGCGCCACATTCGACGCATCACCCGGGGTCGTCCACGGAGCTGCCGTCTGCGCCCCGGGTTCGGTCGGTATCGTAGGAGGGTGATCGAGCGGTCCGAAGAGGGAACGGGTCCCGCCGCGGCCGCAGACGGTGCCCCCATCGGGGCCCCACTGCCTCCCCCCTGGGCGCCGCCTCCCGGTTGGGCCCCGCCGCCTCCCGTCTGGCCGCCGGGGGCTCCGGGAAGTCCGGTGCCCCCTGCCCCCCCGTCCGCCGCGGATTCATCCGCCGCGGAGGTCGCCGCCGGACCCGCCGACCACGGGCCGGATGTGCCGCTCAGCCGTCAGTTGGCAGCCGGAGGAGCCCCCTCGACCCGCGGGTCTGCGTGGGTGTGGGTGCTCTTCGCTGCACTCGGCTTCCTGGCCGGCCAGGTCCTCGCTGCCCTGTTCATCACGGCGATCGCGGCTGTCAACGGCCACCTGGGCTCGCTCACTGCCATCACCCACCTCACAGAGCCCCCGACCTGGTACGTCGTGTCCAGCCTGCTCGGGCTGTGGGCCGGCTTCTTCGGCGGGGCGTGGTTGGCCAGCGCGGTACGGGGAACCAAGAGCCTCGTCCGGGACATGGGCCTGCGGTTCCGGTGGATCGACCTGATCGGCATCCCGATCGGCATCGGTGGTCAGTTCCTGGTCGGGTTGATGTACCTGCCCATCGCCCAGCACGTGCACAACTTCAACCAGCGGTTCAACGCCCCGAGCCAGCGCTTGACGGGGGGGTCGCACGGCGTGGGCTACGTCGTGATCGGCGTCTGCACCGTGGTGGGGGCCCCGTTCTTCGAGGAGCTGTTCTTCCGCGGCCTGATCCTGCGCTCGCTCGCCCGGTTGTTCGGGGATCTCGGTCGGTGGGTCGGCCCGGCGTTGGCGATCATCGTCTCCGGCGTCCTCTTCGGACTGGCCCATGCAGAGTCGCTCCAACTCCTGGGCCTGGCCACCTTCGGGATCATTCTGTCGTTCATCTCCTACCGCACCGGGCGCCTCGGAATGAACATGGTCGCCCACGCCTCCTTCAACCTGGTCGCCGTGGCCGCCGTCGTGGCCCCTTTCGCCATCGGCACCAGGGTTCTGTTCTGAGGTGAGCGCCCCCGTCGACTGCGCCCCACCTGCCCCGGCACCAGCGGGGGTGCGCCTGGCACCGCCGCGGCCGGGCTCCCCGCTGGTGTGGCGGTTCACGCGCCCCTCGGCCTGGCCGGGGTGGACCAGCTTCGTGGTGGTGGCCGGCGTCACCCTGATCGCCCTCAGCCAGCTCCACCCCTCGCTGCTGCTGGCCAACACCACCACGGCGGGGGGCGACACCGGGGCCCATGTGATGCTGCCGGCGTTCCTGAAGTCCCAGTTGCTGACCCACGGGCAGCTGGCGGGATGGGATCCCGACTGGTACGACGGGTTCCCCCTCTACACCTTCTACTTCCCGCTTCCCGGGCTGATCACCGTCCTCTTCAACGCGCTGGTCAGCTACGACATCGCCTTCAAGCTGGTCACGGTGCTCGGGACCGTCCTCCTCCCGGTGTCGGCGTGGGCATTCGGACGGAAGGCCGGCCTGCGCGACCCGGGGCCGGCGTGCCTGGCCGCGGCCACACTGCCCTTCCTGTTCGAACCGAGCTTCTCCATCTACGGCGGGAACCTCCTCTCCACACTGGCCGGTGAGTACTCGTTCTCCCTCAGCCTGTCGTTTGCCCTCCTCTTCCTGGGGGTGGTGGCCTCGGGGCTGCGGACAGGGCGGCACCGGGCCCTGGCGGGGGTGCTCTTCGCCGTCACCCTGCTGTGCCACCTGCTGCCCGCCATCTTCGCCGCGGCGGGAGCGGTCGTGTGGCTGCTGCTCGACGCCGACCTTGTGCGGCTCTTCCACCGGGGGTGGAGCGCCCATGCCGCCGGCCGCCGGTGGTTGCGTCGTGTCCTCTGGTCGGTGGTGGCCGGCGTAGTCGGCGTCGGCCTGACCGCGTGGTGGCTCCTCCCCTTCGCCGCCGAGCAGTCGTACACGACCGACATGGGGTACACCAAGGTCCTCGGCTTCCCCCACCTGCTCTTCCCGGGGTCGGCCCGATGGGTGGTGGCGGCCGACGTGGTGGGCCTGGTGGCCATGGTCGTGCGCCGGAACCGGGTGGCCCTGTTCATCGCGGTGATGGGGGCCCTGTCGGCGGCCGTGGTCTGCCTCGACCCGGCCGGCAAGTTGTACAACGTGCGCTTCCTGCCGTTCTGGTTCCTCTGCATGTACCTGATGGCGGGCATCGCCCTGGCCGAGACGATCGGCGCCGTGGCCCGGTTCCGTCGCCGCCGGCGCCTCGGCCAGTGGGTCCTGGTGATCCGCCAGCGGCTGGGCACCGTGCAGGGGATGCCGTGGCAGCCGGGCATGCGCATCAGCCGGTTCCGGCGGCCGGTCCCCGGCGGAAACGCGCCGGGCGCCGTGGTGGGCCCGCTGGTGGCGCTGGCGGCGGCCTGTCTGGCGGTCGTCCCGCCGCTCGTGCTTCCGGCATCGGCGTTGAGCAGGATCGGCGTGACGGTGGGCGCCGACCAACCGAGTGCCTGGGCGGCCTGGAACTACTCGGGATACGAGCGGAAGCCCGACTACCCCGAGTACAACGCCGTGATCCAGATGATGAAGGGTGTCGGGGCGAGCCAGGGGTGTGGCCGGACCATGTGGGAGTACGACCCGTCCCTCAACCGGTTCGGCACCACGATGGCGCTGATGCTGCTGCCCTACTGGACCAACGGGTGCATCGATTCGATGGAGGGCCTGCTGTTCGAGTCGTCCTCGACCACCCCGTTCCACTTCATCAACCAGAACGAGCTGTCGGTCAACCCGTCGGACGCCATTACCAGTCCGGCCATCCAGTACGGGGGGCTCGATGTCCCGCTCGGGATCGAGCACCTCCAGCAACTGGGCGTCCGCTACCTGCTGGCCTCGTCGAGCACCGTGGAGCAGGCCGCCGCGGCCGACCCCAATGCCACCGAGGTGGCCTCGAGCGGCCCGTGGAACACCAGCTACAACGGTGAGGTGCTGGACGTGACGTGGAAGGTCTACCGGATCAGCGACTCGTCACTGGTGCAGCCCTTGGCCAACCGGCCGGTGGTCTGGGAGGGCGTGAAGCCCAGCCAGTCCAGCTGGTTGGGCCCCGCGGTCAGCTGGTACGACCAGCCCAGCCGCTGGGACGTGGTCCCAGCCGCCGACGGGCCCGCGACCTGGGAGCGCATCTCGACGGGGGACACCCATCCGGCGGTGGTGCCGGAGCCGGCCACGGTGGTGTCCGGGGTCACCCAGACCGACAGCTCCATCTCCTTCCATGTCGATCGGATCGGGACGCCGGTCGAGGTGAAGGTGTCGTACTTCCCGAACTGGCAGGCGACGGGGGCGGACGGTCCCTGGCGTGTGGCGCCGAATCTGATGGTGGTGGTCCCGACGAGCCACGACGTGACGCTGCACTACGGGAAGTCCCCGGCTGACTGGGCCGGGGAGCTCGTCTCCCTCGTGGCGCTGGCGGCGGCGGTGGCCCTGGCCGTCACCGGACGGCGCGCCCGGCGTCGCCGGCGGGCGCCCAAGAGCGTGCACCGAGCATGACCGTTCCCCTGGGGATGTTCCCACTGTCGACGGTGCTGTTCCCCCGGGCCGGCCTCCCGCTGCATGTCTTCGAGGACCGGTACCGGGAGCTGATGGCCCACTGCATGAACGGCGACGGTGAGTTCGGCGTCGTCCTGATCGCCCGCGGCTCGGAGGTGGGAGGGAGTGATCAGCGGGTCGGTGTGGGCACCGTGGCCCGGATCGCCAACGTCGCCGAGCTGGGGGACGGCCGCCTGCTGGTGGTGGCCACCGGCGTGCGCAGGGTGCGGGTCGACCGGTGGCTCCCCGACGACCCCTATCCGGTGGCCCTGGTGGCGGATATCCCCGACGACGTGTCCGCCGACGACGGGACCACGCTGGCCGGAGCCGAGTTCGCCGTGCGCCGATTGCGGTCGCTCCTCTCCGAGCTGGGCGACGTCCCCGCCCTCCCGCACAACCTCCGGATCACCGGTGACGAGGAGGACGTCGGCTGGCAGCTCTGCGACATGGCGCCGTTGACCGCACTGGACCTCCAACGGCTCCTCGCCACCGAGGGGCTGATGACCCGGATGCAGCTCTTGACCGAGCTGTGCGACGCCATGGCCGAGGACGTCACCAGGATGCTGGCCGACGGGTCGAGCGAGTAGGCCTGCTCCGGCCGGTCAGGGGATCTGCTGGGCCTCGAGGAACGCGGTGATGCCGTCAGCGAGGCCCTGGGCGGCCTGTTGGCGCCACTGGGGTGATTCGGTCAGGGCGGAATCGGCCGGATTCTGCATGTTGGCGCACTCGATCAGCACCTTGGGGACCGTCGACAGGTTGAGCCCACCGAGGTTGTTCCTCACGTCGACGCCGTTGCTGCCCGAGTAGTCCGACGGGGGCTCCCCTGTGTCGGCGGCGAATGCGGAGCGCACCTCGGCGGCCAGTTGTGCCGACGCCGGCACGATGGCCATGTTGTTACTGATGGAGCTGACCACGGGGGCCGGTGCGATCACGTCGAAACCCCGGCCGGTCACCGGACCGCCGTCGGCATGGATGGAGATGGCTGCGTCGGCGCGGGCGTCGTTGCCGATGGCCGCCCGGGTGTTCACGCACGGGCCCACGCCGTTGTCGGTGGCCCGCGTCATGACCACGGTCGCCCCCTCGGAGGCGAGGAGGGCATCGAGGCGGGTGGCCACATCGAAGTTGAAGGCGTGCTCGGTGTAGCCCCCCGCCGTCTGCGTCCCGGCGGTGTCGCACGTCTCGGTGAAGCCGCCCCCGTCGATCGGTTGGTTGATGAAGCCGGGGTCGCCGCCGTTGCCGCCGTCGTGACCCGGGTCAATGGCCACGACCTCGCCCGCCATCGGCGGCACGGTGACCGATCCCAGGAACGACGCCCCGCCGTAGACGGACACCCCCCCGTTGGCGGAGACGATCCGATAGCCGGGCCCTCCACCGGCGTTCAGGCCGACCGCCGCCCGTTTCAGGTCTCCGCTGGCCGAACCCTCGAAGGGCGCCCCGAAGGCGAACACCCCTCCGTCGCCGGCCACCAGCCAGTAGCCGGTACCGGCCGGATCGGCCTGCATGCCGACCACCGGCGAGCGGAGGACGATCCCGCCGGTCGATCCGGAGTAGGGCGCGTCGCCGAAGGCGAACACGCCACCGTCGGCAGCCGTGAACCAGTAGCCGCCGCCGTCGGGTGTGGCGGCCATGCCGACGATTCCGCGATTGAGGGGTCGACCGCCCATGGAGCCGAAGAAGGGCGCGTCGCCGAACGCGAACACACCTCCGTCGGAGGCGACCAACCAGTAGCCGCCGCCGTCGGGTGTGGCGGCCATGCCGGCGATCGGGCGATTGAGGGGTCGACCGCCCATGGAGCCGAGGAAGGGCGCGTCGCCGAACGCGAACACACCACCGTCGGATGCCACCAACCAGTAGCCGCCGCCGTCGGCCGTGGCCGCCATGCCCACGATCGGCGCCACCAGGGCGATGGCGCCGGTCGAGCCCAAGAAGGGGGCGCCGAACGCGAACACACCACCGTCGGATGCCACCAACCAGTAGCCCCCCGTCGCCCGGTCGACCGCAGAACCGACGATGAGGTGGAGGCTGGTCGGCCCCGACGCAGGATCGGTCCTCGGGAGGGCCGTCCCTCCGCCGGGGGCGGCCACCGCAGTGACCGAGAGGGCCGCAAGGGCGACTGCCCCCACTGCCAGCGGCGCAGCCAGCCTCCAGGCCCACCTGCCGATGGTCGATCTCGTCACGCTGCGATCCTGCCACATCGGCGCCCGACCCGGTCGTCCTCGATCTGGGGATTCCCGTCGACGGTCAGCCCTCCTGCGCACCGATGGGAGCAGGAGGGCTGACCTAGGATGGCCCGGCCATGACCTCCCTCTCCGCTGTCTTCAAGGCCTACGACATCCGCGGCGTCGTCCCCGACGAGCTCAATGCACTCCAATTCCGCGCCATCGGTGTGGCGGTGGCGCGGTTCACCGGCGCCCCCACCCTGCTGGTGGCACGGGACATGCGGGAGTCGGGGGCCGAGCTCGCAGGAGCGTTCGCCGACGGGGTCCGGTCCGAGGGGACCGGCGTCATCGACCTCGGCCTCGGCTCGACCGACCTGCTCTACTTCGCCGCCGGAAGCCTCGATGCGCCGGGCGCGATGTTCACGGCCTCCCACAATCCGGCGCGGTACAACGGGCTCAAGCTCTGCCAGGCCGGTGCGCGGCCGATCGGGCTTGACACCGGCCTGGCAGAGATCCAGGCGACGGCCGAGTCGCTGCTCGACGAGTGGTCGGTCAACGGCCCGCCGGAGCTCGACCCCGGGCAGATGGGCCCGATCGAGGAGCGGTCCGTCCTCGACGCCTACGCCGATCACGTCCGGTCCTTCGTGGATCTGGACAGCCTGCGCCCGCTGCGAGTGGTGGCGGACACCGCCAACGGGATGGGAGGGTTGGTCGCCCCCAAGGTCTTCGAGGGACTGCCTTTCGAGGTGGAGATCCTCTTCCCCGAGCTCGACGGGAACTTCCCCAACCACCCCGCCGACCCCATCCAGCCCGACAATCTGGTGGATCTGCAGCGAGTCGTCCTCGACACCGGGGCCGACATCGGTCTGGCCTTCGACGGCGATGCCGACCGGGTCTTCCTCGTGGACGAGCATGCCGAGCCGGTCTCGGGCTCGCTGACCACCGCCCTCGTGGCTGCTTCGCTGCTCGACAAGCACCCGGGGTCGACGGTGCTCTACAACTGCATCTGCTCGCGGGTGGTGCCCGAGGTCATCGCCGAGAAGGGTGGTGTGGGGATCCGCACCAAGGTGGGGCACAGCTACATCAAGCAGGTGATGGCCGAGACGGGGGCGGTCTTCGGCGGCGAGCACTCGGGCCACTACTACTTCCGCGAGAACTACCGGGCCGACTCCGGGATCATCGCCGCCATGCTGGTCCTCGAGCTCCTGAGCGTGACGGGCAAGCCGCTCTCCGAACTGTTGGCGCCCTTCAAACGCTATGCGGACTCGGGGGAGATCAACACGGTGGTGGACGACCCCGCCGGAATCGTCGAGCTGCTGGCGGCCGAGGTGGAGGCGGCCGGGGGCGCGCTCGGGACGGCCGACCGCCTGGACGGGCTCACCGTCGACCGGGGGGACTGGTGGTACAACCTGCGCCCGTCGAACACGGAGCCTCTCCTCCGCCTGAATGTCGAGGCATCGGACGAGGGGTCCTGCGCCCGGCATGTGGCCGAGGTCGAAGGCGCCATAGCCAGGCTGCTCGGCAACTGACCGCCGGGCATCGGGTCCACCATGGGCGACCCTGACTCACGTCGCAGATCGATGGGCCATCATGGAGCAACGAGAGAGGAACGCAACATGACGCTCGACCCCCTGCTGATCGATGTGCTGGCGTGCCCGGAGGACAAGGGGCCGCTGCTGTACTTCGCCGACGAGGACCGGCTCTACAACCCGCGCCTCCATCGGAGCTACGAGGTGCGGGACGGCATTCCGGTGATGTTGATCGACGAGGCCACCGCGGTCGATGCCACCGAGCATGCCCGCCTGATGGCCAAGGCCGAGGCAGGGGGCGCCCGGTCCACCGGCCGGGCAGCGGGGGCGTGACCGGTTCCGGGCCCGGTGGAGGCGGGCCTTCCACCTCGTCGGCTCCGTTGCCGGTCGACTCCTTGGACCTGTGGGGCGCCACGGCCGGGCTTCCCGAGCAGGTGGAGACGGCGGTGGCCGCAACGCGGGACGTCGGGGACCTCCCCGACCACGAGCAGGTGGAGAACGTCGTGGTGCTGGGGATGGGGGGCAGCGGGATCGCCGGCGATGTCCTGATGGCAGTGGCGGCGCCGTTCATGCCGGTGCCGGTGACCGTGGTGAAGGGATACGAGCCACCCGACTACGTGGGAACCGGCTCCCTGGTCTTCGCCCTTTCGTTCTCCGGCAACACCGAAGAGACGTTGGAGGCCGCCGCTGCCGCCTACGAGGCGGGCGCCTCGTTGGTCGTGGTGGCCGGAGGCGGCGAGCTGGTGCGGCTGGCCGGCGAGTGGGCGGTCCCCGTGGTCCCCGTGCCGGGCACCATTCCCCAGCCCCGTGCTGCGCTGGGTGCGATGGCCATCCCGCCGCTGGTGCTGTTGGAGCGGATCGGGCTCTTCCCCGGCGCCCTCCAGTGGGTGGACCAGGCCGTCGACCAGCTGCGGATCCGTCGGGACGAGCTGGTCCGGCCGGGCAACCGGGCCGAGGCGCTGGCCCGGCAGATCGGCCGGACCATTCCGCTGATCCACAGCTCCCAGGACCTGGGTGCAGCCGCCGCCCTGCGCTGGAAGGCGCAGATCAACGAGAACGCCAAGTGCCCGGCCTTCTTCAACGTCTACCCGGAGCTCTGCCACAACGAGGTGGCCGGCTGGGGCCAGCACGGTGATGCCACCAGGCAGCTGATCACCCTGGTCAACCTCCGGCACGACGCCGAGCACCCCCAGGTGAGCCGCCGGTTCGACCTGGTGGCCGACCTCCTCCTCGAGGTGGTCGCCGATGTCGTCGAGGTGCGGGCGGCAGGCGAAGGGGACCTGGCCCAACTGTTCGACCTGGCCCTGATAGGCGATTTCGTCTCCCTCCACCTGGCCGGCAACGAAGGCATCGACCCGGGTCCGGTTCCCGTGCTCGACGAGATCAAGCGGGAGCTGGGCGTGGGCGGGGCCTGAGCCCTCGCCGCGGCCGGGCCCGGCTGCCCCCTCAGGCGGATTCGGGGTACGCAGCACCTTCTTGACCTGGTGGTTCGCGTGGCCCGAGGCGGTGCACGGCCTCCGACCGCGGTCCGGGCGCCGAGTGACACCAGTGTTGCCATTGGGTAACGGCCCCGTGGCAACCTAATGAACTCGGGCCCATGGGCCCTGGACTCCGGACGTCGCAGGCGTACACTTCACCCCGTGAGCTGCGTGCGGGTCTGTGGTTGCAAGTCGAAGCCAGTCGCAGGCGAAACGACCCACGTAAGGCAACTCGTGGTTGCTGAGCATGGTGCGGCTTAGGAGTAAGTCCTGCCCGCGTTGCTCCCGGCTGTCGGGGGAGCGCGGAGATGAGGTGACGCGTGCCATCAGTGGCTCCGAAGGGTCTACCGCCGGTGACGGTCGGTGCCGCCGGAGCCCGGCCGCAACTCTCACCGCAGGCGAGTGTGGGGTCAAAGACCAGGTCAGCCGCCCGCAGCTCACGGCAACACCCCGACAGTGGACGATCGGACCATGGACAAGGAGGACCGGGTACAAGTCCCAGTAGTGCCAGGCAGCACAACCAAGGAGGCGAATAGGTGGACGTCGTAATCGCGCATGGCAGGAAGATCGTGTCCGACGAGATCAGGGCTCTGACCGAGGAGAAGGTGGGCCGCCTCGGCCGCCGTTGTCCCGGCTTCGACCGGGCCGAGGTCCACTTCTCCGAGGAGCACAACCCGAGGATCTCCGATCGCGAGTGCTGTGAGGTCATCATGAGCGGACACGGACTCACCATTCGGGCGCACGCTGCCGCCCGCCTGCCGCTGGTCGCGGTCGATCTGGTGGTCGAGAAGCTGGAGCACCAGCTCGAGAAGACCAAGGGCCGAGTGGTCGGGCGCTCGCAGCCACGCCACCGTCCGGCGAACGCCGGGGCCATGCTCTACCAGCGGGTGCGCACCGCCTGACCGCCGGCCCTCGGCCGCGCCCGCACGGGCGATGGGGCGAGCAGGAACACGTCGGACGGTAGTGTGATGGGTCCATGAGCGTGTTCTCCAAAGTCCTCCGCGCCGGCGAAGGCAAGAAGGTCCGTCGCCTGTCGGAGCTGGTGCCGCTGGTGAACGCCCTCGAGCCGGAGATGGAGGCGCGCTCCGACGAAGAGCTCCGGGACTGCACCGCGGCGTTCCGGGAGCGCCTCGAACGGGGGGAGAGCCTCGAGGACCTGCTGGTCGAATCGTTCGCCCTGGTGCGGGAGGGTGCCTGGCGGGTGCTGGGCCAGCGCCACTTCGACGTCCAGCTGATGGGGGGGATGGCCCTCCACTTCGGGTGGATCGCCGAGATGAAGACCGGTGAGGGCAAGACCCTGGTGTCGACGCTCCCGGTGTACCTCAACGCGCTCCAGGGCAACGGTGTCCACGTGGTCACCGTCAACGACTACCTGGCCACCCGCGACTCGGAATGGATGGGGCGCCTCCACCGGTTCCTCGGACTGACCGTGGGCCGGGTCGGTCCCGACATCGACGATGCCGCAACCAAGCGCGAGTCCTACTCGGCCGATGTCACCTACGGCACCAACACGGAGTTCGGCTTCGACTACCTGCGTGACAACATGGCGCGTTCCAAGGACGCAATGGTCCAGCGCGGCCACCACTTCGCCATTGTCGACGAAGTCGACTCGATCCTCATCGACGAGGCCCGGACCCCACTGATCATCTCCGGTCCGGCCGCCGAGTCCGCCCAGCTCTACTACCAGTTCGCCGGCGTCGTGCGGACGCTGCGCGCCGAGGACGACTACGAGGTCGACGAGGAGAAGCGGATCGTCGTCCCCACCGAGGCCGGCATCGAAAAGGTCGAGCGCCAGCTCGGCGTGAGCAACCTCTACGACGCGGTGGCGGTGAACTACGTCCACCACCTCACCCAGGCGCTCTACGCCAAGGAGTTGTACCGCCGGGACAAGGACTACCTGGTCGCCCAGGGAGAGGTGAAGATCGTCGACGAGTTCACTGGGCGCACGCTGGATGGGCGACGCTGGTCGGACGGCCTCCATCAGGCGGTCGAGGCCAAGGAGCGGGTGCGGATCAAAGAGGAGAACCACACCTGGGCGACGGTGACCCTGCAGAACTACTTCCGGCTCTACAAGAAGCTCTCGGGGATGACCGGCACGGCGGAAACCGAGGCGTCGGAGTTCGCCAACACCTACGAACTCCCGGTGGTCCCGATCCCTCCCAACAAGCCACTCGTCCGGGCCGACCAGCCGGACCTCATCTACAAGACGGAGGATGCCAAGTTCGGCGCGGTGGTCGACGACATCGCCGAGCGCCATGCCACGGGCCAACCGGTCCTGGTGGGCACCGCATCGGTGTCCAAGTCGGAGCATCTCTCGCGCCTGCTCGAGAAGCGGGGCATCCCCCACGAGGTGCTCAATGCCAAGCAGCACTTCCGTGAGGCGGAGATCGTGGCCCAGGCGGGCCGGGTCGGGGGAGTGACCGTCGCCACCAACATGGCCGGTCGCGGGGTGGACATCATCCTCGGCGGCAATCCGGAGGGACTCGCCCAACGCGAGGCCACGGCCCGGGCGGTCGACCTCGCCACCGAGGAGGGAGCCGCGGAGCTGCAGCGCCTTCACAAGGAGTTCGAGAGCATCTGCGAGCAGGAGGGCGAGGAGGTCCGCACGATCGGCGGGCTCTACGTCCTGGGTAGCGAGCGCCACGAGAGCCGCCGGATCGACAACCAGCTGCGGGGCCGTTCGGGTCGGCAGGGCGACCCGGGGGAGAGCCGCTTCTTCCTGTCCCTCGAAGACGACCTGATGCGCCTCTTCGCCACCGGGGCGATGAACTGGGTGATGGGGCGCGCCCTTCCCGACGACGTGCCGATCGAGGCGAAGATGGTCACCAAGGCCATCGAGCGGGCGCAGAACACCGTCGAGGGCCGTAACGCCGAGTCCCGCAAGGACGTGCTCAAGTACGACGACGTGATGAACGAGCAGCGCAAGGTGATCTACGGCCGCCGCTATCAGATCATCGAAGGCGAGGACCTGCACGACGACACCATCGAGATGCTCGAGTCCACCATCACGGCGGTGGTCGCCTCGTCGCTCCCGTCCGACTACCCCGAGGAGTGGGACCTCCCCCGACTGACCACCGAGATCACCCAGTACTACCCGACCAAGTTCGTGGCCGACGACTTCGCCGAGGCCTCCACGGTGGGCCAGGTGACCGAGAGCATCGTCACCGAGGCCCTCGAGCTCTATGCCGAGCGCGACGAGACCATCCCCGGTGGTCCCGAGACGGCCCGGCAACTCGAGCGCGACATCATGCTGCAGATCATCGACCAACGGTGGCAGGACCACCTGGCCGAGATGGACTACCTGCGCGAGGGGATCAACCTGCGGGCCATGGGCAATCAGGACCCGCTGGTTGCCTGGCAACGCGAGGGGTTCGCCATGTTCGGCAAGCTTATGGACGCCATCAACGACGACTACCTGCGGTACGTGTTCCACGTCCAGGTGCTGACCGAGCAGACGGCCGAACCCGACCTCGCCCAGGCCAGCTATGTCGCCGCCGACGACCCGGTTCAGGGCGACAGCGCCATCTCCGCCGCGTTCGCCACCGCCACGCCCGAGGAGATCGAGCAGGCCGCAGCCATCGCCGGCATGCCGGGGGGGAACGGCGCCGGCGGTGCCCCGGTCGGTGTGACCAACCGCATGGCCGACGACGGCGAGACCCAGCTCCCGGTGGTGAAGTCCGAACGGGAGAAGCTCGGGCGCAACGACCCCTGCTGGTGCGGGAGCGGCAAGAAGTTCAAGTTCTGCCACGGCGCCAACTGAGATGGCGTCGTCCGATGGTCCCCGGCGCGGGGACGGCGAGCCCGAACGCGTCGATCTTCGCGATGCCCTGGCGTCGCTGACCGAGCGCCTCGGTGAGGCCGGGCACTTCCTGGCCATCGACCGCCTCACCGAGCGCCGCATCGAGCTCGAGCGGGCGGCCTCCGAGCCCGGCCTCTGGGACGATGCCGACCATGCGCGGGCGGTCACCACCGAACTCGGCCGGGTTGCCGAGGACATCGACCTGATGGCCAGCCTCACCGGGCGGCTGTCCGACGCCGAGACGCTCAACGAGTTGATCGAGGAGGAGGGGGACGACTCCCTGCGCCCCGAGGTCGAGGAGGTGCTGGCCGACCTCGACCGCCGCCTCGGGGCACTGGAGCTGCGGGCCCTGTTCGCCGGCGACTACGACGATGGCGACGCGGTTGCCGAGATCCATGCCGGTGCGGGCGGCACGGACGCGCAGGACTGGGCGGAGATGATGCTGCGCATGTACACCCGTTGGGCGGAGCGGCGCGGCTTCGACATCGAGGTGGAGGAGGCGACCCCGGGACAGGAGGCCGGACTGTTGTCGGCCACCTTCATCGTCAAGGGTCGGTATGCGTTCGGACTGCTGGCCGCCGAGCGGGGCGTGCACCGCCTGGTGCGCATCTCACCGTTCGATGCGCAGCACCGGCGGCAGACGAGCTTCGCCTCCCTCGACGTCGTTCCGTTCCTCGAGGACGTGTCCGGCGAAGTGGAGATCGACGAGAAGGATCTCCGCATCGACACGTACCGTTCGTCGGGCGCCGGTGGTCAACACGTCAACAAGACGGACTCGGCGGTCCGCCTCACCCACCTCCCCACCGGCATCGTGGTGTCCTGCCAGAACCAGCGCAGTCAGCACCAGAACAAGGCCAAGGCGATGCAGGTGCTCGGGGCCAAGCTCGCAGAGCGGCAGCGGGCCGAGCATCAGGCGACCCTCGACCAGCTGTCGGGTGATCGCACCGACAACGCATGGGGCAATCAGATCCGCTCCTACGTGTTGGCTCCGTATCAATTGGTCAAGGACCTGCGGAACAACGCGGAGACCGGCAATGTCGAGGCGGTGCTTGACGGAGATCTCGACATGTTCATCGAAGCCGAGCTGCGGCGTGGCGCGGAGCGGCGTCGCGGCGGCCACTGACGGGCCCGTCGCGGCCGACCACTGCGCGAGCGGAGGTCAGAAGGGTTGAACCAACTTTCGCGTTGCCGGGGAGTAACATGGGCGGAAGTGGATTCTCCGTTCCGTCCGCTCCCTCTCCAACTTGTGACACTGCGCCGATGATCACATTCCAGAACGTCACCAAGACGTACAAGGGCTCGACCGTTGCACTCAACGACTGCAGCATCGAGATCGACAAGGGTGAGTTCGTCTTCCTGGTCGGCCCCTCCGGATCGGGCAAGACCACCTTCATCCGGCTGTTGCTGCGCGAGGAGATGCCCGACTCGGGGCGGATCTGGGAGGCCGGCAAGGAGATCGGGCACCTGGCCAAGTGGCGGATCCCCTACCTGCGCCGCAACATCGGCTGCGTGTTCCAGGACTTCCGCCTCCTGCCCAACAAGACCGTGTTCGAAAACGTGGCCTTCGCACTGGAGGTCATCGGCCGGCCCAAGCATGTCGTCGCCTCCCAGGTCCCCCAGGTGCTCGATCTGGTCGGACTGGCCAAGAAACGCAACAACCTCCCCCACGAGCTCTCCGGCGGCGAGCAGCAACGGGTGGCGGTGGCCCGGGCCTTCGTCAACCGCCCCTTGATTCTGCTGGCCGACGAGCCCACGGGCAACCTCGACCCGACCACCAGCCTCGGGATCATGCGGCTGCTCGATCGCATCAACCGCACCGGTACCACGGTGATCGTCGCCACCCACGACGCCGGCATGGTCGACCAGATGCGACGGCGGGTCATCGAGCTCGACCGAGGCTTGCTCGTGCGCGACCAGGCCCACGGTGTGTACGGCATCGAGAGTGCCGTCGCCGCCGCCGGGGCCGGAACACCATCCGGATTACCCGTGGAGAACGGATCGACCGGAGCCACGGCCGACGAGCTCCCCGACGGCTTCGCCGCCCGCGCCTGATGCCCGTCTCCGCCGGCTACGTCTCACGGGAGGCCGCCACCAACCTGTGGCGAAACCGTCTGATGACGGCCGCCGCCATCCTCACGGTCGCCGTCTCACTGGCCCTGGTGGGATCGGCACTGCTGCTCAAGCAGGGGGCGTCGAAGGCCACCGTGCGCTGGCAGGACGGGGTGCAGACGATCGTGTTCGTGAAGCCGAACGCACCGGTCCCGCTCACCAAGTCCATCGGGACCCAGCTGAGCCAGTCCCCCTACGTGAAGACCTGCGTCTTCCGCAGCCAGGTCTACGACTTCAACGAAGCCAGGGCCATCGAGCCGAGCGACGAGTTCGCCGCCACCACGCTGTCCGACTATCCGTCGTCGTACCGGTGCGTCCTCAACGACCCGTCGCAGGCGACCGCGGTCTACCAGGAGTTCATCGGTAAACCGGGCGTGTTCGACGTCAAGTACCCCAGCCAGCAGATCAAGACCATGCAGAGCGTGATCCGGATACTGCAGTGGGTCTTCCTGTCGGTGGCGGTGATACTGCTGCTGTCGGCGTCGGTGCTCATCCTCAACACCATCCGTATGGCCATCTTCGCCCGTCGGCGCGAGGTCTCGGTGATGAAGCTGGTCGGTGCCACCAACTGGTTCATCCGCCTGCCGTTCATGGCCGAGGGCCTGATCCAGGGACTGCTGGGGGCCGGAGTGGCGGTGCTGGTGGTCCTCGCCCTCTACTGGGGCATCGGACTGAACACCCCCAAGACGGCGGCCAACCAGGGGAACATCATCGCCCAGATGTCGCTGGGCGGATGGGAAGTGGCGGGCACCTGCATCCTCGTGGTGCTGGTCGGCGTCGGCGTCGGCGTGGTGGGCTCGGCCTTCGCCGTGCGGCGCTTCCTCGACGTCTGACCGCTCACACCCGGCCCCGGTCTCCACCGGTGGGCTCGACCCGACAACAGGATGTCGTCCCGGGCATGCCGTCGAGGTGCTCGGAACTCTCCGTCGCACGTTCAGCGGTACGGGGGCAGGGGGCACGCGGCACCTTCCCCTACTGTGGTGCGGGGATGGACGCCTTGGAGATGGTTGCCGATTGGCCGGTGGAGCGGGCTGCGGTCGGCGTGATGACCATCGACCGCACGGCGCCGAACGGGGGGACGTGGGCGGTCGTGGGGATCATCGGACCGCACAGCGAGCGGTTCCGCTGGGCTTCGGTGACCAAGCCGGCCACCGCCCTCGCCGTGTTGGTCGCCTCCGAGGAGGGCACACTCTCGCTGGACGACCCGGCGGGTCCTCCCGGGTCCACGGTTCGCCACCTGCTGGCCCATGCGTCCGGCCTCGGCCTCGACCCGGGTCCACCCGTCGCCCCACCGGGGGCCGGCCGGATCTACTCGAACGCCGGCTACCTGGTGCTGGCCGACCTACTCGAGGAGAGGTCCGGAATTACGTTCGGCGACTACCTCTCCCTGGGGGTGCTCGAGCCGCTCGGCATGGTGGGCACCACGCTCGAGCCGGACGCGCTGGCCGGCGCCGCTGCCGCCGGGCTGTCGGGTCCGCTTTCGGACCTGCTGGTGCTGGGACGCGAGCTGGCCGCACCCGTGCTCATCAGCGCCGAGACCCATCGCCAGGCGACGTCGGTCCAGTTCCCGGGCCTGGGCGGCGTGCTCCCGGGCTTCCAGCAGTTCGATGACGATGACTGGGGGCTCGGCGTGGAGATCCGCGGACGGAAACATCCGCACTGGACCGGCACCACCAACTCACCGGAGACGTTCGGGCATTTCGGCCGGACCGGCTCGTTCCTCTGGGTGGACCCGGTGGCCGGCGTGCTCTGCGGCGGCCTCAGCGACCGCCCGTTCGGGATGTGGTCGGCACGGGCCTGGCCCCGTCTGGCTGATGCCGTCCTGGCCGAGGTGGCCCAGGGGGCATCCCCCTGAGTCGGGGCCTCCTACCGGGCACGCCGCGCCCGCCCGGTGCATCGGGCACCTGAGGACGGGGGAGCGGGAAGCCCCCCGGGGTGCCGCTGCGCCATTAGGCTGGACCGGATGAAGGGTGTCATCCTCGCCGGTGGGACCGGCTCACGTCTGCATCCGCTGACCCGGATCACCAACAAGCACCTGTTGCCGATCTACGACCGGCCCATGATCAACTGGGCCATCGAAGCCCTGGTCGAAGCCGACATCACCGAGATCATGCTGGTCACCGGTGGCACCCACGCCGGCGAGTTCCTGCGCCTGCTGGGCAACGGCCACGAGTTCGGGATCGACCGCCTCAGCTACGGATACCAGGAGAACCCCGGTGGCATCGCCGAGGCCCTGGGGTTGGCGGCCAGGTTCGTCGACGGCGAGCCGGTGCTGGTGATGCTGGGGGACAACATCGTCGAGCGCTCGATCAAGCCGATGGTCGATGCCTTCCGGGCGGATCCCCGGGGTGCCCGGATCCTGCTCACCCCGGTGGAGGAGGACGAGCACCTCCGCCACCTCGGCGTGCCCGCCTTCGACGAGGACCAGCGGGTGATCGGCATCGTCGAGAAGCCCGAGCACCCGCCCTCCAGGTTCGGCGTCACCGGCATCTACTGCTACGACTCCCATGTGTTCGAGGTCATCCCCGCCCTGGTGCCGTCCGGGCGCGGTGAGCTCGAGATCACCGACGTGAACAACTACTACATCTCCCAGGGGACCATGGCCTACGACATCCTCGAAGGCTTCTGGGGCGACGCCGGAGAATCGATCGACGCCTACTACGCGGTGAACGACTTCGTGCGCACCCACGGCGCCAACAAGGGCTAGCTGCCGGGGGCGACCCCGGTTCAGCCGAGGTCGACCCCGAGCCACTCGGCTGTCTCGCCCCGGTGCCGCGCGTAGTCGACCTTCCCCGACGGCGAGCGGCCGATGGTGTCCACGAAGCGGACCTGGCGGGGCGCCTTGTACCCGGCGAGCTTCGACTTGACGTGGTCGATGACCGTCTCGGGCGCGACCGACCCGGTCGCCCGCCCGGCCCGCAGCTCGACCACGGCCACGATCTCCTCGCCGAAGCGCTCGTTGGGGATCCCCACCACCACGGCGTCGACCACCCCATCCATGGTCTTCACCACCTCTTCGACCTCTTCGGGATAGACCTTCTCGCCGCCGGTGTTGATGCAGACCGAGCCGCGGCCCAGCAGCTTGATCGAGCCGTCCTCCCGCACCTCCGCATAGTCGCCGGGTACCGAGTAGCGGACCCCTTCGATGGTGCGGAAGGTGGCGGCGGTCTTCTGCTCGTCCTTGTAGTAGCCGAGGGGGATGCGCCCCCCGAGGGCCAGGACCCCGATCCGTCCGGATCCGGACTCGATGTCCCGGTCGTCGGTGTCGATGACGCGGACGTCGGGACCCAGTGTGAACTGTGCGGTCCGCGCCGCCGATGTCCCCGAGGAGACCGAGGTGCCCATCCCGATGGCCTCCGACGACGAGAAGGCGTCGACCAGCAGCATGCCGGCGTGGTGGCCCAACAGGCCCTGCTTGGTCTCCTCGCTCCACATGACACCGGACGAGATGATCCCCACCAGGCTGGTCAGGTCCCAACGGCCGGGGTGGGCGTCGAGCGCGGCCAGGATCGGCTTGGCGAAGGCGTCACCGACGATGATCAGACCGTTCACCTTCTCGCGGTGCACGGTGTCGAGCAGCTCGACCGGGTCGAACTGCCGCGACGGCAGCGTGACCACCCGGCCGCCTTCGCTCAGGCACTCCATAGCGGTGAAGCCGCCGGTCCCGTGCATGAGGGGGCAGGCCGGCAAGAGGGTCATCCCCTGGCCGCTGTTCGCCAGCTCGGAGTGGACGCCGTCCAGCCCTCCGTCGTCGGGGTAGCGGCGGAACCCGCTGCCGTTGACGCGGGCGAAGAGGTCGTCCTGGCGCCACATGACGCCCTTCGGCATCCCGGTGGTCCCGCCGGTGTACAGCATGAAGAGGTCGTCGGGTCCTCGGCCCCAGGGGGCCCGGACCCGCTCCGGCCACTCGGGCTCGTGGAAGACCCCGGTGGTCTCCGCCGCCTCCTCGTAGGGCACCGCCCAGGACGGACAGGAGGCGGTCCCGTCGTCGACCCACAGCCAGCTCCTGATGGCCGGCAGCCGGTGGCGGATCCCGTCGATCCGCTCCACGAAGACCCCATGGAAGACCACGGCCACGGTGTCGGCGTTCTCCCACAGGTAGACCAACTCGTCATCGGCGTACCGGTAGTTGGTGTTGATGGGGACGAGGCCGATCTTGAAGCAGGCGAAGGAGGCCTCGAGGTACTCGGAGCAGTTGTACACGTACAGCGCCACCTTGTCCTGGTGGGCCACGTGGGCGGCGAGCAGCCAGCGGGCCACGTTGTCAGCGCGGTGGTCGAGCTCGCGCCAGGTCAGCGTGTGGCTCCCCTGGGTCAGGGCCGGGGCATCGGGCAGCTCATCGGCCACGACCTCCCAGACGTCTGCGTAGTTCCACTTGCTCACGTTCGGCTCCTCATCCCCCGGGTACGGCGCCGGGTGCCCCGGCCGCCGTCCTGGCGCTCTCCCTCGTCGGCGCTACGCCGCCCCGCCCCGACCGGTCGCCTTGGCGGCGCCCGGCCCGCGGGGCTCGGCCACCGGGACAGGACGCCCGGAAGAGTGCAGCCTACGCTGGCAGGCATGGACTTTGCACTGCCGACGGACGACGACCCCCGCCGCACCACGCTCCGGGAGTGGTTCGGCGCACATCCGGCCCCGACCGGTCGGGAGCTGGCCGAGCGGGGGCTGGTCGCCCCGCACTGGCCCGAGCCCTGGGGGCTCGGCGCCGACCCCACGTTCCAGCTGATCGTGGACGACGAGCTCAGGCGGGCCGGCGTGCACCGGCCCGACAACGCCATCGGGATCGGGTGGGCGGGCCCCACCATCCTCTTCGCGGGGACCCCCGAGCAGAAGGAGCGCTACCTGCTCCCCCTCCTGGCCGGCGAGGAGATCTGGTGCCAGCTGTTCAGCGAGCCGGGTGCCGGCTCCGATCTGGCCTCGCTCACCACCCGGGCCGAGCTCGACGGGGACGAGTGGATCGTGCGCGGCCAGAAGGTCTGGACCTCCTATGCCCACACCGCCCAGTACGGGATCCTGCTGGCCCGCACCGACCCCGAAGCGTCCAAGCACCGGGGGATCTCCTACTTCATCTGCCCGATGGACGCCCCGGGCGTGACCGTCCGCCCGCTCTTCGACATGACCGGCGCCCACACCTTCAACGAGGTCTTCCTCGACGACGTGCACCTGCCGGCGGCCGGCATGGTCGGCGCGCCCGGGGATGGGTGGTCGCTGGCCAAGGTGACCCTGGGCAACGAGCGGGTGTCCCTCTCGGGGGCCGGCTCGTTGTGGGGTATGGGGCCGACCGCCAACGACCTGGTCGACGCCGTGCGGAGCGGGGGAGGAGCCACCGACCCCCTGGTGCGCCAGCGGATTGCCCGGGTGTGGGCGGAAGGCGAGCTGCTCCGCCTGCTGCGCCTGCGCACCGTATCGGCGGCGGTTTCGGGCGTCGCGCCGGGCCCCGAGGCATCGGTGCGCAAGGCGCTCGCCGACGAGCACGGGCAGCACGTGATGGCCCTGGCCCGCGACCTGGCGGGGGCCAGGGGCACGCTGGCCGAGTCGGGACCGGTCGGCCCGAGGCCGGCGGACGGGTCGGGCACCGAGGGATCCCGGTGGCCCGACGCGCTGTGGAGCTACGGGTTCCTCTTCGCCCCGGCGCTGACCATCGGGGGCGGGACGTCGGAGGTCCAGCGGAACATCATCGCCGAGCGCACGCTGGGTCTGCCCCACGACCCGCCGGCCTGATCCGCCGCCCTTTCCCGTGCCCCGATCGCCGAGGGGCCCCCTCAGCCCACGAGGGGGCCGGCGTCCTCGTACCCCTGGCGGATGCCCCGGCCGGCATTCCGGGTGAGCTGCTCGGGCTCGTAGAGCATCCAGTAGGCGTTCACGGCGTGCTTGCGCGCCCGGTTGATGCAGACCACGGCCAGCTTCTCGGGATCCTCCTCCTCGTTCTCGTGGACGAAGACCTCGAGGATGTGGGTGGAGGTCATCAGCTGGGCTTGCATGATCCCCTGGGAGGCCTCGTGGGCGCAGACCTGGTCGATGGCGGCCTTGCCCGGCATCCCGAGTGCCACCACGATGAGGCAGCCCTCTTGCTCGATGAGCCGCTTGCAGGCCACACCCAGGTCCTTGAAGCCGGGAACGGTCCGGCGCACCACCTCGAAAGTGGTGTCGAAGCCGGGGCACGCCTCCAGCTCGTCGACTGCCTCTGCACCCATGTCGTAGCGGGCGAACATGGTGTCGACCACACCGATCCGATCCATGTGCGGAGCCTACCGGCACAGGGTCGGCCCGCTGCGTGGCGGGAGATGCCCCGCGGCGGTCGGAGCCCCTGTCGGCCCCCGGTTCGACCGGCTCTCGCTCGTCGGCAAGACTCACCGGATGGCCAGCACGATGCCCTCCACCCCCGCGGCCGACCCGTGGGTGGCACGGGACGCAGCCGTGGTCTGGCACGGGTTCACCCAGATGGCTGCCTACCCCGGCAACGCTCCGGTGATCGTGGACCGTGCCGAGGGCCGGGAGCTGATCGACGTCCACGGGAAGCGGTACTTCGACGGCATCTCCTCGCTGTGGGTGACCACTCTCGGCCACCACGTCCCAGAGCTCGACGCGGCCATCATCGATCAACTGGGCCGGGTGGCCCACGCGACGCTGCTCGGGAACGGCAGTCGTGCCGCGGTCGAGTTCGCCGAGGCGCTCGCCTCCGTGGTACCGGTGCAGGATCCGCACGTGCTGTTCGGATCCGACGGCGCCGTCGCCGTCGAGCAGGCGTTGAAGGTTGCATTCCAGTACTGGGTCAATCGCGGCGAGCCGGGCCACAACCGGTTCCTCGCCCTCGGCGACGCCTACCACGGCGACACCGTGGGCGCCCTCTCCCTCGGTGACGGGGGGTTCGGCACCTCCATCTTCGACCCTCTGCGGTTCCCGGTGATCCGCACGCCCGGCTATGCCTCGCCGGACTGGGCGGCCAAGATGATCGGCTGCATCGAGGCCCATGCCGACACGCTTGCAGCCGCGGTGATCGAGCCGCTGGTGCAAGGGGCATCAGGGATCCTGGTGGCCGATCCGGCCGATCTGACCTCGGTGGGCGAGGCCTGCCGCTCGCACGGCGTCCTGCTGATCTGCGACGAGGTGGCCACCGGGTTCGGGCGCACCGGCAGGATGTTCGCCTCCGAATGGGCCGGCCCGGAGTTCCGCCCGGACCTCCTTTGCCTGGGCAAGGGAATCACCGGCGGTTACCTGCCGCTCTCGGTCACCGTGGCCTCCGGCCGGGTCTTCGGGGCGTTCAACGGTGCCGACCTCAGTGAATCGACCTTCTACCACGGCCACTCCTACGGGGGCAACGCCCTGGCCTGCGCGGTGGCCCTCCGCCACCTCCAACTGATCGACGAGTGGCAGGTGTTGGACAATGTCTCCGCGGTTGCCGAGCACCTGGAGGCGCGCCTGGCCGACACCGTGCAGGGGCTGCCCGGGGTGGGGGAGATCCGCCAGCGGGGGCTGATGGCGGGGGTCGAGCTGGATCCGCCACCGGGCTCGGTGCGCTGGGGCCGCAGGGTGTGCGCCGGTGCGGTCGAGCGGGGGGTGGTCCTCCGCCCCCTCGGCGACGTGGTGGTGGTGATGCCGCCGCTGACCACCACCGTTGAGGAGATCGACCGGGTGACCGACGTGCTGGGCCGGTCGATCGGGGCGGTGTGGGCCGAGGACCACGGTTGAGACCACGGATGGTCGGCACACGCGCCTCGGATGGCCACGGCGCTCCCGACCTGGATGCGACGACGACGTCTCCCTGGTCGGATTGGGTGGACCAGGCGTGCGGCGTGGTGGCGGCGTCCGGGCAGTGGCGTGCGCCGCGCACCTTCGACGCCCTGGGCCCCTCCGGCCTCCTCGGAGGTTCACCGGCCGCCGGCGGAGGGGCCGGGCAACCGGAGCCGGTCGTCAGCTTCGCCTCCAACGACTACCTGGGACTCGCCTCGCACCCTGTTGTGGTGGCCGCCGCCCACGAGGCGTTGGACCGCTGGGGCTCGGGCTCGGGCGCCTCGCGCCTGGTGACCGGAACCCGCCCGGTGCACGTCGCCCTCGAGTCCGAGCTCGCGGCATGGAAGCGGTGCGAGGATGCCGTGGTGTTCCCCACCGGCTTCGCCGCCAACCTCTCGGTGCTATCGGTGTTCGCCACGGAAGGGGCCCGGGTCTTCTCCGACGAGCTGAACCATGCGTCGATCATCGACGGCTGCCGGCTCTCGCGTTCGGGGGTCACCGTGTACCCCCACGGCGACCTCGGCAGGCTCGACGCGGCGCTGGCCCGGTCGTCGGTGCGGCCGATCATCGTGTCGGACACCGTGTTCTCGATGGACGGGGATGCGGTCGACATCGATGGACTGGTGGACGTCGCCGGGCGGCATCGCGCATTGCTGGTGCTCGACGAGGCCCATGCGGTGCTCGGCCCCGAGCTGCCCGAAGGGGTGGCGGTGGCGGGGCGGGGACCGACGGGTCGACCGCCGGTGGACATCCTGCGACTGGGCACGCTGTCCAAGACCCTCGGATCCCTGGGCGGCTTCGTCGCGGGCCCGCGCCGCTTCGTCGAGCTGCTGGTGAACCGGGCACGCCCGTACGTCTTCACCACCGCACCCACTCCGGCGGACAGTGCCGCGGCCCTGGCCGCCCTCGGCATCGTTCGCTCAGCGGAGGGCGATGCCCTCCGCAGGCGCCTGGCCGGCCTCGTGGCACGGGTGGCAGCGGCCGTCGACGCGGTCGGCCACGGTTCGCCGATCATCCCGTTGATCATCGGTGACGAGGCAGACGCGGTCGCCGCCTCCACCCGGCTGGCCGCCCGGGGGCTGTGGGTGCCGGCGATCCGACCCCCGACGGTACCGGCAGGGACCTCACGGCTCCGGATCACCCTGTCGGCGATCCACACCGACCGGCAGGTCGACGGGCTCCTCCAGGGCCTGGAGGGGCTCGGGCTCGGGCCGACCGTGCCGGGGCGCCGACCGGTGCCACCGGTCACATCGGCAGCGGCGGCGGGATCACCCTCGCAGATGGGCGCCGGCTGTGCGTCCTGAGCGGATCGTCCTGGTGTGCGGCACCGGGACCGAGGTCGGCAAGACGTGGGTGTGCGACCGGCTGCTGCGTGAGCTGCGCGGGCGGGACCTCAGCGTGGCGGCCCGCAAGCCCGCCCAGGCGTTCGACATCGACGGCGAGGGTGTGCGGCTCGGTGGCGCCACCGACGCCGAGGTGCTGGGGGCGGCCTCGGGCGAGCACCCCGCCACGGTGTGCCACTCGTTCCGCTCCTACCACCGGGCTATGGCCCCTCCGATGGCGGCGGAGGCCCTGGGCCTGCCGCCGTTCACGGTGGGCGATCTGGTCGGCGAGATGGTGTGGCCGTCCGCTCCGGTCCACGTGGGCGTGGTCGAGATGGCCGGGGGGGTGCGCTCGCCACAGGCAGCGGACGGCGACACCACCGACTTCGTGGCCGCCCTGCGACCCGACGTGGTGGTGCTGGTGGCCGACGCCGGCCTCGGGACCATCAACAGTGTCCGCCTGTCGATGGATGCCCTGGCCACGGTCACCGGACCGCAGCCGCGGATCCCGGTCATCGTGATCCTCGACCGGTTCGACGGCCACCACGACATCCATCGGCGCAACCGCGAGTGGTTGGCCGTCCGCAGTGGGTACCGGGTGGTGACGCTCCCCGGCAGGGAGTCGTTCCTCGCCGACCTGGTGATGGAAGCCGGAGCCTGAGAGCCGGCCCCGGCCGGGCCCGGGAGCGGTTACCCGCGTGCCGCCTGGTCGGCCGGTGACGGGGACCCCAGCGCACCCAGGGCCGAAGCCAGCAGGATGCGGATGCCGCAGGCGATCGCCGACTCGTCGACGTCGAAGTCCCCGCGGTGGAGATCGGGCGCCTCGAGCGCCCCGGGGTGGCGCACACCGAGCCGGCCCAGCACGCCGGGAACCCGTGCGAGGAACCAGGCAAAGTCCTCGCCGCCCATGGACTGTTCCGCCTCGTGCACTGCCGCCGGGCCGAGCACGGAGGCCACGGCCGAGCGGAACGCCACGGTCGCCTCAGCGTCGTTCACGGCCGGGGGGACACCGCGCACGTAGTCCACCTCCACCCGGGCCCGGTAGGGCATGGCGATCTCCCGGATCAATTCGGGGACCAGGTCGGCCGCCGCCTCCCATGCCGTCGGATCGAGCGTGCGTACGGTGCCCGATGCCTCGCCGTGCTCGGGGATGACGTTGGTCGCGGACCCTGCCGCCACCCGGCCCCAGACCAGGGAGAGGCCGGCACGGGGATCCACCCGACGCGACAGGAGGGCCGGGGTCCGTGCCAGCACATCGGCCAGGGCCGAGACCAGGTCCACGGTGAGCTGCGGCCGTGCGGTGTGCCCGCCCGGCCCGGTCAGGCGGACCGTCACCGAATCGGTCGCCCCGGTGATCGGGCCGGTTCGGACGGCAACTGAACCGGCGTCGACCCGGGGATCGCAGTGGAGGGCGAAGACCCGCGACACGCCCTCGAGGGCACCGGACTCCAGTACCGACAGGGCTCCTCCGGGGAGGACCTCCTCGGCGGGCTGGAACACCAGCCGGACCCGGCCCGGGAGCTCGCCGGCGGCCGCCAGCCGGGCGAGACCGAGACCGGCCCCGAGCACGACGGCGGTGTGCACGTCGTGGCCGCAGGCGTGCGCCACGCCCGGCGCGGTCGAGCGGTAGGGGACGGACTTCTCGTCGTCGATCGGCAAGGCATCCATGTCGGCCCGCAGCGCCACCAGGCGACCGCCGGGTTTCCCCACCACGTCGCACACGACGCCGGTACCCGCCGGAAGGATCGAGGGAGCCAGGCCGGCCCGCTCCAGCACGTCCGCTACCAGCGCCGAGGTACGGACCTCCTGCCATGCCAGTTCGGGGTGGGCGTGGATGTCCCGACGGAGCTCGACCATGGGCTCCACCACCCCCTCGAGGGCACGACCGATCCATGCGGGCTCCGCCCCGGAGGGCGCATGGCCGTCCTCGGTCATCCGGCCTCCGGCCGGCCGGTCCGCATCTCCTCGACCAGGGAGTGCACCACGGCGCGCAGGTCACCGCCGTGCCGCTCTGCCACCCGGCGCTGCCGTGTGTAGCTGGGGCCGCGCGCGAGCACCTCGTGGGCCGCGGCCAGCTCCTCGCCGCAACCCAGTTGATCGGCCACCGGTCCGAGCTCATGGACCAGCTCGACAACGGACTCCCTGAGGGGCCGGGTGTTCCCGTGCTCGTCGACGATGATGTCCGTGTCGAGCCCGTAGCGTGCCGCCCGCCACTTGTTCTCGCGCACGATCCAGTCGTGCGGGACCGGCAGGCTGCAGCCGCGGTCGAGCTGCGCGTCGAGCATCACAACCAGGCACTGGCTCAATGCCGCCGCCACCCCCACCTCGAGCAGCGTGGGGAGCCCATCGAAGATGCGCAGCTCGACCGTGCCGAAGTCGGGATGCGGCCGGATGTCCCACCAGACCTCGCGGATCGACGAGATGGTGCCGGCTGCGATGAGCGTTTCCATGAAGACCTCGAACTGCGGCCATCCCGACAGCTGGTACGGGGGCCCGGCGGTCGGCAGGCCTTCGAACACCTTGGAGCGGTAGGACGCGAGCCCGGTGTCGGTGCCGACCCAGTAGGGGGAGGAGGCCGACAGGGCGAGGAGGTGCGGCACGTAAGCGGTCAGTGCGTTGACGATCGGCACGGCCTTCTCCCCCGAACGCACGCCCACGTGAACGTGCACTCCGAAGATCTGCAGCTGACGGGCCATCCACTGCATCTGATCGATCAGCTGGTGGTAGCGCGGCATCGGGCTGATCTGCTGCGTGGCCCAATCAGTGCTCGGGTGGGACCCAGAGCACATCAGCTCCAGGCCCAGGGTGTGCGCCACTTCGCGGACCTCTTGGACGGTCCCGTCCAGGTCGGCGAGGGCCTCGCCCACCGTGCCGCAGACGCCGGTGATCACTTCCACGCATGAGTCGAGCAGCTCGTGCTTGGCCTTCGGGTGCTCCGTGCCGAGGCGACGGGCCAGCAGGTCGAGGATCTCGGTGGCACCGGACCGCAACTCGCCGGTCTCGCGGTCGACCAGCTCGAGCTCCCACTCGATGCCGATCGAGGAGCGCGGGGAGCCGGTGAAGGTGATCTGCACCGGCCCACAGTACCGACGGGTTCACTGGACAGCACATTCGAGCGGGACGGGGCCGGCGGGCGGACCGGCCGACAGGGCGGCAGGGCGTGCCGGGACGGTCAGTCGGAGCCCGTGGCTCCGATGTCCAGGGGGTCGATGCCTTGACGGAGCAGCTCCAGTGGTCGTCTGTACATCTCGGTGCGGATGGTGCGCAGTGTTGCGCCGGCAGTCCGGGCCAGCTCACGCGCGGCCGCCATGGATGCCGGGAGCAGTTCGCCCTCGGACGGCGCACTCGACACGATCCCCGCCGCGAGCGCCTCGTGCCCGCCGTAGCGCCTTCCGGTGATCATGGCGTCGTGGGCCGTCTGGTGGGGGAGGCGCGCCTGGACGAGCGCCGCCATGCCCGGGGTGAACGGGATGCCGAGGTCGATTTCGGGCAGGCAGAAGAACCCGCGGTCGGCTCGCATCAGCCGAGTGTCGTGTGCCAGGGCGAGCATCGCCCCTGCGGCGAACGTGTGGCCCTGCAGGGCGGCGATCGAGGGAGCGGGAAGCGTCAACAGCCGGCTGAACAGGGTCTGCACGGATGCGATGTACGCGCCCGCCCCGCTCGGGTCGGCCAGCAAGAGGTCGAGGTCGAGGCCGTTGGACCAGATCTTGCCGGACGCCGTGGTAACGAGCGCCCGCGGGCCTTCGGCGTGCTCGACCTCGTCGAAGGCTTCGGACACCGCCGCCATCCACTCCGGCGTGAAGCGGTTCTCCCCGTCCCCGAGGTTGAGCAGGTAGACGTCGCCATCACGGGTGAGCACGGGCATGATCCCTCCCTGTCGTCAGAAGCCGAAGCCCTCTGCGTCCACCACGGCGCGGCTGAAGGGACGGGCCAGGGCCCGGAGCTCGGCGCACCCGTCCTCTCCGATGGCCTCGTAGGGGTGGATCGCCATTCGGTCGGTGGCATCCTCGATCTCCTGGCGGACGGCGGTCCCCTGTTCGGTGAGCCCTGACGCCGCGTGCGAGCTGCCGACCTCCACGGCGTGCACCCAACCCCGCTCGTCCAGCCGCTTCACGCCTCCATCCCACTCGCTGTCCGACCAGCCCCGCGTGTCGCGCAGGAACGACACCGGGACGTCGCCGGAGGCGACGTGCATGACCAACGCCTCGACCGGGTCGATGTCGTGGGTGACCAGTTGGGCGACGTGCCCGTCGCCCCGGAACTCGCGCAGCAGGGTCTGGGCGTGCCACAGCACCAGGTGGGGCGCGTCGGGCCAGGCGAGTCCGGCGTGCCCGGCGAACAGCGGGCGCCCCTCGTACCGTTCGCAGGCGCGTTCGGCGGCCCTGCGGGCCAGCTCGGCGGCGCGTCCCATCTCGGGGGACCGGATCCCCTCACCGAGTATCCTGGCCAGGGTGGCATCGGCGGCTTCGATTCGCGCCTCCAGTACCGACCCGGGGGTTGCGGTGTTCCACACCCCGGGGATCACGGCCCGGACCAGTGCGGGGCTGAAGTTGAAGAACGTGGCGATGACCGTCTCGGCGGAGACCGCTCCCATCGGGGCCGATCGGGAGGCGAAGTACCCGGCCTCCTGCCTGATGCCCAGGCGGGCGTACGACTCGGATGCCTCGGGCGCGAAGTAGATCATGGCGTGGAGCGGCTCGACCGTGCGCCAGGTCTTGCGGGCGGTCAGCGCTGTGACGGGCGTCAGCGGGGACGGGTCGGGGGCCATGGCCCACGGTAACCGAGCCGGTAGGGCATCGTGGGGGCGGCGACCGGGGTGGGTGGCAAATGGGCCGAGGCCGTATAGTGCTTGTGAAGGAAGGTTTGCTTTGGTGGTTGTGGGTGCAGGTGGACTCGTAGTCGAGGTCGGAAACAGGAGTCGGCGATGCTGAACGGTGTCTCGGGCATGATCGGCGAGACGGCGGTGGTCACAAAGAAGGTCACCGACCGCCACCAGCCCGGTTCCGTGCTCACCCGCGGCGAGGAGTGGTACGCCGTGTCGCTGTTTCCGGGGACCACCATCGCCAAGGGCACGACGGTGGTGGTGGCCGACGTGGATCGCGGCCTCCTGGTCGTGTACCCGACCGACTAGTCCTGAACAGGAGTCACTCGGGCCCGTGCGGGTCCGGGCCCGGGGGCCTGACCGGGGCTGAGCTCGGGGCGATGATCCGCCGGCTCCCCGTGGTGCCTACAGTGGGGACAGGGAGGTGGTCGCCATGATCATCGGTTCAGCGGCAATGTCCATCGGAGTGGCGGTGGTGGGCTTCTTCATCTTCGCCTTCATCGTCGTCTTCCTGAAGTCCTGTCTCAAGGTCGTCCAGCAGGGCTGCGTCGGGGTGGTGAAGCGGTTCGGCGAGTTCCGGACCATCTACCAGCCCGGCCTCCATGTCCTGATGCCGCTGGCCGACCGGATGGACAAGGTGGACGTCCGTGAGTTCCCCCGCACGGGCGACCAGCAGGCGGTCATCACCAAGGACAACGTGTCCCTCTGGGTGAGCGCCACCATCTTCTGCCAGGTGACCGACGTCAAGCTGGCGCTGTTCGAGGTCAACGACTTCGGCCTGGCCATCGACCAGATGGCCCGCACCGCCCTGCGGGCGGTGTTCGGCGAGCTGACCCTCGACCAGTCGCTGTCGGAGCGGGAGACCATCAACTCCAAGATGCAGGACCACATGGCCGAGGCCACCCTCAAGTGGGGCGTGCGCCTCAACCGCATCGAGATCCTGGACATCACCCCGCCGACCAACGTGCTCCAGGCCATGTCGGAGCAGAAGGAGGCCGAGCAGCACAAGCGCGCCGCCATCCTGAAGTCCGAGGGCGAGCAGCAGTCCGCCATCAACAGCGCCCAGGGACGCAAGCAGGCCGCCGTCCTGGAGGCGGAGGGCCAGAAGCAGGCGTCCATCCTCGGCGCCGAGGCCCAGAAGCAGGTGCTCGAGCTGCGGGCCGACGGCGAGAAGCGCGCCGCCCAGCTCCGGGGCGAGGGCGAGGCCGCGGCCCTCGAGGCCATCGACGAGGCGCTGATCAAGCCCAACACGCTGGCCATCATGCAGCTCCGGGCCCTGCAGGCCGTGGCTACGTCGCCCAATGCCAAGGTCGTGGTCCCCTACGAGGCGGCCGGCCTGGTCGGGGCGGCCCAGGTGCTGGTCGGCGCCATGAAGGACGCCGGCAGCTCCGCGGACACCGACGTGGCGGGCAACGGCAGGGCGCCACAGCCGACCGTCTGAACTGCCCCCGAGGGGGTTACTTCATCTCCACCTGGTCGAGGTAGTCGTCGCTCCAGTGCGTGAAGACCTCGTCGGGGAGCTTGAGGCAGTGGGTCGGTCGGAGGGCGTCGACGAAGGCGCGGTCGTGGCTGACCACGACGATGGTGCCCGGCCACTTGCTGAGCATGGTCCCGACCGCCTCGATGGAGGACGGGTCGAGGTTGTTGGTGGGCTCGTCGAGGAGGAGCACGTTGGCCCGCCCGGCGGCCAGCATGGCCAGTCCCAGCTTGGCCCGCTCGCCTCCTGACAGGGTCTTGGGCAACTGGTGGGCCGCCTTGCCGGCGATGCCGAACGAGCCGAGCAGGGCCCGGCGCTCGGTCTCCTGCACCAGGATGGTGTCGTCGATGTTCTCGAGCACGCTGACTTCGAGGTTCACCTGCTCGTGTTCCTGGGCGAAGTAGCCGAGGGTGACGTTGACCCCCAGGGTGACCTCGCCGCCGGTCGGCTGCTGCACTCCCGCCAGGCAGCGCAGGAGGCTCGACTTGCCGGCCCCATTGCGCCCGACGATCACCACCCGGTCGCCGCGCCGGCAGTGGAAGTTCACCTTGCGGAGCACGGTGGCACTCCCGTACCGGACCTCGAGGTCGGTGGCGCGCAGGGGGACCTCGGCCGAGCGTTGCGGTGTGGGCAGCTTGAACGAGCTCTTCTTCTCGCGCTTGTGGACCTCGGTCTTGGCCGACTCGAGGCGCTCCACCCGCTTGTCGATCGACTTGGCGATGCGGGCCCGCCGGTTGGTGCTGCCCCGCATGGAGTCGGCCAGGGTGGACAGCCGGTTGATCTCCCGGCCCTCGAGTAGCGCGGACCGCTCGCGCTGGCTCTGGTCGGCCTCGAGCTGCACCATGTAGGACGAGTACGTGCCCTTGAACTCGTGGAGGCGGCCGTCGGAGAGGTGGAGCACCTTGTTGATCGAGCGGTCGAGCAGCTTGAGGTCGTGGGACACCACCAGAATTGCCCCGGGGAAGCTCTCGAGCTCCTCCATCAGCCACCGCTTGGCCGGGAGGTCCAGGTGGTTGGTGGGCTCGTCGAGGATCATCGTGTCGGGCCCCTGGAACAGGATGCGGATCAGGTCGACCCGGCGGCGCTGGCCACCCGAGAGGCTCTCGATGTCCTCGAGCAGGAGCTCCTGGCGCAGGCCCAGTCCGTCGGCCAGCCGGGCCATGGTCGACTCCGCCTCGTAGCCGCCGTTCTCCCGGAACTGCTCCTCGAGGTCGGAAAAGAGCTCGATGTTCTCGGTGCTCGGGTCCTTGGCCATCTGGGTCCGGGCCTTGTTGAGGGCGTCGTCGAGGACGTCGAGGCCCCGGCCGGACAGGACATGGGAGAAGCCGTTGGGCTCGAGGCCCAGGCCGTGCGGCTCGGGAACCTGGGGCAGGTACCCGTAGGTTCCCCGGATGCGGGCATTGCCGGTGGACCGCACGTTGCGGCCCGGCTCGGAGATGACCACCGAGATGAACGTCGACTTCCCGGTGCCGTTGCGGCCGACCAGGCCGACCTTCTCGCCAGCGCCCACGACGAAGGAGGCGTCACGGAGCAGGGTGCGGTCACCGATTTCGATGGTGAGGGAGGAGCCGACGATCATGAGAGGGGGCGGTGACCTCGCCACGGCCGGAGCGATCCTCCGGCCCGGCGTCGGGGATGCCCGACGTGATCAACCGGGGCCAGTCTCCCACACCGGCGGGCCCGCTCCAGATCAGTGGCGGTCGTGGCGCCGCCCCCGCCGCCTGCGTCGAGCCATCCGGACAGGGTGCCGTGCCCGAGGCCCCCCAGGTAGACGACGCGGCGGACCTCGGCGCTCGCCGCAGCCGGACAGCGCCTCGGCCAGGCTGGCGGTCTCGCCCACAAAGACGGGATGAATGTCGACCTGGGCCCGTGGCCCGAAGGAGGTCGCGTCCCGCACCAGGGCGTTGACCGACTACCCCCGGTCGACCAGCTCGGGGATGAGCGACCGACCGACGAAGCCGTTGGCCCCGGTCACCGCCGCCCGGCCACCTCGACCGGGCGGTGGGGGCGCGTGCCGTCCGCGTGGGTCGTCATCCCCCCGACACGAGCACGTCGCCTCCGGAGGGCGGGGTGGGGTCGTCGACGCTGTCGAGCCAGCCCGAGGGCAGGTGCACCGGCCTCGGGCCGTTGGTGTGTCCCCGGGCCGTGCGTGCCGCGTCGGGGGGGAACGGGAGTCCCGGATCGAGCCGGTCGAGCAGCCCGTGCACCTCGCGGAGGGAGCCGGCCTGGGCCAGCGACCGGCGGATCGCCGATCCCACCGGAAACCCGGTCAGGTACCAGCCGGTGTGCTTGCGGTACTGGCGGACCCCGAGGTCCTCGCCGAAAGCGTCGCACAGGAGTTCGACGTGGGAGCGCATCATCCCGACGACCTCGCCGAGGGACGGCGGGGCCTCGATCGGCCGCCCGGCGAAGGCGTCGGCCAGGTCCCGGAAGAGCCACGGCCGGCCCAGGCAGCCCCGGCCCACCACGACGCCGTCGCACCCGGTGGCCTCCACCATGGCCAGGGCGTCGGGAGCCTCCCAGAGGTCCCCGTTGCCCAGCACCGGCACCGAGGTGACCGCCGACTTGAGCTCGGCGATGGCCTGCCAGTCGGCGCGGCCCGAGTAGAGCTGCTCGGCGGTGCGGGCATGGAGAGTGACGGCGACGACGCCCTCCCCCTCGGCGATCCGGCCCGCGTCGAGGAAGGTGAGGTGGTCGCCGTCGACCCCCATGCGGAGCTTGACGGTGACCGGCACGGGGTCCGCGGCCCCCACGGCAGCCCCGACGATGGCTCGGAACAGCTGTCGGTGGACGGGGAGGGCGGCCCCGCCGCCTTGCCGGGTGACCTTGGCCGCCGGGCATCCGAAGTTGAGGTCGATGTGGTCGACGCCGATCTCGTCGACCAGCCGGCGCACGGCATCGCCCATCACCCGGGGGTCGACGCCGTAGAGCTGCACGCTGCGCACCGGCTCGTCGTCGCCGAAAGAGGCCATGCCCAGCGTCTTGGCGTTTCCCTCGACCAGGGCCCGCGCCGTGACCATCTCGCTCACATAGAGGCCGGCCCCGTAGGTCCGGCACAGCCGGCGGAAGGCGATGTTGGTGACCCCGGCCATGGGGGCCAGCACCACCGGGGGGTCGACGGCGACGGCGCCGAGCTTGAGGGCGGGGAGGACGGCGGTCACGGCAGCCGCCGGGCCCACAGGTCGGTGACAGGGATGCCCAGCCGGGCGAGGAGCAGGCGCAACGCAGGCAGCGACAGGCCGATCACGTTGCCCGGGTCCCCGTCCACCCCCTCGACGAACGGCGCCGACCGGCCGTCGAGGGTGAAGGCGCCGGCCACGGCCATCGCCTCGCCGGTGGCGAGATAGGCGTCGAGCTCGGCTTCGGTGGTGGTGGCGAACCGCACGGTGGTGCCCACCGCCTCGGTGACGTGGCGCCCCGTCGACTCGTCGATGACGCAGTGCCCGGTGTAGAGCGTCCCCGACCGTCCCCGCATCGAGCGCAGCCACTCCCGGGCCTGGTCCTCCGAGGCGGGCTTGCCGTGCGGGGTCCCGTCGAACTCGAGCAGCGAGTCGCATCCCACGACGATGGCGTCACCGGTCGGATCGGCCACCGCCCGGGCCTTGCGCTCGGCCAGCAGCGTCACCGAAGTCACGGTGTCGGTGGCCTCGATGTCGTCCTCGTCGACCCCGCTCACCACGACCTTGGGGTCGAAGCCGGCATCACGGAGGAGGCGGAGCCGTGCCGGGGAGCCCGAGGCGAGGACGAGGGTGCGTACGGGCATGAGCAGAGCGTAGGGGCTGGCTGCCATGGGCAAGGTCACTCCCTGGGTCACCGGGGGCCGCTCGCCGGACACCCGGTGGCTCTCTCGGGTGACGCCCCACCGGCGGTGGCGTGTGGCCCGCCGGTGAGTGCGCGATCCTTGTCCCATGACCGATGCAGGCATCACACTGGCCCCGGCCCAGGTCGACCCCGAGCTCGACGGCGACCACGAGCGGATGTCCCACATCGTGCTCGAAGGGTTCAAGCCGGAGAAGGGCGACTTCATCTCGGCGGGGCCCTCGGTGGTGCAAGGAATGGTCAACGGGACAGCGGTCAAGGCGCTGTGCGGGAAGATCTGGGTGCCCGGCCGCAATCCCAAGCGCTATCCGCTCTGCCCGACCTGCAAGGAGATCGCCGAGTCCCGGGGCTGGAAGGTCCCTGCCGGATAGCACCGGGTGGGGGAGCGCTGCTCAGGGCAGCTCGCCGATGCCCTTCCACACCAGGTAGGCGGCAAAGACCACCTCGACGGCGATGCCGATGGCGCGGGCGTGCCGGGTGACGAAGGTGTGGGCGGCGTTCAACGGGGGATCGGCCCTGTCGCCGAGGACGGAGACCAGGCCCACCGGGACGAGCACCGGCAGCAGGGTGACGACGAAGAGCACTGCGAAGACAACGGTGCGGTCGAGCGTCCCCACCGTCGAGCGGGTGAGCTCGTGCAGGGCGGCGAGGAAGAGCACCAGGGTGGAGAAGTTGACCACCATGCCCACGGCACCGACGCCGAGGAACCAGAAGGTGGGGGCGGTGCCCAGGCGCCCGGCCGTCCGCTCCTTGTGCTCCTCGCCGGAGGTGGGGTGGTGGTGCAGCGAGCGGAGGGCGAGGACGGCCAGCAGCCCGGCGGCGACGAAGGCGATGATCGCACCGCGCAGGGAGTGGTGGCCGTGGTCGGCCTGGTGCAGGTGGTTGAGGACGGTGAACCCGAGCAAGGAGAAGGCGGCGAGGACCAACGTCGATCCTGCGGCCAGCGCCCACCCGCGGGCCAGCCGCTTGGTCGGTCCGGAGAGCACCAGCAGCTGCAGGGCGAGCAGAGTGGGGCTGATGGCCGCCCCGAGGGCCAGGGGGAGCACGGACGCCATCAGTGCTCCCATCGGTGCAACGTAGCCGGAGAGGGACGGACGGAGGCCGACTGCTGCACCCACCGGTACCGTGTCGGTGGAGCGGGGGCCGACCGCCGCCTCAGCGAGCGGCGAGCTCCCCGTGGTCCCGGCACCCGGCCCGGTAGCCGGCGGGGCTCACCGCCACCGTGAGCCGCCGTCCGCACTCGGGGCAGAAGCGCGGGGGGTCGAGCGTTCGGCCGCACCCCGGGCAGGAGGATGTGGCTGACCCGCAGCCTGTGCAGAAGCGGACGGCCTCGGGGGCGGTGCCGGTCATCGTCACGGCGGGACGGTCAGAGGATGCCGGTCAGGGCACCGACCGGCATGCGCAGGTCGGAGAGCATCTGGAGGTCCTCCTCGGGGGAGCGGCCCAGCGTGGTCAGGTAGTTCCCCACGATGAGTGCGTTGATACCCGAGGTCATGCCCATCGACTGCAGCTCGCGGAGGGTGACCTCCCGCCCTCCGGCGTAGCGGAGGATGACGCCGGGGAGCCCCAGGCGGAACAGGGCGATCCACCGGATGGCCTCCCAGGCGGCCACCGGCTGGGCATCGCCGAGCGGGGTGCCCGGGCGGGGGTTGAGGAAGTTGAGCGGCACCTCGGTGGGATCGAGTTCCTGGAGCTGGCCCAGCAGCTCGATCCTCTGGGCGTCGGTCTCGCCCATGCCGATGAGGGCGCCGCAGCAGAGCTCCATGCCGTGGGTGCGGACCAGGAGGCAGGTGTCCTGGCGCTCCTCCCAGGTGTGGGTGGTGACCACGTTGGGGAAGAACGACCGGGAGGTCTCAAGGTTGTGGTTGTAGCGGTGGACGCCTCCCTCGGCGAAGCGCCGGGCCTGGTCGTCGGTCAGCAGGCCGGCGCTGACCGCCACGTTGAGCCCGGTCCGCCCGTGGATCATCGGAACCAGTTCGAGGATGCGGACCATGGTCCGTTCGTCCGGACCGCGCACGGCCAGCACGATGCAGAATTCGGAGGCCCCGGCCGCCCTGGTCTCCTCGGCGGCCGCCAGCACCTCGTCGGCGTCGAGGAAGGGCGTGGCCTTGACCGGGGTGTCGAACCGAGAGGACTGCGAGCAGAAGTGGCAGTCCTCGGGGCATCCGCCGGTCTTGGCCGACAGGATGCCCTCGACCTCGACCTCGGGGCCGCACCAGGCCAGCCGGACCTGGTGGGCCAGGGCCGCCAGCGAGGTGACCCACTGGTCGGGCAGTTCGGCCAGGGCGGCCAGCTCCGCGGTGGTGAGCAGTCGCCTCTCCTCGAGCAGGACCGTCTCGGCCGTGCCCAGCCGGGCGCGGGCCGTCTTCGACTCGATCTCCGGGCGTTCGGGCTCGGACCGGCCGCGGCCCCGGTTGGGCACGGAGAGGGTGACGGTGGTACGGATGGGGGTGGCAGCGGTCTCGCCGGGCATCCCGTTACGGTAGTGGCCCGGCGAGACCGACCGGAACGGACGACAGGGGATCCATCGTGGCATGGGACTTTTCTACGGAACCGGAGTTCGAGGAGCAGCTGGCGTGGATGCGCCAGTTCGTGCGCGAGGAGATCTTCCCCTTCGAGACGCTCTCCTTGAGCCACGACACCATGGTGGAGGCGGTCAAGCCCCTTCAGGAGCAGGTGAAGTCCCGCGGACTGTGGGCCTCGCACCTTCCGCCCGAGCTCGGCGGCGGAGGGTTCGGTCAGCTCCGTCTGGGTCTCATGCACGAGATCCTGGGCCAGACCCCCTACGGCCCGTGGGTCTTCGGCAACAACGCTCCCGACTCGGGCAACGCCGAGCTCCTGGCCATCGGCATCGAGAACTCGGGCCGGGCGGAGCAGCGTGAGAAGTGGCTCCAGCCCCTACTCGACGGGAAGATGCGCAGCGGGTTCTCCATGACCGAGCCCGGGGCCGGTGCGGACCCCACCATGATCACCACCCGGGCTGTCCGCGACGGGGACGAGTGGATCATCGACGGCCACAAGTGGTTCACCACCAACGGCTCGGTGGCCGACTTCCTCATCGTGATGGCGGTGACCAACCCGGACGTGCACCCCTATTCGGGCTGCTCGATGATCGTGGTACCCGTCGACACCCCGGGGGTCGACATCGTCCGCGACGTGGCCACCATGGAGGACCCCGAGGAGCACTTCGGCCGGTTCGGCGGCCACGCCGAGATCGTCTACCGCGAGGTCCGGGTCCCCTACGAGAACCTGGTCGGCAACGAGGGCGAGGGCTTCCTCCTGGCCCAGCTGCGGTTGGGCCCCGGCCGGATCCACCACTGCATGCGGTGGTTGGGCCAGTCCAAGCGGGCGTTCGACATGCTGTGCGAGCGGGCGGTGTCCCGGACCATCCACCACTCGTTGCTGGCCGAGAAGCAGACCATCCAGAACTGGGTGGCCGACTCGCTGGCCGAGATGACCGCCGCCCGACTGCTGACCCTGTACGCGGCGTGGAAGATGGACAACGAGGGCGCGGCCGCGTCCCGGGTCGAGATCGCCATGATCAAGTACTACGGGGCCGGCGTCCTCTACAACGTGATCGACCGTGCCATCCAGGTGCACGGCGCCCTCGGCTTCTCGACCGACCTGCCGCTGGAGTCGATGTACCGTGCGGCGCGTGCCGCCCGGATCTACGACGGTCCCGACGAGGTCCACAAGGTCACCGTGGCCCGCAGGACGCTCAAGGGCTACACGCCGGTCGACGTCCCCACCGAGCACGTCCCCACCCGGCGAGCCGAGGCCAAGGAGCGCTTCGCCCACCTGCTCGACCTGGAGACTGCCGACAGCTAGGAGCGCAGAGCGGAGGAGTCCCTGTCCAGGCCGTGATGACCTCGCGCCGTCGCCGAGTGTTCGGATCGGCAGGGTACCGGGCGGGTAGGGGTGGAGGCCTAGGACGGAACGGGCGGAATGTCAGCGTCCCGTGGGTCCCCGAACACCGGCGGCCGCTTCTCGCGCAGGGCGGAGACGCCCTCGCGGTAGTCCGGGCCGGCCATCATCGGGCTGAGCAGCTCCTCGGCGGCCCGGACCGACTCGGCGGCGCTCAGATGGAAGGCGTCGTAGACCTGGCGCTTTGGAGGCGGCCAAGGAGGCGGGGGAGACCGACGTGGCCAGCATCCGGGCGTACTCGGTCGCGTGGGAGAGAAGCTCCTCGGGGGGAACGACGTCGGTGACCAGCCCGAAGGAGCGCGCCTCCTCGGCGGTGAACGTCCGGCTCGAGAGGATGAGATCCATGGCCCGGGGCAGCCCGACCAGCTTGGGCAGCAGCCAGGCCAGGCCGAAGGCGCAGGGCAGCCCGAGTCGGCCGTGGGCGGTGGTGAACTTGGCCCCGGTGGCGGCGAACCGGAGGTCGCAGTAGCACGCGAGGGCGAACCCGATGCCGGCCACCGGTCCATTGACGGCGGCGAGGATCGGCTTCGGGATCCCGAAGTGGTAGGCCAGCTCGGCGTCGAACTCGGGACGCACCCCGTAGCCCGGCGTGGCCAGGTCGGCAGGTGCACCGGCGTCGTAGGCGCCCCGGTCGGCGTGTCCCGCCAGGTCCTCGGACTCGGCACCGGCGCAGAACCCCCGGCCGGCACCGGTGACCACGACGACCCGCACCCCTCGGTCGGCCGATGCCCGACCGAGGAGCCGGCGGTACTCGGCGTTCATCTGCGCAGTCCAGGCGTTGAGTCGCTCCGGGCGGTGCAGGGTGATGGTTGCCACCCGGTCGGACACCTCGTACCGGGTCACCTCGAGACCGGACACGCTCACCCGCTGGCTCCCCTCATCTGCTCGATCCACATGCGGCGCGGCGATCGGCGCAACCGGCCGACGGCTCAGTACCGATAGGTGTCGGGTTTGTAGGGGCCGTCGACGGATACGCCGATGTACTCGGCCTGCTCCTTGGTGAGGGTGGTCAGCCGGACACCGAGGGCATCGAGGTGCAGCCGGGCCACCTTCTCGTCGAGGTGCTTGGGCAGCACGTAGACCTTGTTCTCGTAGCCGTTGGCGTTGTCGAACAGCTCCATCTGGGCCATGGTCTGGTTGGTGAAGGAGTTGGACATCACGAAGCTGGGGTGCCCGGTGGCGTTGCCCAGGTTGAGTAGGCGGCCCTCGGAGAGGACGATGACGGCATGGCCGTCGGGGAACACCCACTTGTCGACCTGGGGCTTGATGTTGACCCGCTCGATGCCGTCGAGGGCCATCAGGCCGGCCATGTCGATCTCGTTGTCGAAGTGGCCGATGTTGCCCACGATGGCCTGGTGCTTCATCTGCTTCATGTGATCGGCGGTGATGACGTCCTTGTTGCCGGTGGTGGTGACGAAGATGTCGGCGGTGCCCACCACGTCCTCGAGGGTGGCCACCTGGTATCCCTCCATGGCAGCCTGGAGTGCGCAGATCGGGTCTATCTCGGTGACCACCACCCGGGCGCCCTGCCCGCGCAGCGATTCCGCGCATCCCTTGCCCACGTCGCCGAACCCGCACACGACGGCAACCTTTCCGCCCATGAGCACGTCGGTGGCCCGGTTGATCCCGTCGATCAGCGAGTGACGGCAGCCGTACTTGTTGTCGAACTTGGACTTGGTCACGGCGTCGTTCACATTGATGGCGGGGAAGAGCAGCTCGCCGCTCTGCTCCATCTCGTTCAGGCGGTGCACGCCGGTGGTGGTCTCCTCGGAGACCCCCTTGATCCCGCCGGAGATGGTGGTCCACCGGGTGGGGTCCTCGGCCAGGCTGCGGGTGAGGAGCTGGAGCACCACGCCGTACTCCTCGGAGACCGCAGTGGACGGGTCAGGGACCACGCCTGCCTTCTCGAACTCGACGCCCTTGTGCACGAGCAGGGTGGCGTCACCACCGTCGTCGAGGATCATGGTCGCTCCTCCGTTCGGCCACAGCATGGCCTGCTCGGTGCACCACCAGTACTCCTCGAGGGACTCGCCCTTCCAGGCGAAGACCGGCACTCCCTGCGGGGAGTCGACGGTCCCGTCGGGGCCGACCGCCACCGCGGCGGCGGCGTGGTCCTGGGTCGAGAAGATGTTGCAGCTGGCCCAGCGCACCTCGGCCCCGAGGGCGGTGAGGGTCTCGATCAGCACCGCGGTCTGGATGGTCATGTGCAGCGACCCGGTGATACGTGCGCCCCGGAGGGGCTGGTCGGCCGCGTGCTCGGCGCGCATGGCCATCAGACCGGGCATCTCGTGCTCGGCCAGGTCGATCTCCTTGCGGCCGTACTCGGCCAGCGTGATGTCGGCGACCTTGAAGTCGGGTCGGCGCTGATCGCTGGTCATGATGGCTCCTTCGCTGTGGCCGGCAACAGGAGGATGCCGGAGCTACGTGGCCACGACGCCATGCGCTGGCGTGCGGGTCGCGTCCAGCCGGGATCACCATCGATGAAGACCACCCGACCACTGAGCGCGACCAGGCGATACTAGTCGATGAGCGGCTCGCCCCGTCTGGCGCTCCGGGCCCGGATGCGCCACCATCGGTGTGGTGTCCCCGGGCACGGGGTGCCGGTCCACGAGGCACCGGCCACGACGGGGACCGGCCAACACGGGAACGGAGTGAGGGAGATCAACCGACCTGACGGGTACAAGCTTCGACCGGGTTCCTTCGAGTGGTGGTTCACCAACCGGTCCACCGATCGCATCACCATCGCGCAGATGCCCAACGTCCCCCTGGTCGTCTTCGGCGTGGCCATCGTCGCCTCCTGGGTGCTCCACAGCCACGCCCAGGCCAGCCGGATCCTGGGCGATGTGGCCACCGGAGCCCTCGTGATCTGGGCCCTCGACGAATTGATCCGAGGGGTCAACCCGTGGCGCCGGGTGCTCGGAGGGGTCGTGCTGGGCGGCACGGCGGTGTCCCTCATCCACCGGTAGCCGGCCCCCCCGGGACGGTGCGGACGTCGTCCGGAGCACGGCGCACCTGTCCTGTTACGATCCCTTCGTCGTGCCTGTCGGGGACTCTCCCGGCGCCAGGTGCGCATGTGGGGGAAGGGGAAGCGCAATGGCCGACGGTCGCGGACGGAGTTCGAGGATCGGGCGCAGGGCGCGACGGGAGCCGGGTCGGAGGCGCCGGGCAGCGGTTCTGCTCGGCGCCTGTGTGATGGGAGCCGGGATGCTGTCCGCGTGCGGCTCGTCATCGGGCTCGTCGGCCACCACGGGTGCCAGCGGCAACGTACTCCTGGTGGGGACGTTCGACGGGCACGCCGGCAAGTACCAGACCATCCAGTCGGCGGTCGACGCGGCCAAGCCGGGCGACTGGATCCTCGTGGCACCGGGCGACTACCACGAGACCGCTGACGCATCGGAGACCGGGCTCGACCCCACCCACGGCTACGCAGGAGGGGTGATCATCACCACGCCGGACATCCACCTGAGGGGTATGAACCGCTCGACGGTGATCGTCGACGGGACCAAGGCCGGACCCTCCGGTGCCTGCAGTTCGGATCCGAGCGAGCAGACCTTCGGCCCCACCGACGCCAGTGGCAAGACCGTCGGGCGCAATGGGATCGTGGTGTGGAAGGCCGACGATGTCACCATCGACAACCTCACCGCCTGCAACTTCCTCGGCGGCAGCGGCGATTCCGGCAACGAGATCTGGTGGAACGGCGGGGCCGACAGCGCCAAGATCGGCCTCCATGGCTACGAGGGCAGCTACCTGACGGCGACCTCCACTTACTACGGAAACGAGACCACCGCGGCCCAGTACGGCATCTTCTCCTCGGACTCGGCGGGCCCGGCCACCTGGAACCAGACCTACGCCAGCAACTTCAACGACTCGGGGGAGTACGTCGGGGCGTGCCAGCAGGTGTGCAACATCACCATCAACCATTCATGGCTGGAATACAGCGCCGTCGGCTACTCGGGGACCAACTCGGGGGGCGCCATCGTGGTGGAGAACTCCCAGTTCGACAACAACAAGGACGGGTTCGACACCAACACCCAGATCAACGGGGATCCGCCCGCCCCCCAGAACGGAGACTGCCCGGACAACGGCATCAGCCCGATCACCCACACCCACTCGTGCTGGGTGTTCATCCACAACAACTCCCACGACAACGACAATCCCAACGTCCCCGCGTCCGGCGAAACCAGCCTGGCGCCGACCGGGACGGGAATGACGGTGACCGGCGGTCGCAACGACACGGTGATGGACAACACCTTCTCCGACAACGGGGCATGGGGCATCCTGCTGTTTCCCTACCCGGACGCGAGCACCCCTGAGTACAACCAGTCCTGCTCGGGCACGGGCGGCGTCGAATCACCGGGCTTCGGTTGCGTCTACGACCCGATGAACGACGCCGTCGTGCACAACACCTTCAACAACAACGGCTACTTCGGGAATCCGAGCAACTCCGACATCGCTCAGATCACGTTCAATGGCGGACAACCCCAGAACTGCTACGTGGGCAACACCGCTCCCAACGGCACGGCGCCGCCGAACCTGGAGCAACTTCAGCCCACGTGCGGCAAGATCACCACCGCGTCCAACACCGGCGGGCCGTTGTTCGACCAGGTCGTTTGCGACACCGGATTCGGCACCTGCCCGGCCGGTGCGACCTATCCCAAGTTCACCGGAGTGGCCATGCACCCGCTGCCCAAGGGCCTGCCCACCATGCCCGACCCGTGCAGCGGGGTGCCCGACAACTCCTGGTGCTCGGGAGGCAAGCCGGTCTGACCCCCGGCCTCACGGCGCCGGCACCGCTGAGGTGAGGGGGAGGTCCGAGGACGATTCGCCGACCGACAGGGTGTAGGTGCCCGGGACGGTGGACCACGCCCCGGTCTGGTAAGTCTGGAAGGCGGTCCCCGGCACGAAGAGCGTGACCGCCCTGGTCTGGTCGGCGCCCAGCGTGACCGCGGAGAAGGCCGCCAGCTGGGCCGGCGGCTCGCCGGCGGACGCCGGGAAGGTGAGATAGGCCTGCGGCACCTCGGTACCGGTCCTCGTCCCGGAGTTGGTCACGTCGACGGTCACCGAGTAGCCCGCGCCCGACCGGGTGACGGACAGCCCGCCGAGGGTGAACCGGGTGTAGGAGAGCCCGTACCCGAACGGGAACAGGGGCTGGATGCCATTGGCGTGGTCGTAGCGGTAGCCGACCTCCAGTCCTTCGGTGTAGACGGACGTGAGGTCGACCCCGGGCCACTGCGCCAGTGAGCTGATGTCGGCCTGCGCGTCGGAGGTGGGGAAGGTGATCGGCAGGCGCCCGGAGGGGTCGACGTCCCCGTAGAGCAGCGCGGCGATGGCGGTGCCATCCTGTTCCCCCGGGTACCACCCCTCGATGACCCCGGCCACGCTCGCCAGCCAGGGCATGAGCACCGGTCCGCCGGTGTTGAGGACGACGACCGTCCGGGGGTTGGCCGCCGCCACCGCGGCGATCAGGGCGTTCTCGTCGCCCGGCAGGGACAGGGTGGGCCGGTCGAAGGCCTCGGAGTTGAAGTCGCCGGCGAAGACCACCGCCACCTGCGCCTCGGACGCGGCGGCCGCGGCAGCGGCGATCCGGTCGCTGACATACTGCCATCCGAGGGTGAGGGCGCTCGGGGCGAGCGCCGTCTCACCGGACGGGGTCAGCGAGTCGAACGGCTCCCAGTTCAGCTGCACCTGGTACGGGTGGCCGCCCACCAGTTGGACGGTCTGGGACCATCTCCCCTTGGCGTGGCTGAGAGTGTCGGAGACGGCGGGCACACCGTCGAGGGTGAGCCTGGAGCCACCCGACCCCTGGAGCGAGAGGGTGTAGAGCCCGCCCCGGGGCGGGGTGAGCGTCCCGGACCAGTTGGCGGTGACGTCCGTCCACCCGGCCGGCAGCACGACGCGGGAGCGGGTGGGGGACAGCGGTGCGCCCGCCGCCCTCCTGGCGGGGGTGAGGAAGTTGTGGTTCTGGCTCACGGTGGCCGGGGAGTTGGAGGTGGGCAGGATCGTGTTGACCGACGGGTGGGGGCGGAGGGACAAGTCGACCGTGGGTTGGACGGTCCGGACCGACAGGGGGCCCGTGTCGGGATCGGTCTGGGTGAGGGTCAGCGTGAGCCCGTGGCCGATCCCGGAGGCCGGGGTCAGGAGCTCGGTGGGGACCGGTGGCAGGGGTGCGGTGGTGCTCCCACCGTCGGAGTAGGTCACCGTGGTGGAGCGGCCCGCTCGGCGGCGGAGGGCCGCCAGCGGGTCCGAGACGAACGGTGCCTTCACCTGCGAACTGCCGTACCCGGTGGTCACCGCCGCCGAGCCGGCGTCGGCGCCGATCACGGCCACCGAGCGGACCTTCGCGGTCTCGAGTGGCAGCACCGACGCCGTGTTCTTGAGGAGGACCGCCGCGCGTTCGGCGGCCCGGAGGGCGAAGGCGGCGTGGGCGGCCGTGTCGACCGGGGTCCCCGGGGCGCCGGCCGGCTCGCGGCCCACCATCCCGAAGGCGAACATCTGGGTGAGGACGTGGGTGACGGCGCCGTCCACTGCGGCGACGGGAAGCCGCCCCTCCCGGACAAGTCGGGTCAGCGCCCGGGTACTGGCCGGCTTGATCAGATCGGTGCCCGAGGTGATGGCCGCCACCGGATCGTGGACCGCCCCCAGGTCGGATCGCACGAAGCCGGTGAACCCCCATGAGGCGAGGAGGTCCGTCAGTTGGGCGTCCTGGCACTGGAACGTGCCGTTCAGCTGCGGGTACGCACACATGGCCGACGCCACGTGCGCCTGGCTGACGGCGGCCTTGAACGGGGGGAGGTAGATCTCGTTGAGGGCCCGGCTGGGCACCACGTCGTTCAGCTCCCCGCGGTCGGTCTCCTGCGAGTAGACGGCAAGGTGCTTTGCCTGGGCCATGACCCCCTGGGACTGGATACCCTCGATGTCGGCGACACCCATCGCGGAGACCAGTAGCGGGTCCTCCCCGTAGCCTTCGTAGGCCCGTCCGCTCTCGGGGACCCGCAGGACGTTGAGGGCAGGCCCCTGGATGACGTCGATGCCCTGCCCATAGGTCTCCGAGCCCTGGACCTCGCCGTACTGCCGGGCGATGGCCGGGTCGAAGGTGGCCGCGATCCCCAGCGGTGCCGGCAGCTGGGTGACGTTGGTCGCACCGAAGGCCAGCCCCTGGGGCCCGTCCTGCAGGGTGAGCGACGGGATGCACAGTCGGGGGACTCCCGTAGTGGCGTTCTCGTAGCCGCCGACGCGGGAGAGCACGATCTCCCCGAGCTTCTCGCGGAGCGTCATGCGATCGACCACCAGCTGGGCCAACGCCGCCGGCCTCTCGTGCCGGTTGACGGCGGTCTGGAGCCAGGGGCACTGGGAGATGTCGGTGTCGAGGGTGATGGCCCGGGAGGAGGTGACCCGGGTCCCGTTGGGGTGGGTGCCCCCGGTCACATCGGAAAGGGCCTCGGGCACCGGGCTCATGGCGACCAGGGCCACGAGGACAGCCAGGGCCACGAGCGCCCATGCCCATAGGGATAGCCTGGACCGGCTCGGCCGATGACGCTGGGAGAGCTGAGAGGTGTTCGCTGATCGGTCCACAGGTTCTGCGCGACAACTTAGCGATTGGAAGCATCGCTGATCGGTCGGCCGGCGGTCGTCCCGGCAGCGGTCCTGGCGGCCGCGGGTGGCAGCCCCGTGACCAGAAGTTGACCAAAATGGTCATATTTGAAAAGATCGACGGCACTGAGCCACATCTCCGTGGGCGAACTCCGTCCCGGACTCGGTTGAAGGAGGCCAAGGTCATGCCCGAATGGGGCTTCGAAACCCGACAGATCCACGCTGGAGCACAACCGGACCCGACCACCGGGGCCCGGGCGGTTCCGATCTACCAGACCACCAGCTACACCTTCCGGGACACGGCTCACGCCGCTGCGCTCTTCGGGCTCGAGGAACTGGGCAACATCTACACCCGGATCATGAATCCCACCCAGGCGGTCTTCGAGGAGCGCATCGCGGCCCTCGAAGGCGGCGTGGCGGCCCTGGCGGTGGCCAGCGGCCAGGCTGCCGAAACGGTCGCCCTCCTCAACCTGGCGGAGAACGGCGGGCACATCGTGTCCTCGGCATCGCTGTACGGGGGTACCTACAACCTGTTCCACTACACCTTTCCCAAGCTCGGCGTGGAGGTCACGTTCGTCGAGAACCCGGACGACCTCGACGCGTGGGAGGCCGCCGTCCGACCCAACACCAAGGCGTTCTACGCGGAGACGCTCGGCAATCCGAAGGGCGACGTCCTCGACTTCGAAGGGGTCTCCGCTATCGCCCATGGCCACGGCATCCCGCTGGTGGTGGACAACACGCTGGCGACCCCGTACCTGGCCCAGCCGCTGCGGCACGGCGCCGACATCGTCGTCCACTCCGCGACCAAGTTCATCGGCGGACACGGCACCTCCATCGGTGGTGTGATCGTCGACGGCGGCGTGTTCGACTACGAGGGGAGCGGGCGGTTCCCCGGGTTCACCGAGCCCGACCCGAGCTACCACGGCCTGGTCTTCGGCCAGCTCCCCGAGGCCTTGTTCCCGGCGCGGTTCGTGCTGAAGGCCCGCCTGCAGTACCTGCGCGACCTCGGACCGGCCATCGCCCCCCTCAACTCGTTCCTGTTCCTCCAGGGTGTGGAGACCCTCAGTCTGCGCATGGAGCGCCACGTGCAGAACGCCACCGCGGTGGCCTCGTGGCTCGAGGCGCGTGACGAGGTGTCGTGGGTCGCCTACCCCGGTCTCGAGTCGAGCCCGTGGCACGCCCGCCAGCAGCGGTACCTGCCCAGGGGCGGGGGTGCCATCCTGGCCTTCGGGATCGAGGGCGGCGCCGAGGCGGGCCGTCGCTTCATCGAGGGCCTCGAGCTCTTCAGCCATCTGGCCAATGTCGGCGATGTCCGCAGCCTGGCCATCCACCCCGCCTCCACCACCCACTCGCAGCTGACCGAGGCCGAGCAGACGACGGCGGGCGTCACTCCGGACCTGGTGCGCCTGTGCATCGGACTGGAGTCGATCGAGGACATCCTGGCCGACCTCGAGGCCGGCTTCCGCGCCGCCAAAGGAACGTGACCGCATCGCCGCTGCCCGGTGTCTGGCGACCCGGTGAGGACCCGGGCCGGCGGCAGTTCGCCGTGCTCCGGGGCCCCGATGGGGCGGCCTTCACCTTCGAGGCCGGCGGCTCGTTGCCCGAGGTCACGGTGGCCTACGAGACCTGGGGCACACTCGACCGCTCTGCGGGCAACGCGGTCCTCGTGCTCCACGCCCTCACCGGCGACTCCCACGCCGCGGGCCCGGCCGGCCCCGCGCACGCGACGGCGGGATGGTGGGGCGACCTGATCGGGCCGGGCAGGGCCATCGACACCGATCGGTTCTTCGTGGTCTGCCCCAATGTGCTCGGGGGATGCCAGGGCACGACCGGACCCGCCTCCGTCGCGCCCGACGGTGCGTCGTACGGCTCCCGGTTCCCGCTGGTGACCATCCGCGACCAGGTGGCGGTGGAGGCCGCGTTGGCCGACGCGATCGGCATCGAGCGGTGGGCCGGCGTGGTCGGTGGCTCGATGGGGGGGATGCGGGTCCTCGAGTGGTGCGTCGGCCACCCCGGGCGGGTCAGCCGGGCCGTGGTCCTCGCCGTGGGTGCCGCCGCCTCGGCCGACCAGATCGCCGTGTGCTCACTGCAGATGCGCTCCATCCGTTCGGATCCGGCGTTCGCCGGTGGTGACTACTACCGGACGGGTAACCGTCCCGTGGAGGGACTCGCCCTCGCCCGGGGGATCGGCCAGGTGAGCTACCGGACAGGTCGCGAGTTCGACGTCCGATTCGGGCGGAGCGCGCAGGCCAGCGAGGATCCGCTCAAGGGCGGCCGGTTCGCCGTCGAGTCCTACCTGGAGTACCAGGGAGAGAAGCTGGCCCGGCGGTTCGACCCGAACTCCTACATCGTGCTCACCGAGGCCATGAACCTGCACGACATCGGGCGCGGGCGTGGTGGTCCCGCCCGGGCACTGTCCGGGGTTCGGGCCGACGTGAGCGTGGCCGGCATCGGCTCGGACCGCCTCTACCCGCTCGAGCAGCAACGGGAACTGGCCCGGCTGCTGCCCGGCGGTCGGCCGGTGACCGTCATCGAGTCGGAGTTCGGCCACGACGGGTTCCTGCTGGAGGTCGATCAGGTCGGAGCGGTGGTGGCCTCCGCCCTGGCTGGCTGAGCCGAACTCGGCCCCCCGGGCCTGGTCCGGCCGGGGCCGGTCAGGCGCGCTCGGGCGTGAACTCGACCGGCAGAGGCGTGCCTCTCGACGATGCGGCGTCTCCGCGGTCTCGCCGCCACGGCGGTCCACGGCGGCCACGAGTCCAGCTCCAGCCGCGATCGCCTGATCGAGATCTGCGATCTCAACCTGGTCACCCGGGGCTGAGGCGCCGACCGTCGGCTTCCCCGCCCGGCCACGGCAGGCGTGTCGCTAGAGTCCCTACCCATGCCGACAGAATCGCGGGAGTTCGACATCACCCTCCTGGGGGCCACCGGGTTCGCCGGTGGCCTCATCGCCGACTACCTGGTGGCGAACGCCCCGCCCTCCACCCGGATCGCCCTTGCTGGGCGGAACGCCGCCAAGCTGGAGGCGGTGCGGTCCCGTGTCGGGTCCGACCTCGCCCTGGTGACCGTGGACGTCACCGACGCGCAGGCGGTGGGCTCTCTCGCCGAGCGGACCAGGGTGGTCATCTCGACCGTGGGTCCCTACATCGTCCACGGAGAGCCGGTGGTGGCGGCGTGTGCCGATGCCGGCACCGACTATCTCGACCTGACCGGGGAGTCCGAGTTCGTCGACCTCATGTACCTCAAGCACCACGCCCGCGCCGTCGAGACCGGTGCACGGCTGGTCCATGCCTGCGGATTCGACTCGGTCCCGCACGACCTCGGTGCCCAGTTCACGGTGGAACAGCTACCCGAGGACGTCCCGCTCGCGGTCCGGGGACACGTCCGTGCGCGCGGCACCTTCTCGGGAGGCACTGCGGCATCGGCGCTCGAGATCATGGCGAGGTACCGGTCCGGCAAGTCGGTCCACGACATCCGGCGTCAGGTCGAGCCCCCTCCGGCCGGCCGGAGCGTACGGGTCGTGACCGGGCGTGTCGGGCGCAGCCCGGACACCGGATGGTGGGAGGTACCGATGCCGACCATCGATCCGCTGGTGGTGGCCGAATCGGCCCGGCAACTCCCCCGCTACGGTCCCGATTTCGCCTACTCCCACTACTGGGCGGGCGACAGCCTCCTGGCTGCCGCTGGCATGATCGCCGGCGCCGGGCTGCTCTTCTCGCTGGCACAGGTCCCCGCGGCACGGCGAGCCGTCGAACGCCTGCGCCCGTCGGGCTCGGGCCCCAGTGTCGAACAGCGTGACAAGTCGTGGTTCAAGGTGCGGTTCGTCGGCGAGGGAGGGGGGTCGAAGGTGGTCACCGAGGTGGCCGGTGGCGACCCGGGATACTCCGAGACCGCCAAGATGATCGGCGAGGCTGCACTGTGTCTCGTCCACGACGAACTCCCTGTGACCTCGGGCCAGGTCACCACGGCCTCGGCCATGGGGCCCGCGCTGCGCTCGCGGCTGCAGGCGGCAGGGATCACGTTCGCCGTCCTGCCCTGACCGGTCGCCTCCGGCCGATCCGGCTCGCCCACGCCTTCCGCCCCCCGGCCGTGCGGAGCGGGACCCCTGGCGGGGATTGCCTGAACCGGCCCACGCTCGCCGTGCTTCTTGCGCTGACTGGTCGAACCCGCCCACAGCCGTCTGAAAGCGGGGGTGACAGCCGTCAGTCGAGTTCCGGCCAGAAGTGACGCTCATTCCCCGGGGAGAAGTTGCCGATAGTCACAAGGTGAAAGACAAACAACGCGACCCCTGGACACTGACACTCAGCGACGGCGTTTGGGCGGGGAGGGAACGAATGACGGGCGAGAGTGTGCCGATATGACACCTGACGAGGATCTGAGCGGCGCCGATCTTCGGCTACACGACCTAAGCGGCGCGAGCCTTCCAGGCAAAAACCTAACCGGGGCCGACCTGACCGGCGCCGACCTGAGCGGCCAAGACTTGAACCACGCCGACCTGAGCTTCGCTGACCTTTATGGCGCAGACTTGACCTCCGCCAACCTGACCGGCACCAATCTGTATGGAGCCAACCTCACCGACGCAACCCTGACCGGCGCCGACCTGACCGGCGCCGATCTGAGTCTTGCCAACCTGACCAACGCCATCCTCACCAATGCCACCCTGACCGGCGCTGACCTGATCGTGGCCACGCTGAACGGCGCCAAGTTGACCGACACTGACCTGACTTCAGCCAACCTGACCGGCGCCAACCTGAATGGCGCTGACCTGACTTCAGCCGACCTGACCGACGCCAATCTGAATGGCGCCGACCTGACCACAGCCAACCTGACCGACGCCGACCTGACCGGCGCTGACCTTGGCAATGCCGACCAAGCGCCAGCAGGGAGCAAGTCCGAGAGCCGGGGGATGGAAGAAGAGAAGCCTGCAGGCTTCGAGGTGAAGCCTGAAGAGGATCTGACCGGCGCTGACCTTCGGGGCCGAAACCTGACCGGCGCTGAACTGAGTGGCGCCGACCTGACGGGCGCCAACTTCCACCTAGCCACCTTGACCGGCGCCATCCTGACCGGCGCCATCCTGACCGGCGCCAACCTGACCTGGGCCGACCTGACAGACGCGGACCTGAGTGACGCCGACCTGACCGGCGCCAACCTGAAGGAGGCGGACCTGACCGGCGCCGACCTGAGTGGCGCCGACCTGACCGGCGCCAACCTGAAGGAGGCCGACCTAAGGGACGCCAACCTGACCGCCGCCGACCTGACCGGCGCCGAGGGCCTCGGTGGCACAATGACGGCCGCTAGACGGGCCGAGCTAGCCGACCGTCGACGCCGTGCCGAACCGGGCGTCTAGTCCTTCCGGTCCACGGGATGAGGTCGCACATCGACCATGAGGTGGGGTCCGGCCACGTGGTGTCTCGGGAACCCGCTCGCCGGCCTTGATCCTGCCGGTGGCAACCAGCACGTTGGACTCAGTACCGGTGATCCATTGGAGATTGGCCTCGGAGCAGTAACCGGCATCGGCGAGGATCATCTCGGGGCTGGTGTCGATGTCGGCGGCGTCCAGGTTGCCCTCGGTGACGGCGATCATGTGGGTGAGCTCACAAACGGCCGTTTCTGGACCAAATCGCGTTGTCGAGTGCATCCTTCCCGAATGACCGACGTCCCTGGGCTGATCTTCTCCCCTACGCTTCTTGCATGGACGAGAGACCGCCGAGGACAGAAGAGAGCAGTGGTGGACGGATGAGGTCGCGAGGGAGCGCCAGGTGGTTGGTAACCGTCGGAGTTGTCGGTGCCCTTGGGGTAGGAGCGACCTTCGGGCTGATGAGTGCCGCTGGCGCTTCGACCGGCACGTCGAGTTCCGTCAGCGATGTGGTTGCCAGTCCGGTGACCACGGCGAGCTTCAGCTTCAGTGTGTCGGTCAGCGGTCTAACGCCATCGGCCGTGACAGTGACTGGTACGGGTCAGGCCAACTTGACGAATAACGCGGTTTCGGTCGCTGTCAACGTCCCTGCTGTCGTTGCCAAACTTATCCCCGGTGGATCAGCGTCACCTGAAGTGATCAACGCGGTCATGTCAGGAGACACGATCTACCTGGAAATCCCCAGTCTCGCCTCCATGGTTGGGGAGCCGTGGGTGTCGGTAGCCTTGCCGTCCAAGGCCACGACTGCCGTTCCAGGGATCTTCACCAAGGTCGCGTCCGCGGTCGGCAATGTAAACGCCATTGTTGGATACGCCGAGGCTCATCACGCCACGGTGACCTCGTTGGGTGATGCCACTGTGGACGGCGTCCAGGCGACTGGTAGCAAGATGGTCGTAACGCGTTCGCACAAGGGCAAGATCAACACACTTTCGGCGAGTGTCTGGGCAGATTCAGCGAATCGCCTCGTTCAAGCTGACGTCACGACATCCGGGGCCACCAAGAAAGGCACCGTCGGCCTCACGGGCGCCGTCGACTTCACTGGATACGGCTCCTCGGTGACGATCACGGTGCCGCAACCGTCGCAAGTGAAGTCGATTCCATTCTCCACGGTGGCAATGTTCCTCGGGAAAGCCCATCACCGCGCCAGTCGCGTCTGATATCTGCGTCCTCTGACTGCCTGATCGGGCGACGGACCACCGACGCTCTGGCCGTGAAAGTCGCAGAGCGGCGATCAGACCCGCCATAGACGGCTCCCTAAGCCTCTCTGACGCCGTGGTGAGCACACATCACCGTTAGAGGTTCTCCCGACGCTCTACCGCCCCACCGACCGGGTAGCGCGCTTGGCCGTCAATCGAGGCGATGATGGGGATCATATGGGAGCCGCCTACGAGGACTTGGAGCACTGGTCCGCAGAAGCGATGCAGCCCATCGTCGAGCTCATAGCTGGCGTCAACGCTGCGATCGACGCCACGCTGGACGGGCCGGACGCTCTAGTCACAACCGCGCCGCTACTGCGGCAAGCACTGCTATCCGCTGGGGTATGGCTTGAGGCCCATCCTTGCCCCGACGAGTTTCTTCGCGATCGTGCTCGCCAGCTGGTCGAGCAGTTCGCTGATGCCTTGATCACCATAGGGCTGGAACCGCGCCAAGACTGGGGAAGGTTGTCGTCGGTCCTGGACGAGCAACTCTCTGTGTTGGCAGGGGGTTTCACAGCGTTCCTCACCGACCTGCATGTTGAACTCGACGGCTACTGACCTTGGCTCCCGGCAGTCCCGCCTGCTTCAGGGAGACAGCAGTCTGACGCCCTCCAAACCCTCGACGTGACCCTCACACGACCACAGCCGCAGCCTCTTCTTGCCGACGGCCGCTTGGCCTGTCCACCGCACCGGCTCAGGGTAGTCGGTGGGCGTGTCGACCCGGTAGCCAGGGCCCCGGCTCACCATGCTCCAGCTGACCCCTGGCTCAGTCCTGACGGCGTTGGCTTAGCGGTAGATGGAGTCAGGGTAGGGCAGAGGAGTGACGGGCGCTCTCAGTCTTCGCCTGGTCGCTGCTCCTCACCCGTGGGCTGCGCCGTGGCGAACTGTGCGCGCTGCGTTGGGAGGACATCGACCTCGACACCGGGGTCGTGCGAATCGATCGGGCGCGGGTCGTGGTTGACGGGAAGGCCATCGACTCGGAACCGAAGACCGACGCCGGTAGGCGGTCGGTGCCGCTGGATCCGTCGCTGGTGGCGATTCTGAAGACACACAAGGCCCTTCAGGCAGCCGAGAAGCTGGCGGCGGCCGGTGCGCCTACGAGGACGGCGATTGCCTGGTCACCGACGAGTTGGGGAATCCTTACCACCCCGACACCATCTCGGAGTGGTTGAACCAGAAGCAGAAGGCGAGCGGGCTGCCCCGCATCCGGCTGCACGACTGTCGCCACACTGCTGCCAGTCTCATGTTGGCCGCAGGGGTTCCGGTGAATGTGGTCCAAGAAATGCTCGGTCACAGCAGCCCCACCATCACCATGAGCATCTACGCCCACGTCTTGCCGAGCATGGCCGAGCAAGCCGGAGTGGAACTGTCGGAGTCCCTACTCGGTCCCTCCCGGTGGGCCGTCGGTCGAAGCGGTTGCGAAGACGGCGTTCTCGACGAGCGCCCTCGCCTGCCGACGGTCGGCGTCAGTGACCGGGTGGTCGTAGGTCTTCGCCCAGACCAGTTCGTCGGCGTGTCCGAAGTATCCCGTCACCACGAACACTCCGATGCGGTGACCGGCGACCCGCGCTGCCCGCCGCCACTCTGTGCAGTCGTCAAGCTCCGCGGTCTGCGCCACGCACGCGCCCGTTGCGGCGAACTCGGCTTGCAGCGTCTCGACGAGGCGGGCGAAGAGTCGCCCCGTCATGTCTCCCAGCCCTTCCATTGAGCCTCTCCGTTGACACTCTCACATTGACACTCTCAGGAGCTGCGTTGACATACGGTTGACAAGCGGCCTCGTCACCACTGGTCACCGGGGCCTCGCAGACCCCTGATGTGCGACTTCGGTGGAGCGTGTCGATGGACCGGGTGTGAGCTCACCTTCGAGATCGTCCCTGGATCGAGCGCACATACGACCGGAGCCGTCGTCGGCGCGGACTCGTCGAGCTCCCTCCCCGTCGAGTTCGAACTCACTTTCACCGAGTGGGTCGACCTGCACGCCCCCTCGCCTGCTCACGAGCAGGTTTCGATGTACCGCGGAACCAACAGGGCGGACCGTAGTATGCGCCTGTGGCCGGACTGCTGGAGTTCGACGGCCTGAGCCGGCGATTCGGCACGGTGACCGCCCTCGACGACCTGAGCTTCTCGGTCCCCTCGGGCCAGGTCGTGGGGTTCCTCGGTCCGAACGGTGCCGGCAAGACCACGACAATGCGGGCCGTCTTCGGGCTCACTGACCTCGACGCTGGGTCGGTGCGGTGGAATGGGATGCCAGTCGGGGCCACCCAGCGCCGCCGCTTCGGCTATATGCCCGAGGAGCGGGGCCTGTACCCGAACATGCTCGTGGCAGAAGAGGTCGAGTACTTGGGACGGCTGCACGGAATGGACAGGAGCAGCGCTGCCACTGCCACCAAACAGTGGCTGGAGCGCCTGGACGTGGCCGACCGGGCAACCAGCAAGGTGGAGGCCCTGTCCCACGGCAACCAGCAGCGGGTGCAACTGGCGGCGGCCCTGGTGCACGACCCTGAGATGCTGGTGCTGGACGAGCCGCTCGCCGGTCTGGACCCGACCGGCATCGATGCCATCGGCGAGGTGCTCGTCGAGCAGGCCCATGCCGGGCGATGCGTGCTGTTCTCGAGCCACCAGCTCGACCTGGTCGAGAACCTCTGCGGGTCAGTGGTCATCATCGACCACGGTCGGCTGGTGGCGAGGGGGACCGTCGACGAGTTGGCAACGAGTGGCCCACGGCGCCTCGCGGTCCGGGTAGAAGGAGACCGTCAGGGGACATGGGCGCAAGGCATCCCGGGCGTCACCGTGTCGGAGGTGGACGGAGGCGAGGTACGTCTCGTTCTCGACGACGCCACTGACAGTGACGTCGTGCTGGAGGCTGCGCGCTCCGCCGGGCGCGTCACCGAGTTCGTCATCGAACGCCGCCGACTATCCGAGGTGTTCAGGGAGGCGGTGGGCCGGTGAAGGCGCTCCCGATCGTCCTCGCCGCCCTCGGGGTGGTGCTGCTCGTCCGCCTCGGCTTGCGCCGCAGAGGCCGGCGGCGATCATCGCCGCTCAGTATGCCCACACGCGGACTTCGCGGCACTGGGCTCCTCGGCATCACCGGACTCGTGGCCGGGCGCGAGATCCGAGAGCGGGTGCGGGGTCGTGTGTTGCGAGTAGTTACCCTCATCCTCTTCGCCGTGGTGGCGGCTGCCGTGGTCATCCCCACCATCCACACCGGGACCACCACGCGCCAGAGGGTGGGCGTGGTCGCCGGCTCGCCCGCCCTCGATGCCGAGCTGCAGAAGCTGGCTACAACCGTCGGACTGCCCGTAGAACTGGTCCACGAGCCCGACCTGAGCGCCGCTCGCGCTGCGTTGAGCACCGGCAAACTCGACATGGTCGTCGATGGCGGCACGAGGATCCTCGTGCAGAATCCCATCTCGACTGCTGATACGTCCACCGAGGCCCTGTACGTGCGGGGCGTGGCCACAGCTCTGGGAGCACAGGAAACCTTCGCCCGGGCCGGCCTGACCCCGGAGCAGGCGGCCGCCGTGGCCGAGGCCAAGCCGTTGCCGGTCGAGAGCGTCAATCCTGGCAAGCAAGCCCGCACAACGGAGGAGGCGACGGCGCTGATCGGGGTCATCCTCATCTTCATTGTCCTTACCCAGTACCTCACGTGGACGCTCATGGGCGTTATGGAAGAAAAGGCGAGCCGCGTCGTGGAAGTCCTCCTCGCCACGGTGCGGCCGGGCCAACTGCTGGCGGGCAAGGTGGCTGGCATCGGCGTGGTCGCCCTGGTGCAGGCCGTGGCCCTGGTGGCGTTCGCGCTGGTGCTGGCCAAGGTCGTGGGCTCGGGCCTCGTGCACGGGGCGGCACCGCTCGTGGTTGTGGCCACGCTCGTCTGGCTGGTCCTCGGGTACGCCTTCTACAGCTGGGTGTATGCCGCTGCCGGATCGTTGGCCGAGCGTCAGGACCAGGTGCAGAGCTTGGCGTTGCCACTGAGCGCACCGCTCATCTTCGGCTACATCGTCTCGCTCATAGGGGTCAGCTCGGGCAATGCCTCGCTGCTCGTCAAGGTGCTGGCCTACCTGCCTCCCACCGCCCCCTTCGCCATGCCCACGTTGGTCGGGTTCGGAGAGGTCACTTGGTGGCAGTTTCTGCTTTCGGTGGTTGTGAGCGTGGTGTGCACCGTAATGGTGGCGCTGGTGGCAGCCCGCGTCTACCGCACGGCCGTGCTCCGTACCGGTGGACGGGTGCGACTGCGCGAGCTCGTCCCGACTCTGGCCAAGTGAAGCGTGCAATGACTACCGCACAGGCGGCCGAGGTGGACGAGGCCATGGTCGGCTGGGGGAAGCGGCGGATTTACCGGCGCGGAGCCGGTGGACGCAGAAGCCTCGACGGAGGCCAGCTCGGACCCGCCCACCACGCCGTGACGCTTGGCGTAGTGACTGATCGGTTGCAATCGACAGCCAGGGGTTCGAACATCGCCATTTGCCTCGGTTGGCGAAACGGAGGTCACAACCCCGTTTACCAGGGAAAGCGTTGTATTTTCCACAACCCGGTGGAGGCGATGGGACTCGAACCCGCGAACCTCTTGACTGTCAGTCATATTTTGGGCGTTCGGGAGGGTCATCGCCGGCCGCTACAGGCGGTCTACCAGGGATTATTGTCCAGCGCCGTTCAGGCCGGTTCAGCGGAGTCCGTCCCCTTTGCTTACACAATTGCTTACATTTTTCCGGCCCGGCGTCCCCCCGTCCGCCGCCCGGTCGGGCTCGCCGACGGCGCTCTCCCCGGGGCGGTGCCGGATACCTCCAGCAGCGAGGTCCACCGCTCTGGGCCTCGCGTGTCCGGGCCGGCACCGATCAACGCACTGTTCGGAGAGGGAGGCGGGGGTATCCTGAGTTCATGGCTGCGCAACCGGTGATGACCGCCGAGGAGTTGGTCGAGCGTGTTGGTCAGGCCGGGCCTCCTTCCCAGGACGACGTGACGATTCTCTGGGACGGCCGACGGCTGGACTCGCGGGAAGCGGCCCTGGAGTGGTTGGCAGAGGTCGCAGCGAAGCGCGCCGAGGAGGCCATCGGCGCCGATGGCCGATCCTGACGGTCCTCCACACGATCTCAGACGTCTGATCGAGGTCCTCGACCGCCACGGAGTGGAGTATCTGATGGTCGGAGGGGTTGCCGCTATCGGCTACGGCGCCGAGCGCCAAACCGAAGATGCAGACTGCGTCGTACGCCGGGAGCGGGCCAATCTCGACCGGCTCGCAGACGCCTTGCGGGAGATGCATGCTCGCCTCCGTGTCGGCGGGATGACCGATGCGGAGGCCAAGACGCTGCCAGTTCAGATCGACGGGACGACCCTCGCCATGGCCGCCATATCGACATGGATGACCGACGCCGGTCCCTTCGACGTACTCGCCGGTCTCGAGGCTCCGGATGGCCGCTTGGTGCCCTACGAGGAGCTGGCCGTGCGGGCGACGGTGCTCCGGGGTGATGGATTCGTGATCCGGGCCGCCGGCCTGGAGGACATCATCCGAGCCAAGGAGCGGGCCGACCGGGTCAAGGTCCGGGAGGCCCTACCGGAGTTACGCCGATTGCGAGACGCCGGTGCTGACAGTGACAGAGGTCCTTCATGACGTCTGGCCCTGGAGGCCTCAGTCGGCCGAAGTTCTACCCGCACTCCTGTTCCAGGAGCAGCGTCTGGACGAAGTCAAGCAGGCTGCTCCGCACCACGAGCCGACGCCGTCCCACCTTCACGCTCTGGATCTTCTTGGTCATCACCAACTCGTAGGTCCTGGTTCGACCGAGCCGGAGCACGTCGGCCGCCTCCTCCACCGAAAGCAACAGCTGGGGGTTCCTGTTCATTGTGCCTCCTTCGTCGGGGACGAGCGGATCTCCGAACTCGCCCGGGTGATGGATGGTTCTGGTCCTGTCAGTGGCCTCCGTGTTGGCGCTGTGGTTCGTGCTCATGGTCGGCCTCCGATTGTGCGGCTCGTGTTGAGGTCCATGATCCAGACCGCCGTCACCCCCAACGTCACCTTCGAGGAGACCGGCCGGCATTGCGTCCACATCTGACTGTCACCCTGACGGCATCGGTCGTCACCTTCCACCCGAACGACGTCACCCTGACCGGACGGACTGTCCTTCGGACGTCACCCTCCCTGGTAGAGAGGATCTTCGTCAGCCGTTCGGCCGGACCGAGACGATCTCGTCTGCGATGGAGTCGATGACCGTGTCCCAGCACCCGCCGTCCGGCATCAAGGTCGCTGCGGGGCGACGCCACGGCGATGACCGGCTTTGCCGTTGCCTCCACCAGCTCGGCTCCATCGCCGGTCTCCACTCCTCGCTCGGCCCGGGGCCGTCCCTTGACACCGAACGGTGGCCCTGGAGTCGGGGCTTCCATCGGAGCAAGGCCGGGCCTTGCTCCGCACTGGAGCAGGGCCGGTCGTGACCGCGCTGCGTCGTCTTCCCACCACGATGGTTCGTGGACGGTCAGGAATCCTCTGCGCCTGGCCATTGGCGGGTTGTCGCCAAGCTCGGAGCGCCTGTGGCGGTCGCCTGGACCGTGCAACGTGCGGCCGCGGGTGGCGCTGACCTCTCTCGCCGCCATCGACAGCGCACACGCTCAGGTCTCATCGGCCCCGTGGGCGATCGAGAGGCGCCCAGGCGGGCGTCGAGCCCGCCGTGGCCTCCTGCAAGGCACAAGCAGATCGGCGCGACGAACGCTGGTCGATCAATTCCACACAAACGCGCTGGTCACGCGACTATTTGAGAGAAACCTTCCCGTGCCCCGCAACTCGGTGAAAAGTCATAGCCAGGAAGGTGCCGCTAGCAGCTCGCCGGCCCCGACCCTGAGCTCCTTGTCACGTACCACCTGGTACTGGTAGAAGTCTGAGTCGCATGCACGCGATCGAGCTTGTCTTCGCCACTGGATGGGCGGCGTTCTGGATCTACTGGCTCGTGGCAGCCTTCTCCATGAAGAGGGGCCGCGTCCCTTGGTCCCGCGAGCTGCGTATCAGGGCGGTGATCGTCATCATCGTGGTCCTCTTGATCCGCTTGGGAGCCTTCCGAGGTCACGGCCTCAACTCGGATCCGATACGCGCTGGACTCGGGCTCTTCCTGTTCGCGCTCGGGTTGGGGTTCGCCATCTGGGCCCGCGCACACATCGGGCGCAACTGGGGCACACCGATGTCGCAAAAGGACGAACCGGAGCTGGTGACCAGCGGCCCCTACCACCTGGTCCGCCATCCCATCTACTCTGGCGTCCTGCTCGCGGGTGTCGGCACCGCGATGGCGCTGAGCTGGCTATGGCTCATCGCCGTAGGCCTGGCCGGGGTCTACTTCGTCTATAGCGCGACCGTCGAGGAGCGAAACCTGACCGAGCAGTTCCCCGACACCTACCCGGTGTACAGGCACTCGACCAAAATGCTCGTGCCCTTCATCTTCTAGGCGGACTCGGTCGGCTTCGCCATCAACAGCGAGGTGACCCACAGCGTTCGTTCTGCATCAACCAGCGGGCATCCCTGATGAGAAGGGTCTCAGCGTCCAGGCGAGACTGCCCCAGAATGCCGCTTGCAGAGGGCGGCCGAGGGGTGCCCAGGAAGGCCGGGTAATCGACACATTCTCCGTCCGGCCATCTTCGTTCGCCCCAATCCGCAGAAGCCCATCTACGTTGCCTAGACAATTGCTTACATTTCAGCCACAGGCGCGACAAACCCCAGGCCAGAAGTACTCTGACCTGGGGTTTTCGGTGGAGGCGAAGGGACTCGAACCCTCGAACCTCTTGACTGCCAGTCAAGCGCTCTACCAGCTGAGCTACGCCCCCGTAGGTTGGGTCAGGTTATCAGCCCCCGGCCACCGCCAGAAGGGGGCCCGAGGCGGGACGGGCGGCCACGGGCGAAACCCCGGTTGCCACGGTCCCCCGCCGGTAATTGCGCGGACACCGTCGCTACGATCGGGTAGTGAACGACGAAGCCCGTTGATGCAGTGCCCGGCCGGCGGTCGGATGCTCTGGAACGGGCGATCGTACCGTGCATTCCCTGGGGCCGCCAGAGCAGAGAAGGGGGCAGTTCCGATGAGCGAACTGGTCGAGTACAAGGGCAACTCACTGGCGGCGGTCGAAGAGCCGGGGTCGCTGGCGGCGGTCGAAGAGCCGGGCGGTCTGGCTGCCCACGGCGGCGGCGATGGCGGCGCCGACGCGGCCGGCGGCCACCCCGGTGGTGCATCCGCCTCACCTGCCCGGCACAGTCGTATGGCCGTAGCGGTGGCGGCGGCGTCGATCCTCGCCGCCGTGGCCGTCGGAGCGGCTGTCTTCGGCGGCGGCACGTCCGGCTCCACCGGAAACGGCTCCGCTGCGGCTCACGGAACCCTGGCCGCCTCGGCCTCGAACTCCGCTGCGGCCCCCAGCGTGGACTTCACCCTGTCGGCGACCCAGACCGGGGCCGGATCGCAGTCGACTCTGCTGACCGGAAACGGCTCGTTCGACCTCGCCCACGGCGTCGGGCAGATGACGGCGACGATCCCGGCCCTCTCGTCCATCGTCGGCGGCGGAACCAGCGACTCGGTCACGCTGATCTCGGACGGAACGAACGTCTACCTGAACCTCCCCGCCCTCTCCTCGTTCCTCCACGGGACGACCTGGTTCGAGACCTCCCTTGCCGGCTTCGGGTCGCTGAACACCGGATCGTCCGGTTCCCTGTCCCTCTCCGCCCTGGCGGATCCGGCGAAGGTCCTCGCTTTCCTCGGCTCCTACGGGGGGACGGTGACCAAGGTCGGGTCGGTCGACCTCCAGGGTGTGCCGACCACGGAGTATCGCACGACGATCTCACTGGCGTCGGTCGCCACCCATCTCCAGAACGGGTCCCAGACGTCTGCATCCGGAGCGGTCGGTCCGGGTGCGAAGGCACTGCAGCAGCTCGGCTCCACCACCGTCCCGGTCATGGTGTGGATCGGAACTGACGGCTACCTGCGGCAGGTCTCGGTGACCGTCGACACAAGTCACGCCACGATCGGAGGCATCCTCGGCGACGTGACCTCTTCGTCGCTCTCCGGCTCGAGCAACTCCCAGTCCCATTCGACGACCACCGTTATCGTCGGGCTCTCCAACTACGGCACCCCGGTATCGGTCACCGCCCCGCCGGCGTCCGAGGTCACCAACCTCGACGGCGCGGCGTCCTCGCTTCGAGGGGCCGCCTCGAAGCTGGGCGGCGCCCTCTCGGGCATCGTCGCCAAGGTCTGACCCTCACGAACCGCCGGCTCCGGGCGCGGGCGGAGGCCTGTCTTCGCCCCGGTACCATCGTGAGCCATGGCACGGGCCTATGACGTCGTCGACATCGAGAAGAAGTGGCAACAATCCTGGGCCGAAGAGGGCTTCTACGAGGTGGATGCCGACGACCCCCGGCCTCCGTGGTACGTGCTCACCATGTACCCGTACCCCTCCGGCCCGGCCCACATGGGCCACGTGCGCAACTACACCTTCGGCGACCTGCTGGTGCGCCATCGGACGATGCTCGGCCACGCCGTCCTGTCCCCGTTCGGATTCGACTCATTCGGGCTGCCCGCCGAAAACGCCGCCATCAAGACGGGGACCCACCCGCGGATCTTCACCGACGCCCGCATCGCCGAACTGAAGGAGTCGATCACCTCGCTCGGGGCCGTGTACGACTGGCGACGGGAGATCCGCAGTCACGACCCCGAGTACATCAAGTGGAACCAGGTCATCTTCCAGAGGCTGCTCGAGGCAGGTCTGGCCTACCGGGCCAACGCCCCGGTCAATTGGTGCCCCGGCTGCCAGACGGTGCTGGCCAACGAGCAGGTGCTGGCCGACGGCACCTGTGAGCGCTCGGGCGACCTGGTGGTCAAACGCGATCTCGAGCAGTGGTTCCTGGCGATCACCCGGTATGCGGACGAGCTGCTGGCTGGTCTGGACGACCTCGAGTGGCCCGAGCGGGTCAAGACCATGCAGCGCAATTGGATCGGCCGGTCGGAGGGAGCCGAGTACGACCTGTTCGTCGAGGGGAGCGACGGCTCGGACGGCCGCGAGCCGCTCTCGCTCAGGGTGTTCACCACCCGGCCGGACACTTCCTTCGGGATGACCTACGCGGTGGTGGCCCCCGAACACCCGCTGGTCGATGCCCTCACTACGGCAGACCACCGTGACGAGGTGGCCGACCTCCGGCTCAGGGCCGCGGCCAGCACCGACGTTGAACGGATGTCGGAGAGCGGCTCGGCGAGCCTGGCCAAGCGCGGTGCGTTCACCGGCTCGTCGGTGATCAACCCGTTCACCAGCCGTCCCGTCCCTGTCTATGTGGCCGACTATGTACTCATGGGGTACGGCACGGGCGCCATCATGGCGGTTCCGGCCGAGGACACCCGCGACTGGGACTTCGCACAGGCCTACAGCCTTCCCGTGGTGCGGACCGTCCAACCTCCTCCGGGCTGGGAGGAGCACGGCGGGCCCGACGGGGGACCCGGGCGCGCCTATACCGGCACCGGCGAGAAGATCAACAGCGAGTGGCTGAACGGCCTGGACATCCCCACCGCCAAGGCCCGCGCCATCGAATGGCTGGAGTCGGAGGGCATCGGCGAGCGGAAGGTGAACTACCGGCTGCGCGACTGGCTGGTGTCCCGTCAACGGTTCTGGGGCTGTCCCATCCCGGTCGTCTACTGCGCCGAGCACGGCATCGTGCCGGTACCGACTGCGGAATTGCCGGTGCTGGCCCCTGACGACGTCGAGTTCCAGCCGACCGGTGAGTCACCCCTGGCCACCAACCAGGAGTTCCTCAACACCACCTGCCCGGTGTGCGGCGGGCCGGCGACCCGCGAGACGGACACCATGGACACCTTCGTCGACTCGTCCTGGTACTTCCTCCGGTTCACCGACCCGTGGACACCGGACCTGCCCTTCGACCCGGTGGTGGCCCGCCACTGGATGCCCGTCGACCAGTACATCGGGGGGATCGAGCACGCCATCCTCCACCTCCTCTATGCGCGTTTCTTCACCAAGGCGCTAGTCGACGTGGGCCTGGCTCCCGAGGGCATGCGCGAGCCCTTCGCCCGCTTGTTCACCCAGGGGATGATCCGGATGGACGGCAAGAAGATGTCCAAGTCGAAGGGCAACCTGGTGGCCCCGTCGAGCTACCTGACGACCGTCGGGGCCGACGCGCTCCGGCTCTTCCACCTCTTCGTGGGGCCACCGGCCGACGACGTGGACTGGACCGACCAGACCGACAGTGTCATCGACGGGTGCGGGCGCTTCCTCGATCGCGTCTGGCGCCTCGCGGTCGCTGCCGACGGAGCGAGGCCCGAGGACGGGGGTGGGCCGTTGGCCCCCGGGGACCTCGAGGTCCGACGGGCCACCCACCGCCTGATCGACCGGGTCAGCCGCGACTACGAGCGTTGGTCGTACAACACGGCGGTGGCGGCCTTCATGGAGTTCGTGAACCTGCTGCATCCCTACGTCCGTGACGGTGGCCGGCGCGTCGTCATCGACGAGGCGGTCGACACCCTGCTCCTTCTCCTGGCTCCCATGGTCCCGCATGTGACCGCCGAGGCGTGGGAGCGCCGACACGGTGACCACATCCACGCCCTCCCGTGGCCGGTGTCGGACCCGGAGTTGGTCGCCGAGGAGACGGTGACCCTGGTCATCCAGGTCAACGGCAAGGTGCGTGATCGTATCGAGGTGGCCCCGGACGTCTCCGAGGAGGACGCCGAACGTCTGGCCCTGGCGTCACCGCTGGTGGTCGGAGCGCTCGCCGGAGCCGAGCCCCGACGGGTCATCGTCCGACCCCCGAGGCTCGTCAACATCGTGGTGTGACTACCTGAAGCCGGCCAGGACCTCTGCCCACCTGTCGGGGTCCATTCCGTAGGGGGCGTAGAAGCTGAACCGGTCGACCACGCCGCCGAAGCGCCGGAGGACGGCCGGTGCGATCTTGTCGAGGGCGCCTACCACGGCGAAGGTGTTGAGCACGTCGTCGTCGATGAGGTCGGCCATCTCGCTCCAGGCCCCCCGCTTGGACAGCCTGTTGAGCTCGGTCTGGAGATCACCCCAGCCGTGGAGTTCCAGCACCGCACGGTAGGCGGGGGTCGAACCGTAGAAGGCGAGCTGCTTCTTGGTGGCCTCGATGGCCGCTTCGAAGCCGGCGTCGTCGATTCCGGTGACCACCATGCCCGGATAGGAGATCTCGATGTCGGAACGGGCCCGGCCGCCGGCCGCCAGACCGCGTTCGAGGGCGGGCACGGTGACCTCGCGCAGGTAGCGCTCGGTGGTGAACCCATGGGCGATCATGCCGTCGGCCACCTCGCCGGCGACCTCGGTCATGAGCTCACCGACGGCGGCGAGGAAGATCTTCGGGTTGCCGAAGGGATTGGGCCCGGGGTCGAACATCGGGGTCATCAGGGTGTGCCGGTAGAACTCGCCCCGGAACGCCAGGCGGCTGCCGTCGGACCAACTCGACCAGATGGCCCGGATGGCCAGGATCAGCTCGCGCATCCGCGGGGCCGGATGCGACCAGGGCATGGAGAACCGCTTCTCGATGTGGGGCTTGATCTGGGAGCCGAGGCCCAGCATGAACCGTCCCTCGGAGATGGTCTGGAGGTCGTTGGCCAGCATGGCCAGCGTCATCGGGTTGCGGGCGAAGGCGACGGCGATGCCGGTGCCCAGTTGCAACCGCTCGGTGTGCTCGGCGGCCAGCACCAGGGGGAGGAAGGGGTCGTGGCCTGTCTCCGCCGACCAGATGCCGTCGTACCCGACCCGCTCCGCCTGCTCCGCGGCCTCGACCACGCCGCTCGGATCGAACCCGATTGCCCCGTCGATGTCCATGGACCACGGTATCCCGGCCATCAGGGTCCGGGGACCGGGGGCGATGGGCTCGACCGGTCGTTGCACGAGCATACCCGGTGACCCACAATTGGCAGGTGAGCAACCATCAAGACGGTGTCGTCGGCCGGGCGGGTGACCCGCCGACGGGTCCCGGGGAGCCGGGTGCAATCCCCGAACTGGCCGGGTACGGGGATGCGGTGGTGCCGCCGACGGGTCCCGGGGAGCCGGGTGCAATCCCCGAACTGGCCGGGTACGGGGATGCGGCGGTGTCGCCGCCACGCACGGGGCGCCCGGTGGACGATGGCGCCACCGGGGCCGCAGGCCGGCCGGGCGGTGAGGACGGGGGACCGGTGACCGACGATGATCGGAACCGCTACGGCCTGCTGCTCGACCGGGCTGCCGAGAGTGGCCTGCTGGCGTCCTACGAGTATGAGGTCCGGCTCCACGAGTTGGCCTCGGCGACCACCATCGAGGAGATGAAAAGGATCGTCATCGAGCTCCCTGCCTTCACCGGGGCGCTCCCTACGGCCGGGACCGCCGGGCCCCCCGGGCTGATGGAGCGCCGGAAGCGCCGCACCAACGCCTGGCTGGTGCTGGTGCTGGTTGTGGTCCTGGTGGTGTCGATGGTGATCGTGTACCTCTACGCCCAACACCTGACGCGGCTGCACAACGGTGGGCTGTGGGTGCCGCCGGGGCCGGGCGTCAGTGCCCTTCGCCCCTGAGGAACTTCTCGAGCTCGGCGGCGATCTCGTCGCCGGTGGGCACGTCCGCATCGAGGCCCATCGGCTCGAGCTCCTCCGAGTCGAGGGCGGCCTCGAGGCGGTGGACCATCTCGAGGTGGTCGTCATTGGCGCCGATCAGGTCGTCCACCTGTTGGCGGGTGACCTCTCCGGCCGCTCGGAGCGGAGAGGAGTCCAGCACCGTGCCGGTCACGGCGCACAGTCCCTCGATCAGGGCTGCGCTGGCCTCGGGGTAGGGCATGGCCGACACATAGTGCGGGACGCGAGCCCACAGGCCGATGACCGGGATCCCGGCGTTGCCGAGGGAGACCTCGAGGGCCGCCTGCACGCCGGCGGGCACTTCGAGGGTGCCGTGCACGGTCCCGACCCTGCCGGCCAGTTCGACCGACTGGGGAGGAACGGTGGATGCCAGTCGCACCGGCCTGGTATGGGGCGTCGGTGCCGGGAACGCCCCGAAACCGACCACCGTGCGCACCCCGAGGTCTCGCACGAGCCCCACGACGGCTTCGATGAAGGTGGGCCACCGGAAGTCGGGCTCCGGACCGGACAGATAGAGGAGGTCGGCGCCCACCCTGTCCTTGCCGGCCACTACCCGGATGGCCGGCCAGGTCAACTCCGTGGTGACCCCGTCCTCGAGACGGGCGATCGGGCGGCGGGCGCGTTGGTCGATGAGCAGCTCGGTGTCGAACGTGGCGACGACGGCGCCCGGCGCTGCGGTCAGGAGCTCGGCGATGGCCGCGGATGCCCCCATCCCCGCGTCCACCCAGCCCTCGAGGGCGACCACCAGCACGGGACGGGACAGTCGCGAGGCCGAGGGGGGCTCCCACTCCGGTTCGTACCGGTAGAGCGAAGCGGAGCTGTGGCCGGTCACAGCGACTCCACCTCGGCCAGCGCCCGTTCACCCAGGCGCCCGACATGGGCCTCGAACTGATCGACCCCGGTACGGTCGCCGGCCGCCGCCCCTCCGGCGTAGCGCACGTAGACCCCCTGGAGGATGCAGGCCAGCTTCCAGAATCCGAATGCCCGGTAGTAGGGGACCGACGAGACGTCCCGGCCGGATGCTGCTGCGTACCGGGCGAGGAGGTCCGCTCGTCGGGCGAAGCCGGGCAGCGTGGTCGGGGCCACGCCGAGGAGCGCCTGGTCGCCGTCTTCGGGCTCGGCCCAGTAGACCAGCAGGAGCCCGAGATCGGCGAGCGGGTCGCCGAGAGTGCAGATCTCCCAATCCAGGATGGCCAGCACGTTGCCCTCGTCGTCCAGGACGGTGTTGTCCAGCCGGTAGTCCCCGTGGACGATGGCCACACCCTGCTGCTCGGGGATCTGTGCGGCCAACAGCTCGTGGACCCGGTCGATGATGGCGGGCCCCGGCTGGCCGTCGACGGTCGATTGGGTGAACTGCCCGTGCCACCGCTTGAGCTGGCGGGCGATGTAACCGTCCCGGCGGGCGAAGTCGCCGAGCCCGATGGCGTCGACGTCGACGGAGTGGAGCACGGCCAGGGTATCGACGAGGGAGTCGCCCGCCCGCGCCCGCCCGGCCTCGCTGAGCTCGGCGGCGGCGCGCTCGTCACGCAGGATGTGGCCCTCGACGAAGGACATCACATAGAACGGTGCACCGTTGACCGATTCGTCGGTGCACAGGCCCAAGGTGCGGGGCACCGGGACCCCGGTCCGGCCCAGGGCGCTGATGACGGTGTGCTCCCGCTTCATGTCGTGGGCTGTGGGGAGCACATGGCTGACCGGGGGGCGCCGGAGGGCGTAGGCGTGGCCGGCACGATCGGTCACCCGGTAGGTGAGGTTGGATCTGCCCCCGGCAATCAGGTCGAAGTGGAACGGCGGCTTTGCCCCGGCGATGGTGGCGGCCATCCACCCGGTGACCGAGGCGCGGTCGATCCCCTCGACATCGGCCTCGGAGGTGGGCGTAACGACTTCCATGCCCACGACGCTACCCGCGGTGGAGCTTCCCCCCGGGGCAGGTGCGACGGGCCGGCCCCGGCCCGGGAAGGCCCGGCCTCGGCGGATCACCCGGTATCGTCGATGAGATGGTCGACGTCACCGATGCCACGTTCGAAGAGGAAGTACTGCGGCGCTCGTCCGAGCTCCCGGTGGTGGTGGACCTGTGGGCCCCGTGGTGCGGCCCGTGCAAGACGCTCGGTCCGATCATCGAGCGGGTGGTGGAGGCCACCGGTGGGGCGGTGGCACTTGCCAAGGTCAACGTGGACGAAAACCCGGCCGTCGCCGGCAGCTTTCGGGTGCAGTCGATTCCCGCGGTGTTCGCCCTGGCAGACGGCAAGATCGTCGATCAGTTCATCGGAGCACTGCCGGAGGAGGCAGTTGCCGAATTCGTCGCCAGGCTGGCCCCGACGCCGTCGGACGCCGATCTCCTGGCAGCCGAGGGAGTGCGGTCGGGCAGTGAGGAACCGCTGAAGCGTGCACTGGAGCTGCAGCCCGATCACCCCGGTGCCATCTGCGCCCTGGCCGGGATGCTGATCGCCCAGGGGAATCCCGACGACGCCATCGGACTGCTCAACCGGATTCCCGAGACGCCCGAGACGAGGCTCCTGCTGGCCGAGGCCCGTTTGTCCGCCCAACAGGTCGACGTGCAGGGCGCGGACGTCGCCGGCCTCCTGGACGGGTTGTTGGACCGGGTACGCGCCGACCCCTCAGCACGCCAGGAGTTCCTCGACCTGCTCGAGACCCTGGGGCCCGACGATCCTCGCACCGCCGACTACCGGAAGGCGCTCGCCGCCCTCCTGTTCTGAGCGGCGAGCAGCACCGCCGACCCGCGCCGCCCGATAGCGTCACGGTCGTGCGCGCCGCCAGCCTCAGACTCGGGGACCGGACCTTCGACATCGGTGACCGTGCCCTCGTCATGGGCATCCTCAATCGGACGCCCGACTCGTTCTACGACAGAGGCGCCACGTTCGCCCTCGACGACCTGGCACGAAGGGCGGAACTCCTGGTCGAGGGAGGCGCCGACCTGCTCGACGTGGGGGGAGTGAAGGCAGGCCCGGGACCCGCCGTGGGGGAGGATGAGGAGCTCGACCGGGTCATCCCGGCCATCGAGGTGCTCCGCTTCCGTTTCGACATTCCTCTGTCGGTCGACACCTGGAGGGCCTCGGTGGCCAAGGAGGCCTACGCGGCCGGAGCCGTCGTGGGCAACGACATCAGCGGGTTTGCCGACCCTGAGTACCTGCCGGTGGCCGCCGCCGCCGGAGCCACCGTGGTGGCCACCCACATCCGCCTGGGTCCCCGCATCCCCGACCCCGAGCCGGTCTACGACGACGTGGTCGATTCGGTCCGGGCCTTCCTCCTCGAGCGTGCCGCCCGGGCTCTGGCCGCGGGCGTGACGCCCGATCGGATCATCCTCGATGCCGGTCTCGATCTGGGGAAGACGGCGGAGCAGTCGCTCGCCTTGTTGCGGGCCTCGGACCAACTTGCCGAGCTGGGCTATCCGCTGTTGCTCTCCGCGTCGAACAAGACGTTCCTCGGGGTGGTGCTGGGTCTCGAGATCGCCCAGCGGCAGGATGCGTCGTTGGCTGCCACGGCCCTGGGGGCTGCGCTCGGCTGCCGGGTCATGCGGGTACACGAGGTCGGCGCGCAGCGTCAGGTGTGCCAGGTGCTGGCCTCGCTCAGCCGTGCCCGACGGTCCGTGGCCCGGTCCGGCGGCATGTGATGCGAGCACTCCGATGAGCGCCAGGGCGGCTGCGGCCGCGCGCACCGAGGGGGCCCCGGTCGCCGCCAGAGCGGCCTACCTGGTGAAGGGCAACGATGCCTCCCTGGTGGCTCAGGCCGCACATGCGCTGACCGCACAGCTGGTCGGAGGGGGCGACCCCTCGATGATGGTCGAAGAGTTCGGCGGGCCCGGTGTCGACCAGTTCGACATCGGGGTGGTGATCGATGCCTGCACGACCCCCCCGTTTCTGGTCGAGCGCCGGGTGGTGGTGGTACGCGAGGCAGGCCAACTGTCGGCGGGGGACGCCAAGCGGTTGGTGGCGTACCTCGGCGACCCACTCGAGACCACGGCGCTGGTACTGGTCGGCGGCGGTGGCGCCGTCCTCCCGGCGCTGACCAAGGCGGTCGGCGCGGTGGGCGAGGTGGTGGACACATCGGTGGGATCCGGCAAGGCACGGTCGCAGTGGCTGGCCGATCATCTGAAGGGTGGGCCGGTCCGTCTCGACGGCCCGGCGGCGGCCCGGCTCTCCGACCACCTGGGTGAGGACATGGGGCGCCTGCTCGGCCTGCTCGACACCTTGGCTGCGGCCTACGGGCAGGGTGCCACGGTGTCCCTCGGTGATCTCGAGCCCTTCCTGGGCGAGGCAGGGGCGTTGGCCCCGTGGGATCTCACCGATGCGGTGGATGCGGGCGACGCCACCAAGGCGCTGGCCGTGCTCCATCGGATGATCACCGCCGGCGAGTCGCATCCACTGGTGGTGCTGACCGTGCTCCACCGTCACTACCAGCGGATGCTCCGGCTGGACGGCGCCGAGGCGACCTCGCCTGCGCAGGCTGCGGAGATCCTCGGCCTGCGCAGTCCGTTCCCGGCCAAGAAGGCCCTGGCCCAGGCGGGGCGGCTGGGGTCGGCCCGCATCGCCCGGGCCATCGGATTGCTGGCCGAGGCGGACCTCGACGTGCGGGGCTCGACGGCGCTCCCGGCGGAGCTGGTCCTCGAGGTGCTGGTCGCCCGCCTCAGCCGACTGGTCCGCCACGGTAGGTAGTGGGGGGTTCTGACGGACCAGTCGGCTGGACGGGGCGAAGGTGCTATCAGGCGACGGGGTCCCGTGCCTGTTGGCGAGCGTCGGCGACATGCTCGGTCCAGTGGGACCCGTCCCAGTAGCGAAGTTGGTGCCTGCCCGTCGGGTCGGCTTTCCATCCGAACGGCGCCGTCACCTTGGGAGTCGGGCTGGCGGCTTCCGGCAGGCTGGCCCGTTGCGTCGGACGGTAGGCCGTGGCCACCCCCACCTGGGGCCCGTCCGTGCCGGTGGCGGACCCGCCCGCTCTGAAGAAGCCCCCCCCGCCGTCCCCGCCGCCGACCAACACCCTCTCCATGGCGGCAACTGCTTCGGGCAACTCCGTCTCCATGGCGGCGCCTGCTCCCGGCGACTCCGGCGACTCCGGCGAGCGGCCGGCCGGACCGGCGAAGGTCGGCAACGCGGGCGGTCCGTCGTCCAACGATGTCTGCGTGCTGCTGTCGCCGAACCGCTCGAAGGGGAGGCTGGCGGCTCGGCCGGCGGAGGCGATCTCCACCACCTTGGGCCGGGCGCCGAAGAGATACATGCCGAGGCCCACCAGGGGCAGGAAGACGACCAGCACGAGATGGGCGATCTTGTTCTCCCCGGCGCGCCTCCAGGCCCATCCGGGTTGGCGGATCAGATCGACGGCACCCACGACCATCGAGACCGCGATGATGAATATCACCAGTTCGAGGGAGAAGATGTTCGGGCTTGCGATCTGTCCGGTCATGGGCCACAGCCTCCTGTTCGTGCCGATGTCGTGGTTGTCGCTGTTGTCGCTGTTGTCGCTGTTGTCACTGTTGTCACTGAGAAGGCCGGGCACCGGGGCCGGGACGCCCCGATCGGGGTGCGTACCGTGGTATCGGCCAACTACCTGTGCACCATGAGGTGGCGCCTCGGAATGTCAATGACTGCGTGCGGTATGGGAATCATCGGCGTTGCTGTGGCACTGCATCATCACTCGTAGTGTTGTTCATATCACTGAGAGTAGTCAAGAAAAAGTTACCGGAAATCTCTCGACGGCGGGACCGGGCCCAGTTCGAGGGGTTCGAACCGCTCGGCCACCAGGGTCACCGACCCTTCCGACCGCTCGATGCGGCCCCGCACCAGGAGCGCCCGGCACGACCGGGCCACCGGCTTCCACCGGACCCAGGCACCACGGGAGCAGACGACGTTGACCATGCCGGTCTCGTCCTCGAGGTTCAAGAAGACGGCGCCGTGGGCGCTCTCGGGCTGTTGGCGGTGGGTGACCACGCCCCCGACGGTGATCCGGTCCCCGGTCGGCCTCGACGCCAATCCGCCGGCTGGGACCACCCCCCGTCGGTCCAGACCGCTCCGGGCCAACTCCATGGCCGTGGTGTCCGGCGCCATGCCGAGCGACCACAGGTCGTCGGACACCTCCTCCCACGGGGTGGGGATCGGGAGGGGTGGAGGATCCGATCCGGTGACCACGCCCGGCAGCCGATCCGGAGTGGCCTGGGAGGCCGCTCCCGCCGCCCACACCAGCGACCGCCGGCGGGGGCCCCGGGTCGGCCGGTCGGCCTCCGGCGGCCGGTCGCGTCGGGCCGTCTGCCCCGGGCCGACGTCGGGGAACAGGCCGTCCAGCGCCCCGGCGGTGGCCAGTGCCTCCAGCTGGGCCCGAGCGACGCCGGCCCGGCGCACCAGATCCTCCATGCTCGACCACGGGCGTCCTCCCTCGATTCGTGCCGCGGTCTCGCCTCCGATGCCACGTACCGACGACAGCCCGAGCCGGATCGCGGGCCGTGCGATTCCGCCGACTCCATCGCCCCCTTCGGGCCCTCCCTCGTCCGGCTCGAGGCTGGCGTCGGCCTGGCCGGCGTTCACATCGGGACGACGGACGGTCACCCCGTGGCGCTTGGCGTCGGCCACCAGGCTCTGGGGAGACCAGAACCCCATGGGCTGCGCGTTCAGCAACCCGGCGGTGAAGGCGGCGGGATAGTGCACCTTGCACCAGGCGGTGGAGTACACCAGGTGGGCGAAGGCCACCGAGTGGCTCTCGGGGAAGCCGAAGTTGGCGAAGGCGGCCAGCGCCGCGTACACCTGCTCGGACACATCGGTCGAGACCTGCCGGGCGGCCATCCCCGCGAACAGGCGATCGCGGAGGCGGGCCATCCGCTCGCCCGACCGCTTGGCGCTCATCGCCTGGCGCAGCTCGTCCGCCTCGGTCGGGGTGAACCCGGCCACGTCGATGGCGATCTGCATCAGCTGCTCCTGGAAGAGGGGCACCCCGAGGGTCCGCTCCAGGGCAGGTTGCAGCAGCGGGTGCAGATAGGTGACCGGCTCGGTCCCGTTGCGCCGCCGGATGTAGGGATGGACGGCGTTCCCCTGGATCGGGCCGGGCCGGATGAGGGCGACCTCGATGGCCAGGTCGTAGAAGCACCGGGGCTGCACGCGGGGGAGGGTGTTCATCTGGGCCCGCGACTCCACCTGGAACACCCCCACGGTGTCGGCGCGGCACAGCAGGTCGTACACCTCGGGCTCCTGGCCGAGCCGTGCCAGGTCGATCTCGACGTGGTGGAACCCGCGCACCAGGTCGACCATGTGGTGCAACGCGGTCAGCATGCCCAGGCCCAGGAGGTCGAATTTGACCAGCCCGGCCGCGGCGCAGTCATCCTTGTCCCACTGGAGCACACTGCGGCCGGGCATCCGGCCCCACTCCACGGGGCACACCTCCACCACGGGCCGGTCGCAGATGACCATGCCCCCGGAGTGGATGCCGAGGTGGCGGGGGAAGTCGAGCAGCTCGGTGGCCAGCTCCTGCACCAGTGGCGGGAGATCGCCCCGCTCGCGCAACGGCTCACCCCGTTCGACCGACTTCGACCAGGCATCGACCTCCTCGGCGGCGTGCCCGAGCGCCTTGCCCACGTCGCGCAGCGCCGAGCGGGACCGGTAGGTGATGACGTTGGCCACCTGGGCGGCGTGCAACCGGCCGTAGCGCTCGTAGACGTACTGGATGGCCTCTTCCCGCCGCCCCGACTCGATGTCGACGTCGATGTCCGGTGGCCCGTCGCGGGCCGGCGAGAGGAACCGCTCGAACAGCAGCCCGAGGGAGACCGCGTCGACGTTGGTGATGCCCAGGGCGTAACAGACGGCGGACGTGGCCGCCGAGCCGCGGCCCTGGCAGAAGATGTCCTGGCGCCGGCAGAACATGACGATGTCCCAGACGGTGAGGAAGTAGCCGGGGAACCCGAGCTCGCCGATGACGGTGAGCTCGTGATCGAGCTGGGCCCACGCCCCCCGCACCCGCTCGGCACCCCGCGGTCCGTACCGCTCGGTGGCACCCCGGCGTACCAGCTCGGTCAGCCAGGTCTGTTCGGTGTGCCCGCTCGGTACCGGAAAGTCGGGGAGGCGTGGTGCCACCAGGCGCAGGTCGAACGCGCAACCGGCGGCGAGGTCGGCCGCCCGTTCGACCGCACCGGGCCACCGGGCGAACCGCTGCTGTTGCTCGGCCTCCCCGCGCAGGCAGGCGGTGGCCGACGGAGGGAGCCACCCTTCGAGATCCTCGAGGGTCCGCCGGGCCCGGACCGCGGCCAGCGCGGTGGCCAGGGGGAACCGGCCCGGAGTGGCGTAGTGCACGTTGTTGGTGGTCACCGGGGCCACCCCCCGCTCGGTGGCCAGCAGGGCCAGGACGTCGTTGCGGGTGGCGTCGATCGGGTTGCCGTGATCCCACAACTCGACCGCCAGGTGGTCGCGGCCGAAGCGCCCGATCAGGTGGTCGAGTGCCCGGGCCGCGGCGGTCGGGCCGCCGGTGGTGAGGGCGGTGGCCAGCGCCCCCTTGCGGCAGCCGGTGAGGATGTGCCAGTGGCCACCGTGGTGGTCGGCCAGGTCGTCGAGGGTGATGATCGGCTTCCCCTTCTCGCCGCCGGCCAGATGGGCCTCGGCGATCACCCTGCTGAGGCGGGCGTACCCCTCGGGGTCCCGGGCCAGCACGACCAGGTGGGTGCCGTCCGGATCCGGCATGCCGGTACGGAGGGGGGAGATGCCCGCTCCGGAGATGGTGAGCTCGGCGCCGAACACGGTGGGCAGGCCGAAGGCCCTGGCCGCCTCGGCGAAGCGGACCACTCCGTAGAGGCCGTTGTGGTCGGTGAGGGCGAGCGCGGAGAGGCCGAGGCGGACTGCCTCTGCGGCCAGCTCCTCGGGATGGCTGGCGCCGTCGAGGAAGGAGAAGTTGGAGTGGGCATGGAGCTCGGCGTAGGCCATGGCGTGGGTGTCGATCTACCCGTAGGTCGCTTCGACCCACCAGCGGCCCCGTTCGACCAGCAGCAGGTAGGCCTCCGCACCGGCTACCGCCTGCATGCGCGCGCTCTTCCGGCGGGATCGAGACCACCACCGTTCGTCCGACGGCCACGGGCCGGCCCAGGCGGTCACCTCTGCCCACGGGGCCTCCTCCACCGAGAGGCGGCCGGGGGCGGTGGCGAGCAAGCACCGTCCCGAGACCCTGACCGGCTCCCCACGCGCATCGACCAGTTCGGCACGGAGCGGGGTCGGGTGCACGACCACGGGTGCCGGCGGGGGGATCTGGCCGGGCCACGGAGCGCCGAGGGTGCTGTCCTCCTGGGGCTCCCGGGCGTTCCATGTGACGAACCGCGCCCGCTGGGCCGGCCCCCGCCCCCCCTGGAGGCGGGCGGTGACGACGCCGTCGGGGCCGAGCAGGTCCTGCACGGCGGCCAGGGATCGACCGGCCCGGACATCGGTGTCGCCCACCCCGCCCCAGAACCCGGGCTCGTCGACCACCGTGGCCCGGCGCGGGGCGCCGCCGGGCCGGCCGCCCCCGCGCTGCTCGTCGACGCGTCGACGAGCGAGCGGCTGGCGCAGTTCGGCCAGCTCACCGCTCCGCCCTCCGGCCACCCTGTGGCAGGTGACGCCGTCGGCCCCGAACCGGCCGAGCACATGGGATGCGGGAAGGGCGGCGAAGTCGCCGAGGGTGCGGATCCCCAGCCGGGCCAACAGCTCGGCCAACCCGGGGTTCCCGAGGATGCCCACCGGAAGAGGGGCCAGGAAGTCGGGGGTCCCTCCTGGTGGGACGACCAGGCCACGCCGGGCGGCAAGGACGGCGGCGAACAGCCCGTCGGCCACGCCGACCTCGACCGGGGTGATGTCGGAGGTCGCACCGACGATCGATCGGATCAACGCGTCCTCACCGCCGAAGTAGCGAGCCGGCCCGCGGGCGGGAAGTGAGCAGAGGCCGGGCCGCACGGCGGTGATCCACGGGCAGTACGCCTCCACGGCATCGACCACCTCGACGAACGATCGGAGGGCCGTCCCGTCCTCGTCCTCGTCGAGGAGGTCCGGACAGCGCACGACGAGCAGACGGTCCATGTCAGCCCGCCGTGCCGGTTCCGGTGGCGTCCTCCGCCACTGCCCCTGTCGCCGAAGGCAGCCACAGGTGACGGTGCCTGGGGCGTGCCGCCGACCGGCGGCCCGTTGCCGTCACGGTCATCCGCCGCCCGGACAGGTACCCCTCGCCGGTGCCGGCCCCGTCCCAGCGCATGTCGCTGACGCCCAGGTGCAGATCGGGGTGTTCGGGCCACCCGGCTCGTCCCGGCACGACCACCAGCACGGACCGGCGCTCCCTGGCCCTGGCCACCAACCTGCGGGCCATGGCCGGGCGGGGAGGGAAGGGCGGGCAGAGCATCACGAGATCGACGCCTTCGATCAGCACCGCGGTGACCTCGGCCCATGCGGCCCCCGGCCGGGGGACCACCGCCGACCGGGCAAGGTCGATCCCGAGGTCGTGGGCGGCAACGGCGCCAAGGCCGGGGAGCCCGACCAACGCGCACCACGACCCGGTTCCCGATGCTGCGGCCAGCAGGGCCAGGGCCACACTGATGCCGCCGCCGCTCCCTTCCGGGCCCCCGCCGGCCAGGCCGGTGACGACGACCGTGCTCCCGCGGCGCAAGCCGCCGTCGGGGAGCAGGTCGGCGAGGGGCGGTACCACCGGGAGGAGGCGGGTCTGGCTCGACGAAACGGGCCGCGTGCGCTCGGCCAACACGGCCAGGGACGCGAGGTCCCGCTCCCGGTCGAGGCTCCTGCGGGGGGACGGCCCCGGGGGCGGGGCATCCACGTCCCGCCGGTCGGGGGATGCTACGAACATATGTTCGATAGTACCGACTGGGCGGCCATCGTGCCCAGCCGCCCCGTGCGGGGGTCGACCGGGAGCGGCTCACCCTGGTCGAGCCCCTGATCGGGTGGGCCGGACTGTCCGTTCCCGACTTCCTGCCCGAGGCAGTGCCGGCGATCGAGGTCGGGTGGCGGCTGGACTCGGACCATCGGGGCCGCGGCTACCCCACCGAGGCGGGGCCGCCGCCCTCCGTTGGGGCTTCGACGACCTCGGACTCGACGAGATCATCAGCATCTTCGAGCCCGGGAACGCCTCCTCGGAGAGGGTGATGGACCGGCTCGGCTTCGGCTCCGGATCCGCGACGGTGCACCCGGCCGGGGGGCTCACCCAATGAGCGCGAACCGCTCGCTAACATGTGGCCACCAGAGGAAGGAGGTGGTCCAACTGAGCAGTCAACATTTTGGGACCCTGGAGGTGGCTGGCCGCTGAGGCGGCTCGCTGTACCACCTGGCGAATCCCAGCCAGACACCCACTGGGCGACCTAGCCGGACCCAGGTCCCATCCGGCGCCGTACGGGAACCCCGGTGCACACAACAGCAAACCTGTACCTGTAGGGCGTCTCCTCGGAGGCGCCCTACAGCGTCGTCAGGGGCAGTTGACCCAACCGGTTCGTTGCCCGTGTCAGTCGTAGTGGCGTAGGCCTCCCCAGAAGGACGACCAGGACCCGTGCGGGCCTGTGCATGTCCAGATCGTCTTCCCGTTCTCATCGTTGTGGACATCGTCGGGACTGTGGATGGTCGCGTCATATCGGCACCGTGCAAAGTGGGGACGGAGCTGGTCCACGCTGCCCACGGCAATGACCACCCGGTCGGCAGCGTCTCGGGGTCCCCAGAGCCAGAAGGTGTTGTGCCCCGAGAGCGGGGCAGGGAGGCCCTCGGCCGGCCCGTAGAGCGCGAGTGCGCCTGCTTCGCCATAGTTGGAGGTGAAGATCGACGCGCTCGGTCGCATGGCCGGAGAAAGCTCGTCGTAGACCGTCGCGACCTGTCGGGTCATCTGTGGCCAGCCGACGGTCTCACCCAGGTCGTAGTTGATCTTGTGCAGGGCCGGGATGCGAGCGAAGGTCGACAGAGGGAGCACCGGCAAGATGAAGGCCACGGTGAGCACCAGGCCACGATCGGGGCGGCCAACCACAGTGTGCGCCGCAACCGGTGCCTCCCATGGCTCTCGATACGGGACGCTCCGGCCGCGAGGACAAGAGGGAGGAGTCCCGCCGTGTAGTAGGGCCGACCCGGGATGACGGCGAAGACGTACACCAGCACGGCACCAGCGGCGATTGCTGCGAATCGCAGGTCACGAAGCCTGACCAGTTGACCGATACCCACGATGACCAATGGGAACGCGAGGAGTCCGCCCAGGATCACCTGAGCGGGGAGGAACCCCAGATAGTCACCGGGCGCCGAGTGCTCCGCTCGAAGCACTCGCGACATGGTCAGGGCGGTCGACCCGTTCGTGAGCTGCCACACCACATTGGGTGTCCACAGCACGACAGCCGCACCCAAGCCCAGCCAGGGCCATCGGGTGGCGAGAACCGAGCGTGTCCGGGTGACCAACAGGCCGAGGGCAAGGGCGACCAGCAGAAGGAGGATCAGGTCCTTGTTCTCGAGGCCGAGGCCGGCCACCGCTCCGGCGCCCACCCAGCTTCGGGGGCGTTCCTGGACGACGGCCCGGAGGGCCAGCCAGAGCGTGAGCGTCCAGGCAGCCAGGTCGTAGATCGTGGTCCCGGCCAGGGGTGCGCCGAGCCGAGGGTGACCGGAGCACACGCCATGGCGATGGCGGCCAGCATCTATGCGAAGCGTTTGCCACCCAGCGAGGCCGTCGTGAGCCCGGTCCCGACGACGACTGCGCCGCCGGCCAGAGCCGGGAGCACCCGCACCGCGCTCGGACTGGCCCCGAAGAGCCCGATCCCAAGGCGCGTCAACCACGGGGCCAGGGGCGGTTGGTCCACATAGCCCAGGGCAAGGTGGCGGCCACAGGCGATGAAGTAGAGCTCGTCCCGATGGAAGCCATAGCGGGCACTGACCGCCATCTCCACCGCAACAAGTGCGGCAGCGATCCACCAAACGCCTCCGTGGAGCGAAGGCGCCAACCGACGGCCTCCCGGGGCCAGACGGCCGTTGACCTCATCGAGCGGCCCGCGGGGCTCGTCGATGACACCCGACATCGCTCGGAGGTCTACCGCTTTCGGCAGACGAGCTCGCCTTTGCCGATCGGGACGACCAGTGCGTCGACCCGTGGGTCCGAGAGCGCAACGTCGAGCACGGGCTGGAGAGTGGCTCCGTGGCTGATGGCGTTGTCGGCCACGAGCAGGGCGCCGGGCACCAGACGGGGGACGACCGTCTCGTAGCACGGGCCATAGACCTCCTTCTCTGCGTCGAGGAAGCAGAAGCCGATGTCGCCGAGCCCGTCCGCGATGGCGAGGAAGTCGCCTTCCACCAGCGTGACGACGTCGCTCACTCCTGCGGCGGCAATAGTCTCCGCAGCCATCGCCGATTTCGACGCCAGGATCTCGAAGGTCGTGAGGGTGTGCCCGCGCTCGCGGCAGGCCAGCGCAAGCCACAACGCCGAGTAGCCCGCGCTGGTGCCGATCTCGATCCAGGCACCATCGGGCGCTGAGGCAGCCAGCAGGGCGAGGAACCGCCCGGTCTCGGGTGGGATCTGGCGGAGGCGATCGAGTCGTGCTGTTCCGTCGGTGCGGTCGACGGCGTCTCGTTCCTCCAGCTCCTCCATCTTCTGATGGATCAACTCCGGTATGTCGTGGAACACGCAGCACCTCCCTGGTTCTCGCTCGGCCCACGGGTGTCGGCGCAGCGAGGTCCAGGATTGCACAGAGCACAGAGCACAGAGCACAGGACGCGGGCGTCCCGGCGGGAGGGCGCCCTGCCCGCCCACGTCGGTCGGGCGACCCTCGGCGCGGACGTCGTCGGTCGACTGGGCGTCATCGATCCTGCCAACGGGCCTGGTCCGAGCCGAGCGTCCGAGCGGGAAGTGACCAGTGCAGGGGTGCCCCGTCCACCACCAGTGGAGGACCGATGCGGCGCGCCTCCCCCCACGAGGTCTGCTCGAGGACATCACCTGGCCGGGGCGATGCCGGCTCGTCGCCGGCTTCGCCCGGCTCCGAGAGGATCCCGGCTCCGATGAGCACCCCGGCCATGCGCGCCAACGAGGTCCGCCACCGGCTGCCGGCACCACCGGCCTGCCGCAGAGCGAGACCCGTGACAGCTGAGGCCGCCAGCAGATACCCAGTCGCATGGTCGAGTGCCTGCACGGGCAGTGGTACGGGCCGTTCCTCGCCGACCGCCCGTCGACCCGCATCGGCGATTCCCGAGCTCATCTGGATCAGACTGTCGAACCCACGGCGCCCGGCCCACGGGCCGGTCCACCCGTAGGCGTCGAGGCTCACATCGATCAATCCGGGGCGCACGTCGTCGCGCACGTCGTCGCCCAGGTCGAGGCGGTCGAGCGCACCGGAGCGGTATCCGTGGACGAGCACATCGGCGGACCGGAGCAGCTCGAGGAAGCGGTCCCTTCCCTCGGACATACGCAGATCGAGGCGGGCACAACGCTTGCCCAGGGTGACCTCGGGGGTGATCGCAGGCTCATCCCAATCGGGCGGGTCGATCCTCAGCACCTCAGCCCCCCATCCGGCGAGCAGCCTGGTGGCCACCGGCCCGGCCAGCACCCGGGTGAGGTCGAGCACCCGGAGCCCGTCGAGGGGCTGGTCTCCCAGACCGAAATGGGCCTCGGGACCGTCGGCGGCCGACGTCCGATCCATGTGCACGAGAGGCTCGTCTGCGACCGCCCGACCCTGGGGATGACGTTTCCAGTCGTCGAGAGAGCGCATGGCTGCCGCCGCCCCGCCGGCGGCGACGACCGCGGTCTCCAACTCCTCGGCCGACCAGGAGCCCACGGCTGCCGCAACCGCCGCACGGCCCTCTGGGACTCCGAGCACACCCATGGCGGCGGCTCGATGATGGGGGGCGTTGGTGTGCAGTCTGACCCACCCGTCATCGGTGGCGTAGTTCCCGGCCACAGAGTCCCAGGCGGATGGCAGATCCCAACCCTGTGGCCTGATCGAGGCCCGGAACCAGGCAGACGCCAGATCCCGGTCGACGGTCACGTCCGGCGGATCACCACCGGTGCCCAGCGCGACCAACGAAGCCAGCGAGGCCCCGGCGGCGGCCACGGAGGATTGGGCCAGGTCACTCACGGCGAAGACCGAGCGGAGGGACCCGCCGTCCGACAGGGTGACCGGTGGGGAGGGGACGGCAGTGCCGAGCGCCCGTTGGAACTCGGTCAGAAGCTCCTGCCCGACCTCGGTCATGGCTCCATCGTCGGCCCCGAACGAACTGCCGTCAACCTCGATGCGAACGTGGTGGCGGGAGATCACGGGCCAACGACGTGGGGGCCTTTCGAAGCCATGCCTCGGTGAGGAGCTCCCGCAGCAGTTCACGAGTCGCGGACCCGAACTCCACCACCACGCAAGCCAACCGTCGCCCCCAGTAGAGCTCTCCGCACCAGGCCGGGTGTCCTGCAACCGCCGCCAGGATCTCGGGTTCGTCGACCATGATCCGAACGTGGTCGTGGTCGGGCACCGTGGCGAAGATCTTCCCTCGCACCCGGAACGAGCTCATCCCCTGGTGGTCCTGCTCGGTGACCTCCGGCAGGGCCAGGGCCAGCTTCCGCACCTGATCGAGAGTTGCCATCCGTGAGACGGTAGCCGTCGTGACCGCGCTCCGATCAGGGGCGCATGGTGGTCTCGTCGACGTCGAGCGCTACGCGTACCCCGTCGGCCACCCGCTTGGAGACCTTGCGCCGGTTCAGCAGGTGGTCGAGCTCGACACGTTCCGCCCCGATGACCAGGCGGCGGATCTCACGCTCGGCCCGCAGGAGGGCCGCGGGGTCCGACTGCGGGCCGCCGTCCTCCACGTAGCCGTCCGAGGAGCCGGTCGGATCCTCCCCGGTGCCGTTGGACCTGATCATCTCCAGTCTGAAGTCGATGCGGGCCAGCTGGGAGTCGTAGCCGGCCCGAACTCGCTGCACCACCTCAGGTGGGAAGCGCTCGTCCCGCGAGAACCCGTCGATCTCGGACAGGGCGATCACCGTCAGTCGGCGCCGCGCCACGCATGCCTGCCCATCCGACCACGGTGGTCTCCCGCCACGACGCGGCGACACCCTGATAGGCGCTGAACAGCCGCTTTCCGCCGGGCAGGGCCACCGCCCCGAACATCCACACCATCCGCACCACGATCACCGTGGCGACCACCGCGAGGGCCTCGATGACCAAGGCTCCGGACTCGCGGTTGGTCAGCGTGTCGAGGATCGGTCGCAGCTCGAGGCCGACCAGGAGGAAGGACACGCCGGTCAGCAGAAAGACGAGGATCAGCAGCATGGTGTTCTCGATCACCGGCGTCTCGGTGAAGCGCAGCATCCGGCAGCCGAACCAGCCCACGGCGACGCCGATGCCCACCCCCACCGCGACGGCGAACACAAAGGTCCCGAACACGTCGGCGAGGGTGAAGGCGGTGCCGACGGCGGCGATGGCCAGCTGGTAGGCGGTCAGTGCCGTGGCGTCGTTCATCAGACCCTCGCCGCCGAGGATCGTCACCAGCCGCCGCGGCAGGCCCAACTTGCCGGCGATCTGGGTGGCGGCCACCGAGTCGGGCGGCGACACGATGGCGCCGAGCGCGAAGGCCACTGCCCAGCCCATCCCCCCAACCAGGGAGTGGACGACCACGGCCACCGCCACCATGGTGGCGGCCACCAGGCCCACTGCCAGCAGCAGAACCGGCCGCCAGTGGGTGCGCAGCTCGCGGGCCGACGTATCGAGGGACGCGTCGTAGATCAGCGGGGGCAGGAAGACCAGGAGGACCCAGTCGGGCTGCAGCTCGACCCGGTGCTGGACGGGCAGGAGCCGCGATGACCACGCCGGCGATGACCAACGGGATCGGGTAGGCGATGCGGAGCCGGTCGGCGATGGTGGCGATCACCACGATGGCGATGAGCAGCCCGAGGCCGTCGGCGATCGTCACTGCGGGCGCCCGCCCATCGGGCCGGCGGACGCCCCCGCTGTGCTCACTGCCACGGAGCCAGCTCCGCCAGGTCGTCACGGCGCACCCGCCCGTAGAGCCAGGCCAGCTCCTCACGGTCGTTGAGCGCACCCCGTGCGGGAAGCACCGCTCCCTCGGGGAGACGACCGCCGGCTCCGATGTCTGCGGCCCTCCCCTTGGGCCCTGCCGAGTACCGGTCGATGACGGCGCCGGTCACCGCCGCCTCGGCCCGTCGGCGGCCATCAGGAGTGTCTGGGCTTCGTGCACCCGCCGCAGGTCTCCGACGGGAGCCGCGGGTGGTTCCGGCACGACCGACAACCTACGCCGGCCCCGACCGGGTGCACCGACATCCGGTGGGGACGGTGCCGGACGCGGCGCCCGGCCCATGCCGCCAGCATGCCGCGGCGTGCCCCTGGTCGCTACACGCCCTCCCAGAGTCCCACTGGGGCCTGGCCCACCGGGTAATGCCCCGGCTGCCTGCCGCCTGCCGCCGCCCGCTCGATGCGCTTCTGCATGCCGGGGCTCAGGGCGCCCGCATCGATCATCTCGATGAACGTGGCGGTGGCGTTGCCGACGTCGAAGAAGTCGCGCTGCCAGCCCCACTGGTAGTTGCCGGCGTAGCGGAACCAGCTCCCCCCGAGCCCGGCGATCTCGTAGTGGCTGCCGTCTGGTCTGGTGGCATCGGCCACCTGCTTCCACAGGCCGAGGATCTCCCCCTGGGTCTCATCGATCAGTATCCGCTGGTACGGATAGCTCCACCCACCCAGGCCCTCCATCTCGTAGCCGACGGCGTACTCGCGGATCTCGTGGCGGCCGACGGCCATGAACTCGTCATTGGGCCCGACGTTCCACCCGTAGGTGGCGTCCTCGGTGTACATGTCGGCCAGTGGGAGCCAGTCGAGCTGCTCCTCGCAGCGCTGGTTGAGGTCCAGCCAGCGCTGCATCATCTCCTCGAGATCACTGCGCGGGAACGACGGCATGGATCACTCCTCCTCGATGATTCGTAGCGCTGACGTGGGGCAGTAGCGGACCGCGGCCTGTACCTGGGCGCGGAGCTCTTCGGACGGGCGCTCGTCCAGGATGGTCACCTGTTCGTGCTTGCCCAACTCGAATACGGATGGCTCCTCGGATTCACAGACGCCGTGGCCCTGGCACAGATCGAGGTCGACGGTGACACGCATCAGGACCGGGTCCCTTCGGCGGACCGGTCCCTTCGGCGGTAGCGGACCACGCAGGGCTGCTGCAGTTGGATCACCATCTTGGACAGGTCGGCCTGATACGTGTCCGGCGGCTGGGCCAACTCGAGCGCCCACTCCTCGAGGAGCACCGAGAAGATGGCCTTCAGCTGCATCAGGGCGAAGGCCGAGCCGACGCAGCGGTGGCGGCCGGCGCCGAAGGGGATCCACGTCCAGGGGTTTGCCCTGTCCTCTTCGCGTGGCTCGAGGTAGCGCGACGGGTCGAACCGTTCAGCGTCTGCGAAGTCCTCCGGAATCCGGTTCGAGACCCAGGGTGACGCGCCGACCATCTCGCCGGCGAGGATGGTGAACTCCCGGAACCGGACGTCTTCCTTCGCCACTCGCAGCAACAGGATGAGCGGCGGGTGCATCCGCAGCGTCTCCTTCAGCGATGCTTCGAGCCACGGCATCGCGCGCAACGCCTGGTAGCTGACCTCCTCTCCGTTGGCGTACAGCTGGTCGAGCTCGGCGACGACGCGTTGGTGCTCCTCGGGGTGTGTCAGCAATTCGATGATCATCCAGGACGCGGTGGTGGACGTCGTGTGGTGGCCGGCGAACATCATCGAGATGAACATCCCGGTGACCTGGTCTGCGGTGAAGCGCAGGCTGCCGTCCTCGTCGCGGACAGACATCAGCACGTCGAGGAGATCCCGGTCGGCGTCGGAAGGTTGACCCGCGGCAAGGCGTCCATCCATGATCTCCTGCACCAGGGCGACGAGGTCGACGCGAGCGGCGTCGCGTCGTCGGAAGCTCTCGATGGGCGCATAGGGATCGACGAAGGCAAGTGCATCGGTGCCGCGCTCGAGGTCGTGATACAACTCGGCGAACCGGCGGTTCAGCTGGTCCCGGAACCGCTTGCCGATCAGGCATGCCGACGACGTGTAGATGGTCAGCTCGGCGAACCAGTCGAGCAGGTCGATCTCCCCTTGGTCGTCCCACTTGGCCACCATCTGCTCCACTTCACCGGCGATGGTGGCGGCGTGCCCCCGCATGAACTTGTCGCGAAGAGCCTGATTGTGAAGCATCTCGCGCCGCCGTTCCGGTGATGCGTCGAAGACCACGCCCTCGCCGAATACCGGCGTCATGAAGGGATATGCCTCTGCCTGATCGAGCACCTCCTCGGGGGCGCGGAAGAAGAACTCGTTGGCCTCGGCCCCGTTGAGCAGGACAACGTCTCGGCCTCCCAGCCCGAACACCCCGATGTCGCCGCACTCCACACGGACTCGTTCCAGCAGTCCGATCGGGTCGACCCTCAGCTCCTCGAGGTGCCCGTTCACTTCCTCGCCGCCCGAGACCCTCGGCGGCTTCCGTGGTTCCACGGCGGTGGTCATATCCTCTCCTCGTTCTCGGATCGTGGCTGGATCGGTGCTTCCGGCTGCAGTTCGATGACCGTGGCGTGGGTGCCACGGGGCAGGGACACCACGGCGACGATGGCCTGGGCAACCCCAGCGGGCCGCATGAAGTTCGAGTGCCGAGCGAATCCCCACGACGCCCACTGCTCGATGACCTCGGCGGTGACGTCCGGGTCCCAGTCCATGCCCATGCCGGTGAGTGTGGGCCCGGGGCGCACGATGGTGGCCCGCACCCCGGTTCCCTCGAGCTCCATCTGTAGCGACCGCACATAGCCCTCGAGCCCCCACTTGGAGGTCACATACGCCGCCATGGTCGGGCGGGGTCGTTCGGCCACGTCGGAGGTGACGAACACGACGTCGCCCCGTCGCCGGTCGATCATGGACGGGGCGAGGGCGCGCACCAGCCGGTGGGTCCCGATGATGTTGACGTCGAGCACGCCTTCCAAGGCATCGGTGCCCGTCCCCAGCACCGAGCCGGCCATGTTCTGGGCCGCATTGGACACCAGGATCTCGACCGTGCCGAGGGTCTCGGCAGCCGCCTCGGCGAACCGCTCGACCGAGTCGCTGTCGGCCAGATCGAGGTGGACGGCGAAGGCGTCACCACCCTCGTCCCGGATCGCCTTCGCCGTGTCCTCACAGATGGACACCCGTCGGGCACCGAGGACCACCGGGTGGCCCAGCGCGGCCAAGGCCTGGGCCGTGGCCTGGCCGATGCCGGACGAGGCGCCGGTGACGACGGCCGGGCGGCAGTCCGGGCTGGGCTCGAATCGGGCCATCAGCGGAGCTTGACTGAGGTGGGGATGGCGGCCAGGCCCCGCACGTTGGTCGAGTGGACGCGCTCGATGCCGTCGGGGTCGATGTCGTAGGAGGCCACCCGCTCGACCAGTTCGCCGAGGCCGATCCGTGCCTCCAGGCGGGCCAACGGGGCGCCCATGCAGAAGTGCCGTCCGCTCCCGAAGCTGACCAGGCGCGAGGTGTCGCGGTCCAGGTCGTAGCGATCGGGATCGGGGAACACCGTTCCGTCGCGATTGGCCGACCCGATGAGGAGCAGCACCCGACCCCCTTCGGGGATGGCCTGTCCGTGGATCTCGAGGGGCGTGCGGGTCACCCGGAGGACCATCTGGCTCGATGTGTCGAAGCGCAGGGTCTCCTCCACCCAGTCGGCCACCCGGGCCGCGTCGGAGAACGGTTTGACCCCCTCGCCTGGGTTGCGCCACCCCCAGTACCAGGCGTTGCCGAGCAGCTTCGTGGTCGTCTCGTTGCCGGCCACCACCATCAGGAAGAGGAAGGCGACGATCTCCTCGTCGGTCAGCTTGTCCCCGTCGATCTCCGCCTCGAGCAGGGCCGAGGTGAGGTCGTCCTTCGCCGCCGCCCGCCGCTCGTCGACCATGCCCTGGTAGTAGGCGACCAGGGTGAGGGCGGCATCCATCCCCGCCTGGGGGACGTCGAAGACGCCGTCCTCCCGGTGGACGACGAGATCGGCCAGTCGGCGCAATTCGGCCCGGTCCACTGGAGGCACGCCCACCAACTCGGAGATGACGTCCATGGGAAGCCTGCCGGCGAAGTCGGCGATGAAGTCGAAGGAGCCCCGATCGAGTGCGGGCTCGAGGTGCTCGAGGGCGATCTGGCGGATCCGGTCCTCCATCTGGGCGACCTTCGACGGGGTGAAGCCCCTGCCCACCAGCGCGCGCATCCGGGTGTGCCGTGGGGGATCGATGGCGAGGAACGACATCACCTTGTGTGCGTCGGGCCCGAAGGCGCTCGGGTCGAGCGAGACGCCGTACGCATTGGAGAAGGCGTCGACGTTGCGGAATGCGGCCAGCACGTCGTGGTGCCGGGACAGTGCCCAGAAATCGAACTCGTCGTTTCGGTAGACCGGCGCTTCGGCCCGGAGCCGGGCGTAGACCGGATAGGGGTCCTCGTGGATCTCGTAGGAGTAGGGACTGAAGACGACCGGTTCGCCGAACGGGGCGGTGCTCATCGCCCCATCTCTGTCAGGGCCTGCGCCGACGCGTCCGACGGCGCCACGCTGGCCATGGGCCCGCCCACCATCAGCCGGGCGGCCTCGGCGACGAAGTCGGGGATGTCCAAAAAGGACATGTGCCCGATGCCGGCAGTGAGTAGGGCTCCCGAGTAGGTGGTCTCGAGCACCCGCACCACCATGGGGCTCACCCCGGGGCCCAACGCCTGTGCCAGCCGGCGATGGGTGCGGGCACCGATCCGGTCACGGAGGTGCTTGACCTCAGGGTTGGCGCTCAGCAAGGCCACCGTGCACGCATCGACGAGTGCCGGGCTCTCGGCGGTTATCAGCACCATCGCCCGTACCGTGTCGCGCAGGCACTCCGACATCGAACGGGCCGAGGTCGTGTCGACGGGTGGCAGTGCCTCCATGCGCCTCCAGAGCACCTCGGCCAGCAGATGATCCTTGGAACTGAAGTAGTTGTAGGCGGTGGCCGGCGCCACTCCGGCGCGGCGGGCGACGCTGCGCACGGTGAGCCCGGTGTAGCCGACGGCCTCGACCTCTTCCTCGGTGGCCCGCACCAGCTGCATGACCACTTCGGCCTGCCGCTTGCTCAGCCGGCGCCGGGTCGCCTCGAGGGAAGGCGGGTGGGGCTCCCTGTCCGGCAAGGTGGGGGCCGTCGCCCTCATGGGCGTGCCCCCGCTGCGTCCGGTTCAGTCGCCATCGGGCCGCACCGGCACGTGGGGGGTCCCGTCGCGCATGGGCGGGAACTCGAAGGTGGCAGCGGTGGTCATCTTCGTGATGGTGGTGATCTCCGCCTCGGGCAGCGTCTCGTTGTCCTCGTCGATGACGACCTCCCAACGGCAGTGCGGGGAGCGATCCGCAGGGACCCGCGGTGGCCGATGCACGTGCCGGACGTGTGCCTTGGGGTTGATGGCCTGGGCGGTCACGTCGAAGGTCCCGTCCTCGATGTGGTGGCACATGCCGGTCACCATCTTGTCGCCCCACGGCTCGGCGTCCATCAGCGCACCGCAGTAGGCCAGCTCGAAGTACCCGTGACGCCCGTCGACCACCTCGTAGCGGACGTCGAGGTAGTGGTGGGGGAAACCGGGGTCCAGTTGGAGCACCTTGAAGATGGCCTCCACGTCGTCCCCCTCGACGCCCATGATGCGGCGCAACCGCCGCCCGTAGACGGGGCTCGCCCCGCGCCATTCCTCGATGGCCAACCGCTCCATCTCTTCCATGCCGTGGGACATGCCGATGGCTGCGCACATCGAACGATCGAGGATGTGCACCGCCTGGGCGAACTCTCGCACCAGCCGGACCAGCGCCTCCCGGGACAGGTCCTCGTAACGGAAGTCGGGCCGAAACGGGCCCGAGTAGTCGTCGAGCCCGGTGTCTCCGGGCCCGGAACCGGCGGCTTCCGGCGGGTTGGTGTGAGTCATATGTCCAAACTATAGTATGGACAGCTGTCCAAGTGAGAGGCCCGACGGTCCGGGAGTCCGACCGGGCCCCGGCACCGATCAGCGGGCCCGAAGGGGGCACCCGCGGTCGGCGGCCCGCCTCTGCAGGTGCCATCATCAGCCGACAGCGTGGACCGTTCGACAGGGGGAGACCGAGTGCCGAAGCAACAGCCCACCGGTGCATCCGATGGAGCCGCAGCGCCCGTGGTCGGGGTGATCGGGCTGGGGGCAATCGGCGAAGGTGTCGCCTCCAGCGTGTTGCGGGAGGGATTCCCGCTCGTGGTCTGTGATGTGAGGCCCGAGGCCACCGACAGGTACCGGGACCGGGCCGAGGTGGCCGGGTCGCCGGCCGATCTGGTCCGGCGAGCGGACGTCGTGGTGGTGGCGGTGGTTGACGACGCCCAGGTCCACGCCGTGCTGTCCGGACCCGGTGGTGGGTTGGCTGCGGCGGGTCCTGACACCACCTTCATCGTGGTGAGCACCATTTCGGCGGCCTGCGTCGAGGCCATCGGCGCCGAGTCGGCAGGCGTGGGTGCACCGGTGGTCGATTGTGGCGTTAGCGGAGGGCCGAGTGCGGCCGCCGACGGGGAGTTGGTCTGCATGGTGGGCGGCGACCCCGAGGTGATCGACCGGGTCCGACCGGTCTTCGATGCCTTCGGCTCGTTGACGGTCACCATGGGTGCATTCGGCACCGGGCTGGCTGCGAAGCTGGCCCGCAATCTCGTGCAGTACGGGTCGTGGCTGGCCGCGTACGAAGGCCAGCTGTTGGCCGAGGCGGCCGGCATCGACCTCGGAAAGCTGGCCCAGGTGGTCAAGGCAAGTGATGCCCGCATCGGCGGCACGTCGACCTTGATGTTCCGTTCGACTGTCGCCCCGTTCGGCGAGGAGGACGACCGGGGCCTGGTGGGGGCTATGCAGTCGGCCGCATCGCTGGCCCACAAGGATCTCCGCGCCGCCCTGGAGCTGGCGCGGACCCTCGAAGTGGAGCTGCCGCTGGCGGTCATGACCGAGGAACGCTGTGACGACATCTTCGGAGTGGGGACGGGCTCGGGCACGGTGAGGCCATGAGCACCACGGGAGATGCCGTGGTGGGCGAGGAGCGCCTGCTGATCGACGGCGAACTGCGACCGGCGCGCTCGGGCCGGACGTTCGAGACCGTCAACCCGGCCACCGAGGAGGTCCTCGGGGTGGTTGCCGATGGCGGAACCGAGGACCTGGAAGAGGCCATCGCCACCGCACGTCGGGCTTTCGACCACACCGACTGGTCGACCGACGTCGAACGGCGGGTGGCCGGCCTCCGCCAGTTGCAGCAGGCGTTGGCGACACACGCCGACGAGCTGCGGGCCATGACCGTGGCGGAGACCGGGTCGCCCCTGTCGCTCACCTACTCGGCACAGCTGGACGCGCCGGTCGAGTCGTTGGGGTGGGTGGCCGACCTGGCCGAGGGCTACCGGTGGGAGGCGGACCTCGGGAACGCCGCACCGCTCGGGATCCCCTCCCACCGCTGGGTTCGGCGCGAGGCGACCGGGGTGGTCGGTGCCATCACCCCGTGGAACGTCCCCCACCAGATCAACCTGGCCAAGTTGGGACCGGCCCTCGCTGCCGGCAACACCGTCGTGCTCAAGCCGGCGCCGGACACACCGTGGTGCGCCACCGTGCTCGGCCGGTTGATCGCCGAGGAGACCGACATCCCCCCCGGCGTGGTCAACATCGTCCCCTCGTCGGATCACGCCATCGGGGCCCTGCTGGCCGGCGACCCGCGTGTGGACCAGGTGAGCTTCACCGGCTCCACCGCCACCGGAAGGCGGGTGATGGCTTCCGCCGCCGACACCTTGAAGAAGGTCTTCCTCGAGCTCGGAGGCAAATCGGCATTCGTGATCCTGGACGACGCCGACCTGCGGGGGGCGTGCGCCACCGCCGCATTCACCGTCTGCACGCACGCCGGCCAGGGTTGTGCCATCACCACCCGGCTGATCGTGCCCCGACGGCTCTTCGACGAGGCGGTGGACTCGACGGCGAAGGTCCTGGGCAAGCTGCCCGCGGGTGACCCCACCGACGCCGGCACCATCTGCGGGCCGCTGATCAGCGCCAGGCAACGCGACCGGGTGGAGGGGTACATCCGCCTGGCCGGCGAGGAGGGCGGGTCGATCGTCACCGGAGGAGGCCGCCCGGACCGGTTCGATCGCGGTTTCTTCGTCGAGCCGACGCTCATCGTCGGTGTCGACAACGGCGCACGCGTGGCCCGAGAGGAGATCTTCGGACCCGTCCTCGTGGTGATTCCCCATGACGGCGACGACCATGCGGTGGCCCTGGCCAACGACTCCCCCTACGGATTGTCGGGGTCGGTATGGTCGGCGGATCGCGACCGCGCCGTCGGCGTGGCCAACCGGATCCGGACAGGCACCGTCGGGATCAACGGCGGACTGTGGTTCAGCCCCGACATGCCCTTCGGCGGCTATAAACAGTCCGGCGTCGGGCGCGAGTCGGGTGTCGCCGGTTTTGAGGAGTATCTCGAGACCAAGTCGATCGCCGAGCCGGCATGAGCGAAAGGGTGGCCAGCCATGAGTGAACCCGGAACCGCTGGATCAGCGAACAGAGGGCCGGAGGGCGTTCCCGCCGCAGAGTCGTCCCGGGCCAGGGGCATCGCCAAGATGCAGGAGGTCTACGGGTTCTCCGCCGATCCGGACCAGATCGCCGGCCCCTACGTGGCCTTCACCGTCGACCACCTCTTCGGCGAGGTGTGGACGCGGTCCGAGCTCGACATCCGCGACCGACGGCTGATGACCATCGGGGTGCTGGCGGCGCTGGGGCAGTCCCAGCTGGTCGAGATCCAGTTCCAGTCGGCGTTGGATCGCGGGGAGCTGACCGAGGACCAGGTGCGCGAGACCGTGGTCCACCTGGCCCACTACATCGGTTGGCCGCTCTCGACCGGCGTGAACGAAGTTGCCGAAAAGGTCATCGCCCGCCGCCATCGAACGGAGCAGTCATGAACGACCACCTCCCGGCAAGCGATGCGTCGACGTCCGGTGGGGGCCCGATGATCCGCTTCGACTTCACCGGCAAGGTGGCCATCGTCACCGGATCGGGCGGCGGCATCGGTCGGGCCTACGCGGAGGCGTTGGCCGCCGCCGGCGCCTCGGTGGTCGTCGCCGACATCGACGTGGCCCGGGCGGCGGCCGTGGCGGAGGGCATCCGTTCGAGCGGGTGGGCCGCCGAGTCGGTTCGGGTCGACGTCGCCGAACCGGCGTCGGCGGTGTCCATGGCCGAGGCGGCTACAGAACGCTTCGGAGGTATCGACTACCTGGTCAACAATGCTGCGATCTTCGGTGGGATGCAGCTCGATCTGCTGCTCACCGTGGACTGGGACTACCTCACTCGCTTCCTGGCGGTGAACATGCTCGGCGCGTTGAACTGCGTGCGGGCCTGCTATCCGGCGATGAAAGAGAGGGGCGGCGGGGCCATCGTCAACCAATCGTCGACTGCGGCCTACATGTACGCCGGCTTCTACGGCCTGGCCAAGGCCGGCGTGAACTCGATCACCCAGCAGCTGGCCCACGAGCTCGGCGGCCAGAACATCCGCACCAATGCCATCGCTCCCGGCCCGATCGACACCGAAGCGTCCCGCACCGTAGTGCCCGACGTCTTCATGAAACCGATTCTGGCCTCACTTGCCATCAAGAGGCAGGGCCAGACCTCGGACCTGGTGGGTATGTGCCTGTTCCTGCTGTCGGACGAAGCCTCGTGGATCACCGGCCACGTCTTCAACGTCGACGGCGGACAGGTGGTCCGCCCATGAGACGGCGGACAGGTGGTCCACCGGCCCAGGGCAGCGCCTCCCGATGACCGGGCCCCGTGTCGAGATCGAGGACGCTGAGGGGGTAAGGCTCGTCGCGTTCAACCGGCCCGAGGTGCGCAACGCCTTCGACCTGGCCATGTACCGGGCGGTGACCGAGGCACTCGCCGGCGCATCGGCCGACGACACTGTCCATGCTGTCGTCCTGACCGGCAGGGGCCAGGCCTTCACGTCGGGCCAGGATCTGCGCGAGATGGCCGCCATCGCCACCGGTACCGCCGGTGCTGGCGCCGGTTCGGGGTTTCGGGACCTGCTCGACGTGGTCATCGCCTTCGACAAGCCACTGCTCGCCGCGGTCCACGGGGTCGGCATGGGCCTGGGGTGCACCCTCCTCGGCCACGTGGACCTGGTCCTGATGGACCAGGACGCCCGCTTGCGCGCCCCCTTCGCCGAGATGGGCGTACCCCCCGAGGCGGCCAGCAGCTGGCTGCTCCCGGCTCGCATGGGATGGCAACGGGCGGCAGCCGCACTGCTGGCCTCGGAGTGGATCAACGCCGCCGAGGCGGTGACATCGGGGTTGGCCCTGCAGGCCTGCCCGCCGGGCACCGTGCTCGGGGAGACGATGGAGCTGGCCCGCCGGATCGCCTCCTTCCCTCCCCATGCCACCAGGGAGATCAAACGGTTGATGCTGGCTGGCCGCAGGCCGGACATCGCCGCGGCGAGAGCCCGGGAGGAGGCAGCGTACGCATCCCTCTTCGCCGACCCGGGGACCAACCCGGGGTCGCAGTTGACCGCCAGCCTCGAGCGCTGAGCGGTCATGCGCCTCGGGATCACCGCCTTTCTCACCGACCTGGCCATGGGCCCTGCCGATCTGGCCCGGGCCGCCGAGGACCGTGGCTTCCACTCGCTGTACCTGCCCGAACACACCCATCTTCCCGTGCGTGCGGACACACCGCCGGCGCTGGTCGAAGGGGTCCACCCCGACGACTACCGGCGGAGCCTCGACCCCCTCGTGGCCCTGGCCACGGCGGCCTCGGTCACCGGGCGGATCAAATTGGGCACGGGGGTGGTGCTGGTTGCCCAACACGACCCGATCGTGCTGGCCAAGCAGATCGCCACACTCGATCATCTCAGTGGAGGACGGGTGGTCCTCGGCATCGGCTTCGGGTGGAACCGGGCGGAGGCGGCAGATCACGGGGTGGAGTTCCGGATGCGCCGCGAGGTCGCACGTGAGCACGTGCTGTGCATGCAGGCACTGTGGACCGAGGAGCAGGCCGCGTTCCACGGTGCCCATGTCTCGCTCGATCCCTGCTGGAGTTGGCCCAAGCCGATCCAGCGGCCGCGGGTGACCACGCTGGTCGGGGGTGGTGCCCATCCGTCGGTGTTCGCTGCCGTCGCCGAGTATGCGGACGGCTGGATGCCCATCGGCGGGTCGGGTCTGGCTGCGGCCCTATCCGAGCTCCGTCGAGCCGTCGCGGCCCGGGGCCGGGATCCCGAGGACGTCAGGGTCGTTCCGTTCGGGACGGTGCCGACCGACCAGAAGCTTGCGCACTACCAGGAGCTGGGCATCGGGGAGGTGGTGCTGAGGGTGCCGTCGGGCGCTTCCGCACAGATGCTCCCGGTACTCGACGGACTCGTACCCTTCGTCGAGCGGTTCGGTGACGACGGTGACTGAACCTGCCGAAGCGGGTCCGCTCCCGGCCAAGCCCTGGAGTGGCGGGGGACGCGAGGAGCTGGCGGCCGCAGTACGCCGGTTGACGGCCCTGACGGTCACGGCCACCGCTGCTCCCGACGTGCTGGCCGGCGCCGCCGAGCGTGCCACTGCCCTGGCCGATGAGCTCGAACTGTGCGTTCCCGAGGTCGGGCCCGTGCCCACCGGCAGATTCGCCGACCACTCGGTCCGGCCCGAGGAGGTGGACACGTTGGCTGCAGCCATGCCGTTCGACATGGTCATCGGCTCGTGCAACCCGGTCGCCCTGCCCATCACCATCGAGTTCGAACCGCCCAAGGCCATCGGGTCGGCCGTGTTCACCGCTCCCTACGAGGGTGCACCGGGGTGTGTGCACGGTGCGGTGCTGGCCGGCGCCTTCGACATCATGCTGACCGCGGCCAACGTCATCGCCAACGGCGCCGGGCCGACCGTGGAGCTCTCCATCCGCTACCTCAGGCCCACCCTCATCGCCCAACCGGCCCGCTTCGAGGCGTGGGTGACCGCCCTCGACAGCCGCCGCACCCATAGTGAAGGGCGGCTCATCCAGGGGGGGGTGGTGACCATCGAGGCCAGGGGCGAGTTCGTGAACATGGAGCCGTCGCGAATCGCCGCTATGCACCGCAGGGACGACACTGCCGTGGCGGGCGGTTCCGGGGGACAGGCGCCCCCGACTGACTCGACATGACCACGCGGCGGGCACCGACTTTCTCTAGGAGCGTGGGTCAGAACCCACAATTGACGGTGTAGGTCTCTGACTCGCGATGCGCCGATGGATCGGCAAGAATTCTGGGTATGGCCACCGACCCCGTTGCTGAGGCGTTCTTCGAGGTGGAGAGGGTGGATCCTCCGGGACGGGTGGCCTCGCCAGCCGGGGCATCTCGGACCTTCCGTGACTACGACCAGTACCAGTCGTTCCTTCTTCCCCCGTCCCTCGATGACTGGCTGCCGAAAGACCACACCGCCCGGTTCATCTCGGAAGCGGTCGACGAGATGCTCGACCTCTCTTCGGTCTACGCCTCCTATGAGCGGTCCGACGGTGCCCCTCCCTACGACCCGAAGATGATGCTGAAGCTCCTGGTCTACGCGTACTCGGTCGGGGTGACGTCGTCTCGGGAGATGGAGCGGCGCTGCCAGGTGGACGTGGCCTTCCGGTGGCTGTGCGCCAACACCGCGCCGGACTACCGGTCGATCTCCCGGTTCCGGAGGCGTCACTTGTTGGCGCTCGACGACCTGTTCATCCAGGTGCTGACCCTCTGCGCCGAGGCAGGGTTGGTCTCACTCGGGCGGGTGGCACTCGACGGGACGAAGCTCCGGGCGTCTGCGAGTAGACACAAGGCCATGAGCTATGACCGCATGGGACCGAAGATCGAGGACCTGAAGGCCCAGGTGGCCGCCATGCTGGCCGAAGCCGAAGCGACAGATCGGGCTGAGGACGAGGAGTTCGGGGAGGACAGACGAGGCGACGAGCTCCCCACGGAGCTGGCCACCAAAGAAGGTCGCCTGGCCAGGATGCGAGCGGCCAAGGCCGCCATCGAGGCCGAGACAGGAGAGAAGGCAGCGGCCAAGGCAGCAACGAAAGTGGCTGACAGCGGTGGTGACGAGGCAGTCGTCTCCGAAGCAGCCGAGATGGCGGCATCCACGGCCACGCCGAACCCGAAGACCCAACGCAACTTCACCGATCCGGAGTCCCGGATGATGAAGACCACGGACGGCTTCCACTACGCCTACAACGCCCAGACCGTGGTCGATGAAGCGTCCCAGGTGGTCCTGGCCGCCGAGGTCACCCAGCAAGCGACCGACATCGATCAGCTTCTCTTCATGATTGGTGTCACCGAAGGGAACCTGGATGCCGCCGACATCGACGACAGTCCCGAGGTGGTCCTGGCCGACGCCGGCTACTGCTCGGAAGCCAACCTCCAACAGATCGCCGACGCCGAGATCAACGCCCTCGTCGCCACTGGACGGATCCGCGGCAAGGAGCGGGTCCCTGACGCCCCACGTGGCCGGATTCCGAAGAACGCCACGCAGCGCGAACGGATGGCCCGGAGACTCCGGACCAAGGCCGGTCGGACCGACTACGCCAGACGCAAGGCCATCGTCGAACCGGTCTTCGGACAGATGAAGGTCCGACAAGCTGCCGGACATCTGCGACTCCGAGGATTGGCAGGAGCCCAAGGCGAGTGGACACTCCATGTCGTCTGCCACAACCTCCGCAAGCTGGCCAATGCCAACGGAGTGGCACTCGGGGTCTGCTGAAGCCCATCACGGCCCATCTGGACCCGAAATCGCCCACGGTCAATGGCACATTGCTATCGCTAAGTCGGGTGGTCCCAACGGAATGCCTTTGCCGATGCAGAATCAGCAGTGTTGGTCACCGTCACCCGGCTGGCCCGTTCTGACCCACGCTCCTAGAGTCATACTGACGAGCTTCGCCGGGGGGACAGATCTTCGGTCGCCGACCGACAACGGGGGGAAAGACCATCCATGCGGTCCACTCATCACGGAATGGCAGCAGCCGGACGCCCCCCACTGCTCGCCCTGGCACTGGCCGGGATGGTCATGGCGGCGACCCTGACCGCCTGCTCGTCGACCCAGACGCCGAGTGCCACCACGACCTCGTCCTCGTCCTCGTCCCCGCCGAGCTCGGCCATCCCTGCGTCGGCCTTCAAGGACTACACCGGCATCACCCCGACATCGGTCTCGGTGGGCAACGTCTCGACGTTGGTGGCCGGCCTCTTCAAGGGTGCCGCAGTGGGGACCGAGGCGTACGCCGCCTATGTCGACGCGCAGGGCGGGGTGAACGGCCGGAAGCTGATCGTCGACAGTGGTGACGACGGCTATGCCGGAGCACCCAACAAGCAGCTGACCGCGGCCGACATCCAGAAGGACTTCGCCATGGTCGGGAGCTTCTCGCTGCAGGACAGCTTCGGCGGCTCGGTCCTGGCGGCCAATCCGCAGGTGCCCAATGTCACCGTCACCCTTGACGCCGCCACCGCCGCCCTGTCCAACAGCTTCAGCCCGTCCCCGGCCGCCGGAGGGTGGCAGCTCGGGCCCCTCGTCTACTTCCAGAACAAGTACCCCGGTGACGTCCTGCACGCAGGCGCCCTGGTCGCCGACCAGCCGTCGGCGGAGACCAAGTGGGCCGGCGAGTTGGCGGCCATGAACCACCTTGGCTACAAGGTGGTCTACGACCCGACGTTCGACATCAGCCAGACCAGCTTCGACCAGAACGTGATCGCCATGAAGAACGACGGCGTGAAGATCCTCTTCCTCGAGCAGATGCCCCAGAACTACGCGGCATCGGTGGTGAAGGCCCTCAACGACCAGGACTTCCACCCGGTGCTGGTGCTGGGCGGCTCCACCTACAGCGAGGAGCTGGTCCCCAATGCGGGAGGAGCCGCCGCCATCGACGGGTCCTACCTCGAGCAGAACACCTCTCTCTACCTGGGCGAGGACGCCGGCTCCCTCCCGGCCGTCAACACCTTCCTGACCTGGGTGCAGAAGGTGTCCCCCGGGTTCAAGGCCGACCTCTACACCCTCTTCGGCTGGCTGTCTGCGGAGCTGTTCTCCCAGGCCCTGCAGTCGGCCGGCGCCAACCCGAGTCGCGGGTCGGTGCTGCAGGCGCTCCGGGGCATCACCTCGTTCTCGGGTGGCAATCTCGTCGGCACGGCCAACCCGGCGAAGAAGCTCCCCACCAGCTGCTACATCATCGCCCAGATCGAGAACGGCCAGTTCAAACGGCTGGACGACCCACCGGTGAGCGGACCGACCCATGGGTACCGGTGCGACCAGCCCTACTACTACCCGCCGGCGTGAGCGCTGTCGGGCGACAGTGGGCGGGCTGTCTGCGAACCCGGCGCCCGTAGGCTGGGCCCGATCATGTGCGGCCGGATCTCCCTCTACTCGACGCCCGAGCGGCTCTCCCGGATCTTCGACGCCGAGTTGGGCCCGGACGTCGATCCGGACCGTGTCACCGGCTTCAACGTGGGCCCCACCCGGAACATCCTGGGCATCGTCGCCCTCCCGGACGGAGCGCCGCATCAGCACGGTGGCGAGCCCCACCGCCGTCTGGGCCGCTACCGGTGGGGACTGGTCCCCTCCAGGGCCAAGGACGCCTCGATCGCCAACCGCCTGTTCAACGCCCGCGGGGAGTCGGTGGCCGCCAAGCCTTCGTTCCGTGCCGCCTTCGCCTCGCGCCGCCTGGCGGTGCCGGCCGACGGGTTCTACGAGTGGAAAGTCGGGCCGGGAAAGGAGCGCCTGCCGTACTACTTCGAGCGCGCCGACGGTGAGCCGATCGCCTTTGCCGGGCTCTGGGAGCAGTGGTGGGGGCCTGCATCGAACACGGGGGAGGAGGCTCCCCTGCTCACCTGCACCATCATCACCACCGAGGCGGGCGTCGATGTGGCCGACGTACATCACCGGATGCCGGTGATCCTCGAGCGCGGCACCCTCGATGCATGGCTCGACCCGGAGAACCAGGACCGACCGGAGTTGGAATCACTGCTCGTCTCGGCCCCGCCGGGCACGCTGGTGCATCACCGGGTGGACAAGCGGGTGGGCAGTGTCAGGAACGACGGCCCGGATCTGATCGAGCGGGTCGATCGAGCTGGGTGAGGCGCCCGGCCGTGCCGGGCCCCGACTCAGGCGTCGGCGCCCCGGGCGGCGCGCTTCATCAGGCGGGCCTTGCGGTTGGCGGCCTGGTTCTTGTGGATGACGCCCTTGGCGGCAGCCTTGTCGATCCGCTTGACGGCCAGGCGCAACGCCTCGTCACTGTTCTCCGCGCCGCTCTCGATGGCCGCGATCGCCCGCTTGGTGCGCGTCCTCAACTCGGACCGTACCGACTTGTTGCGGGCCTGGCGCTTGAGTGTCTGGCGGTTGCGCTTGATCTGACTGCGGATATTTGCCACTGCTGGTCCTCATCGTCGTCGGGTTGTCGGCTCGGTGGGCCGTGCAGCTGCCACCGCCACGCCGGAGATCTTGCTCCGGCAGCCTGGCCACAGGCCTTCTCCGGAGATCCACGAGGATAGCAGCCCATCCGTCCCTGTTCCCAACGGTCGGGCAGGCGGGCCCGTCGGTGCCGCCCTGCTGCGCCCTGCACCGCGCTCAGGACTGGGTCCCGTGCCAGTCCTGGCCGGGATCGACGGGGGGATAGGCACCGGGGTTGGCGGACAGCCGCCCCGCTCGCTTCCGGCGGCCTCGCTTGATGAGGAGGGCCATCACGGTCCAGAAGGCGATGGTGACGACGACGATGGCCACCACCACGGCCACCAGCACGCCGACCACGGTGACGGCGATCAACGGACCCACACCCGGCCCCGAGCCGATCGAACCAGCCTCGCTGTTCCCGACCGCCGAATGCCCATGCCCCCACCTTAGGTACGCTGGTCCCTCCGTGCTTCCCGTCGACCGCATTCGCAACTTCTCGATCATCAGCCATGTCGACCACGGCAAGTCGACCCTGTCGGACCGGATCCTCGAGCTGACCGGGGCGGTCGATCCCCGGCTCATGCGCGAGCAGTACCTCGACTCGATGGACATCGAGCGTGAGCGGGGGATCACCATCAAGGCACAGAACGTGCGGGTGCCCTGGAAGGACTACACCCTCCACCTCATCGACACGCCGGGCCACGTCGATTTCGGGTACGAGGTGAGCCGTTCCCTGGCCGCCTGCGAGGGGGCGGTCCTCCTGGTCGACGCGTCCCAGGGCATCCAGGCCCAGACGTTGGCCAACTGCTATCAGGCGCTCGAGCACGACCACGAGATCGTCGCCGTCCTCAACAAGATCGACCTGCCCGCCGCCGATCCGGAGCGGTGCGCAGCCGAGATCGAGCAGGTGCTCGGCCTGGCCGCCTCGGGGATCCTCCACATCTCGGCGAAGACAGGGGAGGGCGTGCCCGAACTCCTCGACGCCATCGTCGAGCGGATCCCCGCACCGACCGGCGATCCGGATGCGCCGCTGCGGGCATTGATCTTCGATTCGGCATACGACCAGTACCGGGGGGTGGTGAGCTCCATCCGGGTGATGGACGGGACCCTGGTGGGCACGGACAAGCTCCGCTTCATGCAGGCCGGGAGCAATCACGAGATCGAGGAGATCGGCATCCGCAGCCCGGTGACGGTGCCGGTGGACGAGCTCGGCCCCGGGGAGGTGGGCTATCTCATCGCCGGGATCAAGAACGTCGGGGGCGCTCGCTCCGGCGAGACGGTCACCACGGCCAGCCACCCGGCCTCGACCGCCCTGGCCGGCTATCGAGATCCCAAACCGATGGTGTTCTGCGGCCTCTTCCCGATCGACGGCGACGAGCTGCCCGACCTGCGCGATGCCCTCGAGAAGCTGCGCCTGAACGATGCCAGCTTCACCTACGAGCCCGAGTCGTCGCGGGCACTGGGTTTCGGGTTCCGGTGCGGATTCCTCGGGCTGCTGCACATGGAGATCGTCCGGGAACGCCTCGAGCGTGAGTTCGACCTGTCCCTGATCGCCACCGCCCCCTCGGTTGCCTACCGGGCGTTCTTGAACGACGGCACGCAGGTCGACGTGGACAACCCGAGCGAGCTCCCCGAGCCGACCCATCTCGACCACGTCGACGAGCCGATCCTGAAGGCCACCATCCTGACCCCTGCCGAGTACACCGGCACGGTGATGGACCTGTGCCAGGGCCGGCGGGCCGAGATGATCAAGATGGAGTACCTCTCACCCGAACGGGTCGAGTTCGTCTACTCCATCCCCCTGGCGGAGGTAGTGGTGAACTTCTTCGACCAACTGAAGAGCCGGACCAAAGGGTATGCCAGCCTCGACTACGAGCCCGAGGGGTACACCACCTCGGACCTGGTCAAGGTCGACCTTCTCATCAACCACACCCCGGTGGACGCGTTCTCCACCATCGTCCACCGGTCGCAGGCCGACTTCTACGGGCGGCGCATGACCGAAAAGCTGCGCGAGCTGATCCCCCGCCAGATGTTCGACGTACCCATCCAGGCGGCGATCGGAGGCCGGGTCCTCGCACGCGAGACGGTCAAGGCGCGGCGGAAGGATGTCCTGGCGAAGTGTTACGGCGGCGACATCACCCGCAAGCGGAAGCTCCTCGAGAAGCAGAAAGAGGGCAAGAAGAAGATGAAGAACATCGGTCGTGTGGAAGTGCCCCAGGAAGCCTTCGTCTCCGCGTTGCGACTCGACGACTGAGCCCCTGATCCCGCGTCGGCAGGCGATTGCAGCGCGTCAGGGGGCGGGAGCGGCTGGCGGAAGAATGGTCCGGGTCGCGGGCGGCGCCCGGAACGCACTCCCAGCATGGCCAGATGAGCGATGACGGAGTGGCCCGGAGCCCGGTCCGCCCATCGGCCAACCGGTCTTCGATTGACGGATTCGAGAGCGTCCGTCGGGCATGGCAGCAGCCCGGGGGATGCGGGCAGTACTTCTTCCAGTCCCCCGAATGGATGGATCTTGCGGCCGCGCAGCTCGAGGGTGATCTGGCTTGGGGCGTAGTGACCGAGTCCGGCCGGCCGGACTCGGTGTCGGTCCTGCGGCGCTCCCGGCTGAAGCGAGCCGGAATCGGGATCAGGGTACTTTCGGATGTCCGCGTCGCCGACAAGATGTACCCGTTCTCGGACTGCGTGCTCGATGCCAAGCCCGACGTCCGATCCGGAGTCGCCCTCGATGACCTCCTGGGTGTCACGGGCGCATGGGACGTCTTGGATCTCCGGGACCGTCGGGTCGGTTTGCCCTGGCTCGCCCTGTCGGCGGGCCGGCATATGTGGAGGACGAGCCAACTGGCGGCGCGGGGATCCTGGACACCCGCGTGGGGGCCGACGAGTGGTGGCGGACGCTCCCTGTGAACATGCGCAATTCGATCCGCAAGGCCCGACGACGGATCGAAGCATGCGGAGGGAGTGAGGTCGTCGTCTCGACGGCAGCAGAGCTCCCGGCCGCATATGGGCAGTTCGTGGCGTTGGAGTCCTCAGGGTGGAAGGGCGCCGAGGCGACGTCGCTCTCCCACCGACCCGCGTGGTGCGAACTGTTCGGGGCCTTTCTCGGTGGCACGGGTACCGCACAAGTTCGCTCGCTCTTCGTCGGGGAGCGGCTCGCAGCCTCTCAGATCTGTGTGACGGTGGGAGGCTCACTCGTCCTCATCAAGGTGGCATACGACGAGCTACTCGCTCATCTGTCGCCCGGAAATGTCCTCATGGCCAACCTGGTCGAGGAGTGCTGCGAAGACCCCGCTGTGGACCGGATCGACTGTACGGTCTGGCAGAGTTGGCACCAACGGTGGGGCATGGTGCGTGAACCGACGTATCGGCTCCTTGCGTTCAACCACCGGTCGGTGCGAGGAGCGCTCGTCGGAGCTGCCTGGCATGCCCGCAGGCTCATCACCTGGCAGGGAGGATGGAGGGTCGTGGGATCGGTGCGCCTCGAGGACTGAGGGGACTGCCCCGGAATCGGCCGGGCTCCAGCGGTGCCCATGCTGTCGAGCCCGCGCGGGAGGCGTCTAACGTGGCGATGATGTCCGAGGGCCCATCGATCGCTGTCTCCAACCTTTCGAAGACGTACCGGATCCTCCGACGCGAAGATCGGGACACGTATGCGGCCGAGGCCCTCCTCAAGAAACTGAGGCCCGGCAAGACGAAGAAGGTCGAATACCTCGACGCCGTCCACGACGTGAGCTTCGAGGTTGCTTGGGGAGAGGTGGTCGGCATCATCGGCCGGAACGGCGCCGGCAAGAGCACCCTGCTCAAGATCATCAACCGGATCACGGCGCCGACCAAGGGCCGCATCGAGCTCGGGGGTCGGGTGGGCAGCCTCCTCGAGGTGGGAACCGGGTTCCACCCGGAGCTCACCGGACGGGAGAACGTGTATCTGAACGGGACCCTGCTGGGCATGCGCCGCAAAGAGATCCGAGAGCGCTTCGATGCCATCGTGGACTTCGCCGGCACCGAGAAGTTCCTCGACACCCAGGTCAAGCGCTACTCGACCGGCATGTACGTCCGCCTGGCCTTCGCGGTCGCCGCCCACTTGGACAGCGAGATCCTGGTGGTCGACGAGGTGCTGGCCGTCGGCGACTCGGACTTCCAGGCCAAGTGCCTGCGCAAGATGCGCGAGGTGGCCCGGGACGGGAGGACCGTGCTGCTGGTCAGCCACCAGCTCCAGACGGTGTCCGACCTGTGCGATTCGGCCCTCTACCTCGACAGCGGCCACCTCGTTCTTCACGGCACGGTCGAAGAGGCCTTGGAGGAGTACAAGCGCAGCTTCGCCCGGGCCGCCCCGATGCTCCGGGACGCGGCCTTCCGCCCGGGAACCGGCGAGCTCCGGCTCACCGATGTGGCGATAGCCAACGACATCACCAAACCGGGGGAGGAGATCGTGGTCGAGTTCACCGTCGGCGCCAGCCCGGGCTTCGGCAGCCGCTTTCACGTGTCGTGCTTCGTGAACAACGAGGACGGCATGCTCCTCGCCCAGTGCGACTCGCGGGTGGTGGACTTCTGGCTCGACCCGGACACCGACACCTCCGGCCGGCTCGTCCTCAAGACGCCGTGGCTCAAGCCCGGTGCCTACACGGTCGACCTCTTCGTGTATGCCGGCGGGCACGCCACCGACATCTGGGAGCAGGCGTGTCACTTCGAGGTCCTGCCCGTGACTCCCTACCCCCATCCGACCACCCCGGACGGCACCGACCGCGGCGTGGTGTTCCCCGACTTCGACTACTCGCAGACCTGAGGATCCATGGCCACCATCGTCATCACCCCGCCCCGGCGGTTCTCGCTGCCCAAGGTCTCCGACCTGTGGGAGGCCCGCGAGGTCCTTTACCGTTTCGGCGCTCGCGACGTCACCCTCCGCTACCGCCAGACCGCCCTCGGCGTGGTCTGGGTCATCCTGCAGCCGTTGCTGACCGCCCTGGTCTTCGTCCTGGTCTTCTCGAAGGTGGCCAAGCTCTCGTTCGGGGGCCAGCCGCCCATGGTCTTCGTCTTCGTCGGACTGTTGGCCTGGAACCTGTTCAGCGGGATCATCACCCGCGCCCAGGGTTCCCTGGTGTCCAACCGGGACCTGGTGTCCAAGGTCTTTTTTCCCCGGATGCTGGTGCCCCTGGCCGTCGTCTACTCGTGCCTGGTGGACTTTCTGGTCTCGACCGTCTTCCTGATCGTCCTCCTGGTCGTCTACGGAATCAATCCCGGTGTGGCCGTCCTCCTCGCCCCGATCTGGACGCTGATGATCATCCTGCTGGCCAGCGGCGTCGGCCTGGTGTCGTCCGCGTTGACGGTGCGCTACCGCGACGTCAACTACTTCATCCCGTTCATGCTGCAGTTCCTGCTCTACGCCAGTCCGATCGCCTACTCCATCGCCAACGTGCCCGCCAAGTACCGGGTGGTCTACGACTTGAACCCGCTCACCTGGCTGCTCCAGGAGTTCCAGTGGTCGTTCGTGCGCCAACCGGTCCCACCCGTCTGGGAGATCGTCCTCTCCGTCGTGGTGCCGGTCGCCGTGTTCCTTGGCGGGGCGGTCATCTTCGAGCAGATGGAGCGCGGATTCGCCGACGTGATCTGACCGGCGGGGCTAGTGCCGGCGAGCCTCGATGAACTCCCGGGCGTTCGCCCTCACCGCAGGGCGGCTGAGGTGGAACGCCAGGGCGAGGTTCTTGGCCATGTCGGCGAGGCCGGCAGCGCTGTTTCTGTCGGCACTGCGGGCACGGAGAATGGCGATCTCCGCGTTGGTGCGCCGATTGTTCAACCTGCCCTGATCGAGGAGCGCCAATGATTCGTGCTCTCCGATCCTCTCGAGGTAGCGGCGGTACCCGGTCAGGACGTAGTCGACCTCCTGGAACTGGACCCACGGATCGCCCGAGATGTTCATCGTGTGGCGACGGTACTGGAGCAGCACGGTGGGGACGAAGGCGAGCCGGAACCCTCGGGACACCTTGAGGACGAAGTCGATGTCCTCGGCGATCGTCTTCGGGTCGAACCCCCCGACCGACTCCATCGCCGCCCGACTCACGAGCACGGTGGACATCAGCAGGGAGAAGTGGCACTGGAGCAGATCGCGGTACTGGATGTCGGCACCATGTCCGGCGACCAGGAAGTTCCGTTCTGCGTCCACCTGTTCGAACTGCGTATGGCAGAGGCCGATGCCCGGATCCTCCTCTACGGCCGCCACCTGCGCCTGCAGCTTTCCGGGGAACATGACGTCATCGTGGTCGAGGAAGGTGATGTATCGGCCTGCCGACGCGCTGTACCGGCTCTGTTGCATTGAGTGCGAACCTGACTCGGGATCTTGGGGTCCGTGCCTGAGCGGTGATTGAGCGAGGCTCTCGAGGTGAGACATCGCCGTGTGACCGCGTCCATTCAGCCACCGAGCTCGGCGTTTGCTGGATTCAGGTTCCCGCCTGAGGTCATCCTGCTCGCCGTGCGTTGGTACCTGCGCTACGGGTTGTCCTACCGGGATCTGGAGGAACTCCTCGCTGAGCGAGGCATCGAGGTCGGTCACGCGACCTTGTTCCGATGGGTCCAGCGGTTCACGCCAATCCTGGCGGATGCCGCTCGGCCGTGTCGCCACAGCGTTGGTGGTCACTGGTTCGTCGATGAGACATACGTCAAGGTGTCCGGAACCTGGCGATACGTCTACCGGGCCGTCGACCAATACGGGCAGGTCATCGACGTGTTCTTATCGAAGAAGCGTGATCTGAAAGCGGCAGAGGCGTTCTTCGCCGGTGCGATCAGATCCAACGGCGAGCCGGCTGAGGTCACCACTGACCGGGCCCACACTCTGGTCCGCATCGTTGCCGAGCTACTCCCGGCCGCGCTCCATGACACCACCCAGTACGCCAACAACCGAGTCGAAGCCGATCATGGGCGACTCAAGGCCAGACTTCGCCCGATGCGCGGACTGAAACAGGACCGAACGGC
>Ga0224557_1000039_pt1 | contig 151350 bp, 125 predicted proteins | sample 714S31014metaG_FD_180677 | JGI IMG/M metagenome (GOLD analysis project Ga0224557, IMG submission 180677) | Peat soil microbial communities from Stordalen Mire, Sweden - 717 S3 10-14 | ecosystem: Environmental > Terrestrial > Soil > Wetlands > Peat | place: Sweden: Norrbotten County, Stordalen... | reverse complement strand
CCCCACCCCTAACCCGGGCGGCCAGGCGAGAGACAAGAAACCGGCGTCAGCCAATCTCTTGTCACTTCGTCTTGAAGCGCCAGACAAGTGAGGAGAACATGACAGCGAACAGGACACAAAGCGCGGCACTCGATCAACAGCTCATTCTCGAGTTGCGGATTGATGCGTCCGGTGAAGTGACCCGCAAGCCAACCAAGCTCGGCCGGAAGGACACGCTTGAGGGAAAGCTCCTCGGGCAACTCTATCCGGGTATCCGAGTAGCGCGTGTCAGTGTGCCGTATGAGTTGACGCCGTATGAGCAGTCTGTGGTCGAAAACCGCATGGCGAGCCTCAACTACGGCGGGGTCGAGTACAAACTGGTCGGCGCGAGCGGTTCAGCGAAGGATGGAAAGTTCTACTTCGTCGATAATGAGCACGCCGGCCAGATTGCTGAGCGCTTTCAGCATTGGCCCGAGGCGGCGATCGTGTACTTTGCGATCCTCGTCTCCGACTGCAAGCTGATGGTCGAGGAGCCCGATCTGCGCATCGCTGTGGTCAAGGATCATGTCCTTGGCACCAACGACTGCCGGGGCTGGGTGCGCGAATCCCTCTACCGGAAGCTGAAGATTGGCACGAATCGCTTTTGCCAGTTCAGGCTGGCATTCGACACGCGCGAACCGAAGCAGGCAAAGGGCGCATTGAAGGCGATGAGCGATCGCGTGGCTGACAGGCTCTCGGTCGACATCATTCTGCCCGAGAGCGCCTGCAAACCGGCCTTAAAGGGAGGAGTTCGATTTCTTCCCCAGTTGGGCACATCGGGCCGCATGTTCACGGGTCCGGCGATTCTCGGGATCAAACAGATCTCCCGTCAATCGGAGTTTGGGTCAAGCTACACCTTGATCGAACATGCTTCGGAAGAGGCGCTGCAGTTTGAATTGAAACTGTGGGCGCTCCAACGAATCAAGACGATGCGGAAGGCATGGGACGAGGGCGACTACCAGGCGCTGTTCGAAGTGATCGGCAAGTCCGAGGTTACAACGATCGACGATGGCGTCAACTTCGATCCCGACTCACTGGAGCGAGAGGACGATCCCGCTTCGGAAGGATGTGATCCGGCGGAGGCGGTATTGTTGGCGGACCGTAGCGGAAATGCAATCAAGATTCCCTACGTCTTCAACCAATTGAACCGCAAACTCGCCCGCTGGGCGTTTCGTGCCTGCACAAGTGCGGATCTGAAGCTGCCATCGTTCGCTCTAGCCGATGACGGTGTCCTGATCGAACACCGGGGAAAGGTTCTCTCGGCGTCCGACTGGATACCCGAAGACAGCTCGATCACATCCTTGACGGCTGAGAAGGGCCTTTGCGTCCGGTATCCGATTCGGATGCAGGAGGATCTTCTGCCCATCCGTCATCTCACCAACGAAGAGCTTGTTCCGGCGCTCAAACAGGCGCTGGGAACAACCGACCTCGATGACACGCTGGTCGCAACCATTCTTGAACGACAACTCCGGATGGAGGGAACTTACATCCTCCATTCAAAGACTGCGAGCAAGAACGGCGGCGACTTCGACTTCGACACCATATGCGTGATGCCATCCGATCAGTTCCCAAAGTTCGTTGCGGGAAGGATGGCGTATGGGCAAAAGTTCCGGCAGGAAAAGACGAAGCATCAAAAAGCCAAGTCTCCCTGGTGGAATGCGTGCCCGGTTGCTATGAAGGCGCGGGGAAATCGGATCGGTTCGATCACCGACCTGAAGACTTCGTGCATTGCGGCGGGACGGCCTGACTTGGCCTACAAACTCGTGGAGCAACTGCAGAACGCACTCGATTCCCTCAAACACAGGGTCGAGATTGATGAGTCTGTTGTCAGTGAAATCAGGAAGGAGGTAGCGCCGGCGCCCTGGCTCCGCTACAAGCGGGAGCGTAGAGTGTCGGACCTGCCGGCCCATCTTGAAATCGCGGATACGGACAAGGTTGGAAGGCTCTATAACCTCCTGCGCAAGGAACTCGGCTTTCTTCCCGACGAAACCGGCAACGGCTTTGAAGAGAAGATGGGAATCGAAGACTTCCGCGGACTCTTTTCGGGAGAGCACGTAACTCGGGAGATGTTCGAGGAATGCCAGTTGGTGAACTCCATCTATGGGGACATAGCAAGCCGGATTGTCCAGCGCGAGGAAGAAGTCAAGCAGCAATTGAAGGACGCTCAAGGGCAGTGGGAAGCAGTGCGCTTGAGTGATGACAAAGAACAGAGGAGGTCCGCGGTGCTTGCGCGTAACAGGGCGCAGGCAACTCTCTGGGAACACGAGCAGGATGCAAGGGATCAATTCAGCTCCCTGCATCTGTTCATTCACTACTGGGCGCAAGGCAAGCAGGAGAACCGGCGGGCATGGGCGCAGGCGATGAATGCAGTCGTCACCGGCGGCACAGGTTCCGGCGCGGTCCTCTTCCAGTCGTTTCCGCAGGAGGTGGTCGATGCCTTTGCGGAGGTGACTGGCGGTCAGCGGGTTCGGGTTCGAATGCCGAAGACCGTCAACGGCTATGCCTGGTTTGACGACGAGCGGCGAGCATTCCTCGTCGAACGAATCGCCAATCCCGAAGGCCCGGAATGTGAAAAGAGGGTCTTTCTCTTCCAATACAAGGGAAAGCGCAATCTGCTCTTCGAAAACACGAGTGCTCCCATTCCCCTGGGGCACTCCTAGCCGGCGAAGGAGAAGTCCGAGCCTCTGGCTCGGCTTCTCCTTTCCGCTTCTTGGACGATCGTTGCGCCTCAGGAGGCCGCTATGAAAACGCTCACGACGATTTCCCTTGCTCTTGCGGTTGCCGCTGCGGGGGCGCAGACCACCAGCCAAAGCCAGATCCGCCATATTGAAACCTCGCTGAACCATCTCACGGTTCTTGAATTTGGCGAGTCCGTGACCACGCTCGCCATAGCCGATCCCGACAGCTTCCAGGTCGAGCGCCATGACGACAAGGTCTTTGTGAAGCCGCTCCGGGAAGGAGTATCCACCAATCTCTTCGTATGGACCGCTTCACGCGAGCTGAGTTACGAACTTGACCCGGCGGGCCAGCTTTCGGCAATGGATGTACTCGTCCGCACCGAGCCAGCGCCCAATCCACATGCCAGCGCGCGTGCCGCAGCCGAACCGTCAGACGCTGAGATTCGCCAGATCGCATCGCTGGTGCTGACACAGGCGCTGATGGGAGTTGAGGAAATAGCACACGATGCGACAAAGCCGTCAGCTGACCGCGTGCAGGTTGCACTCGAACAGGTCTACCGCACGAAGGACCAGCTCTATATTCGGTACTCGGTGACCAATCAGGCCAAAGTTCCGTTTCGGGTGACGACACCCGATGTTTGCGCCCCGCTTCCGACCGAGCAGCCCATCTCGCTCGTGAGTCTCAAAAATCACCAGATCACTTCCCAGACCTTCGCGGCCTTCAAAGCGCGACAAGTCTCCTGCATTCCCGTGACGAAGGCCGAGAATGGTACCCGCGATCTTGCACCGGGGGAGAAGACAACCGGCGTCATCAGCATTGGAGGTTCGACGGGAAATCTGCCGCAGATCTATCAGTTGAACTTCGGCGCCGACCAGATCGGGCCTCTGAAGGTTGAGGTAGTTCTCTAGCCATGGACTCGCAAGGCTACATTTCGGCGGAGGAAGTGCGCCAGGCACTCAGACATATCTACTTGAGCGATGCCGAGTCCAATCTGCAAAATGCCCTTCTTGAATCCCTTTCCGATGAACTTAAACCCGTCGATGAGAAGGGGCGCTGGAAACCCAGCCCGTTGCTAGTTCTCACGATTGTTCTCCTGTGCGCTCTGGTCGGTGTCTTTGTTTACTTCTCCGTCGGAGGACGCTGATGAGCCCCTACAACGATCAACCCGGTTGGCGCCAGAGGGGACCGGAAGATGTCGCCGGTGTCCTCGTGCTATTCGCCTGCGCCGCCGTTGGGCTCTGCTGGTACGTCGCCGTGTCACGTCTCCATCTGCGCAATGCGCAGTGCCTCGAAATCTTCCTGTACAGCGCCATTCAGTTATTCGGCGGCGGGCTAATTGCCGCACAATTGATCGGTCGTAGGAAGAAGCGCGAGGAGAACTGGCCTCACCCTGCCATCCAGATCCCTGCATCAAGGGATGCGAAGGTAGCGCGCGAAGCTAACCAGGCTGGAGCTACGCTACTCGGATACAACGTCCACAAGAAGCCGTGGCTTTGGCCGGATACGGTGCGGATAAAGCATGGCGTCATCGTGGGTGGCACGGGCGCGGGCAAGTCCACATTCCTTGAAAACATCATCGCCCAGGATCTGACGCGGTGCTTTGGCGCGCGCAGGATGCCGATGATTATCTTCGATGGCAAGGGGGAGCGCGAGTTCCTTGACCGCCTTCTGCCGCACATCGAAGCCGCCGGCCGTCTGCAAGACCTGCGAGTGATCGATCCGACGCACCCTTCAGAGTCGGCGCGATACAACCCCTTTTACGCGCTCGACGACGCCTACCAGGAGCATGTGAACTTCATATTCCGCTCCTTCGGCCTGCGCGAGGATTTCTTCAAGGGCCACCAGGAGGCCTATCTCTCGGATCTCGTTCGCATCCTTCAGTACACCGGCAAGCTCTTCAATGTTTACGACGTGCTGGTGATGGCGCTCGATGAAAAGGTGTTGGAGGAGCAGATCGGAATTGCGAAGGCCCGCCTCGCTTCGGCGCCGAGCATCTCCATGCAGAAGCGATTGAACTTCGAGATGTCAGTGAAAATGCTGCAACGGTCACTCTCCGACCGAGAGCGTGTCGAGAAGATTCAGGGGCTTTTGAATGAGCTGTTGAGCTTCCTGGAAGATGAGTTGTCGGTCGTGACCGGCTCCTACCAGGACTTGCTGACACTCGACGACGTTCTCGAACGGGATCTCATTCTGTTCGTCTCCCTCAATGCAAACCGCAATCAGCGCGCTGTCGAAGCCTTGGGAAAGATCCTGCTCCAGAACATTCAGTTGATGGTGGGCAAGCGCTACGCGCAGCCAGCCAGCGACAGGGATGCCGACGAGCCTATGCTCTCGGTGATCCTGGACGAGTTCGCGCCGTTCGCCTATCCGGGATTTACCCAGGTGCTCCAGACGGCGCGCGGGGCGCGCGTCTCATTCCTCTTTTCGTTCCAGAGCATGCCCCAGTTGCAACGCGTGAGCCAGGCGTTTGCCGACGAGGTCTCGTCGGCGCCTGGAACGAAGATGATCATGAACGTCTCCGAGGAAAATACGGCGCAATGGTTTTTGAAGGCGTCGGCCAGGATTGCAACCAAACGACGCAGCCTGTCGGTGCGCCGCACCGGGATCTTCTCGACCAAATACACCGAGACTGGCACGGGGAGCGAGAGCGACATCAAGGAAACCCGCGCTCGCGAGGACCACATCAAGAACCTGCCGGTGGGCCAGATGGAGATTCTCATGGTGGATAACCGCGAGGGCACCCGCTACTCCCATCTGCACGTCCGGCGAGCTCCGCGGTTTCAAGTTGAGGGCCTGGAGCCTTCCCTCTATCCCAAGATGCACAGCTATCTTGACCCGGAGCTCGGCGTGAATCTGCGGTTCAAGGAAGCTGAGAACCGGAAACAGCGGCGCAGGAGAACGGCGGGGTTATTCCTCGGAGTGGGCGGTGCGGAATGACGATGCGGAATCCAGTCATCATTCGATGGGTAGTGCCTGCCATCCTGCTCTTCTGCATGAACGGGGAATTTCTTGGTCAAACTCTGGATCGGCCGAACACTCCCACCTCGCAGTCTGCCCCGAAACGCCAGGGATTCTTTGACTACGCACTGGGCAAGATCAATCCGCAAGGCATCGACTATGGGGCGTCGATAGAGTCCGTCCGGAATGCTGTCGTTGAAAACACGATTGACGATCTCTACTTCTGGTCGAATGTTGTAACGCTGCTTTTGCTCAGCGGGCTGGTCGCCATTGTTCTTCTTCAGTGGCGCGCAGCCTACAAGCGCGAAGTCATCGCGGCGTCTCTTATCGCGCAGTTATGGAACGGCCGCGTGAGCGACAGGATCGAGATTGAGCGGCGGACCCAGCAATTCAATCAGCTGGTCGAAGCCCATAACGCCGATGTGGAAAAAAACCTATCTCAGAAGCCAGGGCCTTCGCAACAGGATGCCGAGGCGGCCGGAAGCTTGACGCGGAGTGTTCGAAGTCTCGCGGTGAGTAAGGGAATCTCGCCGATAGAAGCTGAGAAGATCGAAGCTTCGGCGCCGGATGCAGCCACAGCGAGCCTGCAGCAAGACAACCTCCTTTTGCAGCGGCGCGTGGAAGCGCTGCAGAATAGTGAGCAGAATCTCAAGCAGCGCCTGAACCAAACGACCGTTCTGCTCGATCAGGAACGGCGCCGCAACGCAACACTTAAGGGTGCTTGAAAGGGCCAGAATGACCAGAATAATCCCATCCGATTTTGGAAGTCATGACGACTGGCTCCTCTATGTACGTCGTGAGATTCCTGTTCCGGAGCAACCTTACGCGCTTGCTCTCGGCCGCATCGATCTCTTTCGGAGTTTCTACCTGATGCAGGGACTTCCGTTTCCCATTCCGGTTGCACAGGAATTTGAGCGCATCGAGATGCTTCAGGACCCAGAACGGACGGCTGCATTGGAGGCTCTGAATAGTGAGGTACTTCGGAACCTCACCGTTCATCTTTTCAATCAAGCGCAGTCCAACGCGTCGGAAAGTGATTCGCGAACTCTGCCTTCCCCACGAGAAAAGATTCAGGAACTGCGCAACCATCTTGCGCAGCAGAACCCGTACTTTAGTCTCTGGGTTGTCTACAAGAGCGATGTGAAGGACCACCCGGTCGCCGAGGAGTGGGGCAAGTATCTCCTTCAGGAACTCGGGGCCCGGAGCGCCGGAGAGATCGCGTTTGCGCACGCGATGGTCGAGTTGGAAAAGCTTCTCTCCCTTTTCCATGACGGGAATCGGGTGCTTCCCGGCCTCTCCTTCGAGCGCATCTGGTTCCTGCATTCCCTACGTGGCCCGGAGCGAATGCTCCAGACGCGCGCCGTTCTGGGAATGCTAACAGCGGAGTTGTCAGCATGTACGTCCGCGTAGTCAGCTTCGGGACGAACTGGTGGGCTATGCATTCACACGACACGAGCGATCCATATTGCTTCCGGCGGACGGCAGCCTGGTTCAACGCCGCTGCCTTGATGTCGGGAAGAAGGCTTCATCACAGCGCGATCTTTCCTGGCCAGATCCGCTTCAACTCCAAAAGCGGCTTCGATCCGGAGTTCCCGTTGCGCGCGATTGGCAGGATATTTCAATGCTCACCGCCCCGCCAATTCGCTGGAAAGGTGCACCTGCTGTTCGAGCGCCGCACCTCAGAGACGATGCCAGACGCATGCCTCGTCACGCTACGGTCCTCGGAACATGGCGCCATCCAGTTTGGCAAACCGGGATGGAAGTCGCCCGGCGTCAGTCCCATCTCGATCAGTTTGCGCGGCGATAGGTACGAAGCGATGTTGCTTTTCGGAGACCAGGATTGGGTCGAGAGCGACCTCGGGCGATGGCAGGTCGATCAGAGCCAATGCCGACTCCGGCTTAACGAGGTCACGACAGGAGCACTCCAGTGAGATATTACAAGGGCTATATTGCGCTATCCGAAACATGCGATGTGCCGGTTCTGCTCCATGTCCGGAATGCGCGTGCACTTTGTTTCGATCAACTCCGCGAGCTGCTGTCGCACGAGATGCTCGCCGTGATCGTGCGCTCGCTGCGCTGGCGGGTGGCACGCCTCGAAAAAGTTGGGTTGGTAGCAAGGTTCAACGAACGACGATTTCTCGGAAGACCTGTCTACCGAATCACCCAGTTGGGCCTTGAATGCCTAGAGTCGCGCGGGCATTGTTTGGTCTCACTGCCCAGCGATACGGAACAAATTCTTCACCCGTCAAAGATCGCTCACGCGCTCGAACTGGTCAATATCCATCTAGCGTTCGCCCGAACCGGCTTGCTGCGTTCCTGGAAGACCGATCTCGAGATTACGTCACGAAACCTGATTGCCACCAGCGGAGCGAGTAAAGACTACGATGCCATTGCTGAGATCGAAGTCAACGGACGCATCCGAAGTATCGGAATTGAGTATGAGAGGAGCGCGAAATCCGTGACGCGATATACCGCAATTCGCGAAGCTCTCGACAAGGACATGACCACGGATTTGGTTCTCTATCTCACCGCGAGCGACGATATTGTGTATTTGCTGGCTATGGAATTGCGCTCGGCTCGCAAGCGGATCGCCTTCGCACTGAGCGACGCATTCCGCCGTTCCCTGCTTGAAACGCGGACTCTGACCAATACGGCGAGCTCGGAGATTGTGCCCTTCCGCGAATTCCTCAATCTGAAACATCCATAGTTGCCATCCTGCAATGTCACGACTGCCTATGGCTCTTCTTTGCGGTTGTATTTCCGTCGCATTGTCGTGTGGATGACGTTGCTTTGACATTCTTTGCCTCGCTTTTGACCGAAATCGACCCCTCCTAAGTCATGCACGCTCAGAAGCTTCCGGTCTGACTATCCCCCTGTATACAGACCTTTTTGGAGGTGATGGGAGGATGTGCGATGGAAGAAAGCGCATAAATGCGGTCGATTTTTGGAACACAGCTCATGTAAGGGAGGTGCAATTGTGGCTATGGAATTGGAAGCGGTGCGCAGACTCGTGCAGGAACGCGGCAGTGATCTTGCGTTTGTCGTGAACCATTCGGGTGGCAAAGACTCAACACGAATGCTCGGATTGGTCCGCAATAAGTTCCGGGATTCCCCAACCCATGTGGTGATGGCAGATACCGGATTCGAACATCAATGGCCGATCTCCGCGGCCGACTTCGCGCGCCAGCGATGTGCGGAGTTTGGATTGAATCTGACGGTTGTGCGGAACCCGAAGCGCACCTACCTCGAAATGGTGGAGCGCCGCGGCATGTTCCCTTCTCCCAGGTTCCGCCAATGCACGTCCGACCTAAAGCGTAGTCCGATCGAGAAATTCATCCGGACTCTGCCGCACAAGGTGATCGTCAACTGCATCGGCATTCGAGCTGAAGAGTCGCATTCCCGCTCACGATTAGCTCCGTTGGCTGTGAATGCGAGCCTTACCACTCGCGATCGAACGGTCTACAACTGGCTTCCGATCTTCGACCAGTCGCTGGCGGATGTACTCGCCTGGCACTGGGTGAACGCCGTCAGGCTTCATCCGGTGTACGTCCCCGAGTATCACAAGGACGGAACGACGGGCGGCTACCTGCGCCGGTTCTCTTGCAGAGTATGCATCTTTTCGACAGACGCCGACCTCCGGGCCATCTACGAGAATGACCGCGAGGCATTTGAGCAGGTCAGCAATCTCGAATCGAAGTTGGACTACACGATGCGTCCAGGCGCAAGCCTGGTACAGATCGTCAGTGCCCAGACCTCAACGGCAATTGAGGAAGCACGTCAGCAGAGCTTCTGCTTCTGAACGCGGCACCGGCTCCCAGTAAGTACTCCCGAACAACTGAAGCCCCCGAACCCAGCACATAGCTCGCTGTTGATTCGTGAGCGTCAGGGCTAGTTCTGCGCGCACTTAACGAACGCCAACCGGCATTTGGTGCCACGAAAGAAAGGAATCGCAATGCCCAATTCCAGCCCCCTCGCCGCCACTCAACCGTTGGAAGCGGCGGCTTCCATAAACCGCTTCCAGCGCCGCCTCGCGATCTGCCTTGTGCTGACCGTGCTCAACGCGATCGTCGTCACGAACTTCATTGGCCCGCTTTATCGCGCGACCATCCACGACGCGCTTCAGCAGATCGGAGTGACCTCGTTGTTCGCAGCCTTGGTCGGATCGCTTACTCGGATGTGGTTTCTCACGCTTACGAGCCGACCGCGATAGTCAACAACAATCCCCGCCAACCCCAATCCCACAAGAGAGGAGAACCGCCATGCAACCCAGTTTAGGAAAGATGTCCGCCTACAAGATGTTCAACTGGCGGGACCGTGCCGCCAGCTCCGTCGAGCAAACCGTAGTCGCGTTTCTGGAAATCGGCGAGGCCATTGCCACCCGGTGGATACAGACGGCCAAGGGTGTCCTGCTCCTCCAGATGGTGCCGGACAACGGCGCATCGGGAGCAATCTACGTCTTCGATCGACAGCGCGAGCAATGGTACATGCTGTCGTTCGAAGGTTGTGAAGACCAATTCACCTCGGAGAAGTTTGACCGCGCGTTCTCCGAATACGACCTGTTTCGCCTGGTGGAGCAGCCTGGCCTGCTGCTCTCCGAGTTCCAGCCGGCCACCGCTTAGCCCACCTCGCAACACCCCCCACCAACTAATTCCAACTCAACTCAGGAAGGAGTCGTCATGCGTCTGTCCGCAAGTCGTATTCGTTCAATCAGTCTCCGTCTCGCACGGGCCGAGGGATCTGCCTTTGCGGGATTCGGGCGGAATGCTCGCGTTCTGCCCAACGCTCTCAAACCAAGTGCCACTGCCAGCCCGGCGTACACATCCAGCGGGACGGCTCTTGTGAAAGCCACTCCCGCGTAGCCCCGACGCGGCCGGAATCGACGGGCGAACCTGCATGAAAACTCCCTCAGCCCGCCGTTTCCGGTCGTGGCCAGCTTGGAATCGGGATCTCAGCAACACCCGCACTGATGGCCTTCCCAAGCCGACATGCCCTCTTTGATGAGAATGGGAGCTGCCGCCAAGGCGGCAATCGAATCGAACCAAGCAATATGGAACGCCGCATTTACCGCGAGGCCGACCAACGTAATGAGCGCAACATAGGCGCATGTCGCGGATTGTAATGCATCGGCGGCCAGCGCTGCATTGTTGCTGCGGCGAGCCTCCCGACGTTTCAGAAAAGCCAGAACAGGCATTGCCATCAGCGCAGCGACGGTGATTCCTATACCGGCGAAGCTCGTTTCAGGCCGCAACCGCAGAGCCATTGACCCAATAGCAATCGTCGCCACCACGAAGGCGAGCACAAAAAGCAGGGCTCCGGCTGTACGGCTTGCCCTCCGTTCTGAGATAGGCATGCTCGGAATCCACTGCAAGAGCACGACGGTGGCGGACAGGAGCTCGACCAGGCTATCAGAGCCGAAGGCCAACATCGCGGGGCTGTGAGCTGTTAAAGCCGCATACGCGGAGACGCCAAACTCCACCAGCATCCATGCCAGAGTGACACCTTGCAGCCAAAGCACAATGGCTCGGGGTTTCGGACTTCGAGCGTTGGCAGGCTTCGACGGCTGAACACCGATCTGTACAAGTTCCGGCATCTTGCTCCAACGATGATTTCAGGTTCCCAGAAGAGGCGCAAGGGTTCTACCTGGCCAGCCGAAACGTTGGACCCATGAACTGCGTCACGATCCCTTTGCTAAGAATTTGACCGAAATTTGGACCCGGGCTACAACCACAGAGCCAACGAAGGAGGCAAGACGCCATGTATGCCAAGTTCTGTGTAAACCGGGAAACGGCAAACAACTTCATGCGACTGTTCGTGAACCGGCGGGCCTACGCAATCCAGGCTGAGCGGTCCCTGCCGAACGGTTCTGTCCCTTATTACCCGGCAAGGGATTGGAAGACCAGGGAGCCGAAGCCGTTGGATGAAGGAGTGGTGCGGATGCACCTCAACGGCGACATCACAATCAGCCTTTATGCGATCAATCCGGAGACCCAACGTTCGAAGTGGGTGGCGATCGATGCCGACTTCGAGGGCTCTCTGGAGTCGTTGTTTCAGTTGCAATGGGAGTTGAAGCAGGACGGAGTTGACGCCGCATTGGAACAATCGCGCCGCGGCGGGCATCTCTGGATCTTCGGCGCCGAGCCACTGCTGGCCTCTGAATGCCGAATCTACGTCTACAATCTCGCTCTCCGACTCGGCATCCCGGTCAAAGGCGGCGGTCTCAAGGAAGGGATTGAGGTATTCCCACGCCAGGACCGGCTCGAAGATGGAGAGCTTGGCAATGCCATCCGCGCTCCAATCGGCGTGCACCGGAAGACGAATCGGCGCTACTGGTTTTACGAAGGCGAGCCCACTCCGGAAGCGCAGCTTGCCTACCTCGACGGGTTGAAGAAACTCACCGAGTCCGAACTTCGGACCTTTATTGAAGGGATGAGTCTGCCCGAAGCGTACCGACCAGTCGTCGCGGCGCCGTACATCCCGACCGTCTCTTCCACGCAATACCCGGAGTTCCGAATCCTGGATTATGTTCGCGCAACGCGCAAGGACAGCCGGAACTGGTGGGCAAAGTGTCCCTCCTGCGCGGGAGTTGGGCGCGACCGCTCCGGCGACAACCTCGCCATCCAGATCAAGAACCCGCGCTTCTACAAATGCTGGGCCGGCTGCACGAAAGAGGAGATTCGGGCAGCGCTTGGACAGCCCATACCCACGCGAGCGGCGGTTTAGGGAGTGAGTATGAAAGCCGTTCCCGAAAAACGGAAGCCTGAATCTGCCTCATTGCGCCGTGCCCTCCACGGGCTCGCGCTTCCGGCCAGCGTGCTCCGGGCGCTCCAGAAGCGAGGCATCTATTGCACACCCGGAGTCACGCTTGAACATCAGAACCTGGCGAAGCGCTATGTGCTGCGCGGCGTGGAATCCGGCGGCGCGGTCTCCGACATGGGCAGGGCGTGCGCATTCGTTTCGCCTGAAGGAGATCCATTGCCGTGGTTGCAGTCGCTCGACTCGATTGCCGTGAATGGCCGTCATGCGATCTTCCTTGCGGAGAGCCTGGTGCGCGTGGAGATGCTGCGCACTGTACGGACATGCGAACTGGCGATTACGCTCCACACTTTGTCTTACTCGCCGGGTCGCATTCGACAGGAGATTGATTCGACGCTGCTCTTTCGGGGGCGGGATGGTGTTCTCCCCATCGATCTCTGGAAGGATGAACACCGCGCGCTTCGGGGAAAGTTGACTCCTATCTTCTATAACCGCGCAGGCGAGGTGCTGCATCTGCCGCAGCGATTTGAAGAGGCAACCAGGAAAGTCGCGACTGCGGTTTGCTGCGTCGGCTGCAAGCATTCGCATGGCGGAGTGCCACCAGTCGCCGGAGGATTGAGACCATGACGCATCCCATCAAAGCTGCGATTACGGTCGGCGAGCCGAACTGGACTCCGCTTGAGCTGCTCCTTCCTGCTTGCGAGCTTGAAAACTTCATGTACATGGGCCGAGCTGGGGAGATCGAGTTGTACAAGCACTGTCTCACGCGCCGCTATCTCAACATCAGTGCGGACGGCCAACGGTTCTACCGCTATTCCGACGGAACGTATGTCGAGGTCACCAAAGCTGTGGCTCTCGACCATGTACGCAACCGAGACCGCTAGGAAAGGAACAACCACCATGGCAAAGAGCGTCAACAGGACATTTCTGCTCGGGCACGTTGGCAAGAATCCCGAGGTCGGAACTACACCGGGCGGCACGCTCGCCGTCAACTTTTCTCTCGCGACTACCGACCGGGAGAAGGACCGTCAGGGCAATTGGTCCGACAGGACCGAGTGGCACAACCTGGTCGCTTACGGCCGGACTGCAGAGATCGTGCGGGATTATGTGAGCAAGGGCACGCAACTCTTCATCCAGGGCAAGATCCAGTCGCGCTCCTGGGATGACAAGGAATCCGGGCTGAAGAGGTACTGGACGGAGATATTCGTCCATGATCTGACGCTGCTGGGCGGCGGCCGTGGGGAGAATGGCGGCTCCACTCACAGCAATGGTCGGGACGATTCCCGGAGGAGCTCTGGTGGATTGGGCTACCAGCGACAGGGGATGGAAGAGCAGTACACCGACGAAGAACTGAACCCGGATGAAATTCCGTTTTAACCCGTTGTTTTTTCTTTGCCGTGAACCATGGCGCTCTGCGGGGCGCCATTTCCTTTTGAGGAGCTACGACGATGGCGATCAAAGAAACCAAGACGAACATGGATCTGGACGCTCTGTTCACACAGCTGGCGGAGCCGTTTGACCCTAACCAGATCAAGTGGCGCGTTACACACACAACGCAGGATGGAAGCCGGGGCGCGGTCGTTGCATACGCTGATCCGCGAGCGTACACGGACCGTCTCAACCAGCTGTTCACTCCGACCGGCTGGACCCGGGCCTACGAGGTCTCCACGGTATCGGCCGTCACGCGCATGAAGAAAGACAAACTCATCCAGACGGGCAAAGTTCTGGTGACTTGCACGCTCACTATTACTGGATTGGGTTGCCATGCCGGCAGTGGTGAAGACTGGGCAGATGAGTCAAATGCCATGACAACGGCGGAAGCGCAAGCCTTCAAACGGGCTGCTAGTTGTTATGGCCTGGGGCGTTACCTTTACAACCTCGCCGAGATGTGGGTCCCGCTCAATGAGCATCGGCAGCCATTCGAATCCCCAACTCTCCCGCAATGGGCGCTACCGAAAGCGGGCGCTTTCGGCAAGAGCCATCCCGCATCCGGCCCGCACCCCACCTCGGTGCAACGGGGTCCAATTGACCAAAGAATCACTGGCAAGATCGAGGGCTTCCGGCGCATTCTCGGCGATCCAATCTACGGCGAGATATTGTGGCGTGTCGCGCGAACGCAGAAGGCGAACGCCATCCCCAACGCGCAGCTGCAGACGAATGTCGCGGAGGCGATGGAACGTGCCGCACGAGGAATCCGCAAGGCGCACTCTCTGGTCGAATCGATCGGCGATACGCAATTCGTCTCCGTGCTTGATCGGCTCCACATCGGGTCAATGACGACCATCCAGAATCTCGACGCACTCAAGCATTTGGTTTCGGAACTCGAAGGGCTGGCCGGCCAACCTGCCGCCTGACCGCCGATGACTTGTAGCGGACCTCCGTCCACTCGCCGCAGTGCGTAACCCGCACGGCGCAAATAATACTTCGCGCTCCGAAACCTGTCTCGGCCCCTTCTCTGCGGGCTGTGTCCCCAATAACTGCAAAACGTCGCACACGCTGCAACTCCTCCGATTGACGGATGAGTTGCTGCGCCAAGGAGCTTTGAATGGGAGCCGAAAACGAGCGTAATCCAACATTCGTTGATTGGGTCCTGGCTCTCCTCGAAGAACGCTTTCCATGGCTGGGTTCAGGACAAGAGGAGCCGGTGGGCGGAGCGGACACGGTCGATGAACTTGCCGACCTGTACAAGTCGTTGATCGAGCAACGCGACAGGGTGCGCCGCGAAAACGGTGATCCACGAGCATAACCGGCATCGGTCGATACCTGGAGGATCTATGTGCAATGTGCGGATGATTCGAACTGAGCCCAACCTTGTATCGATTCCCTTGGAGAAGGCAGTCTATTGTGAGAACTGCACGATGGTCTCCTCTTCAGCCCGGCACCGCTGCGGGTTATGCGGGTCGGAGCAGATCGTCCGATTGGCCCCTCTGATCCCAGAGCCGTGGGATCCAGGTCCGATGCCAGCTCTTGCCATGGCCGCATAGCGGACAAACGGCAGCGAACCTCGAATTGATAGTTGGCGATTAATCACTCGCCGAGAGAGTCCTAGGGGGTGGATTGGCAAGATCACTTTTCCGCGAGGTAGGTTTTTCAGCAAGGTGGCTCTTGGCGAGTGGGAAGTTATCGAGAATCCCCTGTTGCGGGACCCGACCGTGATCTTGGCTGGTTACGCTGTCGCCTCCGCCATGATCGTCACGAGCTATTCGTCGGGATCCGCAACGACGACCCCGTCCTCTCCCAAATATCGCAGGAAGGTATCGAAGTCATTCTTCATCCTTCGTCGTGCTGCACATCGCAGGAAAGGCAGCCACTTCACTACCAGCTCTCGATCCTCCGATTCATCAAGCAGCAGGAAATCCCCCGAATCCAGACTTCCATGCGCTACTTTGTGGCGAATGTCGCGTAGCTGGTTCTCGAAGATGTTGGTGATTTTCTTCCCGCGAACTTCAGGGATAAATATCTCCCCTAAGATCCCCTCGTCCCAGTTGCGGTTTACGTGAAAAAGCGCCGCGAGCCACTGTTCCATCTCTACTCTCGATGCTCCGGCAGGGATCCGTTCACCTTTGCGCTGCGGGCCTAACGATATCTTCTGCTGAGAATCGAGCCTGTTCCATCGATTAATGCTCGTCTCAATAATTTTGTAGAAGCAAAGGAACCTATAAATGGGAGTGTTACTATTCAACGCTTCACGATAAAGCGCCATGGTGTGTCGCAGCTCTCGGTCATTCGGATTTTCTCTGGCATTAACAGCCAAACCGGTGACCGGAAATGGTGCCGTAAAAGTGATGCCTTTGGTGCCAGTCGCCAGTTCCATAACTTCCACAAGTTCAATTATCAGAGGGATGTCGAGCTGCGCTGACAGACTACTGAGCAGGCTTCGCATGGCGGTCGACGCGATTTTTTCCGCCTCACCTCTGTTTGATGCGTGAAAAGGATCACTTTTCAGCTTGGCCAAGTAACCGGCATCGTTGGGGAATCCATGAAACACAAGGGCCGGGCTTGAGGGGCTCTGGAAGTGAAGCAACACTTCGGTTGGATCTATGTCGATGATCACCGCGGGCTTTGCGATCGCGAGATGGGAATCGCCTCGACGCTGGTCAGCGAAGCGGAACTCGTTTTCCGGGGCGTTTCTCGCGTCTGGCTTTGCCAGTACGAACTCCACCGTGTACATTCCGGGCAGCCCCGCAGGGCCATGGGCGTTTAGGTGAGCCTTGGTGCCGGTATCGATGTAGTGGAGAACAGCTAGGACCCCTTGATTTTCCCCAGGGAAACCTGTCAATCTTGACCGCCTCTGGATTGGTGGCTGGCTCGTGGTGGTTGTCGAATCCGACTCCGTCATCACGCCTCCTTGGCGGAGGATAAATCACAACCACGAAGGATTGAAGCGAAAAATCGATCGGTGTTCGCTGGAGTCGATCATTGGGCTATTGACTTCAGGCCAAAGCGCTCGTCCGGATCAGAAACCGAAGGCTCCCACCTTGCCCATTTTGTGAGATGTGCCTTGAACCATAAGATGGCACCGGGTTGAACCATAAAGTGGCACCGCCGCATTTGTAATCCCTTCCAGATCAGCCCGTGTCCTCATGGGCGGTAAGCCTCGTTTGAACCATAAAGTGGCGGTAAGTACAAAAGGGAAGCATAAAGCGGCACTAAGTGCAATTGCCGCCGCAAGCAGCTTCAATGGCATCTGTTGCTGTACAGGCAGACAGTAAACATTGGGTCCCACAGCACGATACCCCGCGTAGGACCAATTCTGCCAGCTTTGTATAGACCGACGTTTGCAGTGCGACCATCAGATGACTGCGCCGGCCGCACTCAATTTTGGAAGCATAACCTGGCACTCAGTGCCATTTTATGGTTCAAGTCGCATGAGAATCTGTGCTTTAAAGCATATCTTTGCCGCTTTGAAAGCATAACCTTGCCGGCTTCGCGCGCCCAAATTGCTCATTCTCAAACGCGCACAACCACATGAAGCTGGCGGCTGAAAGCATATCTTTGCCGCGAGTGCTATCCGCCGCAAAACCTTACTAACCCGAGCGATGGCGCGTTTTCCGGATGTTTGAGGTGCCGCAGAATTTCGCAGGCTCAGACGGCAGGTCCTCAAACTCCCAGTCAATCGGAAAATGAAGGTCGTTTAAACCATAACATTGCCAAACGGCAAAGTTATGGTTTAAGTCACAGAATCCGATCCGACGAGATGAGGTGAATCCATGCGGAATGTCGCGCGCCTGAAAATGGGCTACTACCCATTACCGGAGGCCGAGGGAGTGAAGCTTCGCTCCCTGCTCTCCTTCGCTGGGCCGGCTTCGGTGATTGACCCCTGCGTAGGACAAGGAACTGCGCTGCATCTGGTCACCAGCGACGCAGAGGTCCGGCGCTACGGTGTCGAGCTCGATGCCGAACGAGCGCGGATTGCCAGCACCAACGGCATAGAGACCATCCAGGGGAATGCCTTTGACGCTATTGCGCGGCCAGAATCCTTCTCGCTCCTGTACCTGAATCCGCCGTATGACTCCGAGATCGGCTCCATCGCGAATCGCAGAATGGAGGCCGTGTTCCTGGAACATACCTACCGCTGGCTGGCGATGGAAGGCGTTCTCATCCTGGTGATCCCGTTCGAGCGATTGCATGACTGCGCCGGCATCCTTGCTTCCCACTTCACCCAGCTCGCCGTTCTTCGCATGACAGATGAGGATTCGGTCAAGTACCGGCAAATCGCGGTTCTTGGCGTGCGGCGAGATGTCAGGGGAGCGGCCGTTGAGAACAACAAGCGGCAGCTCTTGAGCGTTGGTATGTATGGCAGCTTTCTGGGACTACCGGAGTTGCAGCCGGGCGCGTGCCTGCCCTATTCCGTTCCTTCGTCTGGCGTGGCGGAGCTGAGCTATCGCGGCCTTCCCTACGACTTGTTGGAAGACCTGCTACCGCAGTCGGGCGCATGGAAACAGGCCGCGCCACTACTGATGCCGCATGAGGACGTTGCGACTGGCCGGCCCGTCACGCCGCTTCATGGCGGCCATGTTGGGCTTCTGTGTACCGCGGGGCTGCTGAACGGCGTCTTCGGCCAGGGCGAGGACCGGCACATAGCCCGCTGGCGCTCGGTCAAGCATGTCACGACGTTTGTGGAACAGGACGGAGACGCCGAGATCATTCACCACCGAGAGCGGTGGGCCAACGAGTTGTACCTGGTCTACGCCGATGGGAGGACGCTGAAGCTCACCGAGACACCGGCGAAGAAGGAGGACGAAGCCGATGGAGAATGCACACCTGCGGTTCGGGCTGCTTGAGTACGTGCGCTTCACGGACAAGGCGTCGACCCGCATTCGCCTGCGGGTCGATCGCTATATCGGGGAAGATCGGCAGGCACATCTTCTGAGCGTCTTTGGCAACGACTCGGATGTTGGCGCAATCACGGCGGCTGTTCACGAGAAGGCCACCTTCAGCCTGACCTTTCCCGACGGTACGACAAAGGACATGTCGCTCGGCGAACATGCCTCTTGCTACAAAGGGGCGGTGACTCTACCGGGCCGGAAACATCCTGTGCGTCATCTGCTGGCGGTGTCCCAGTACCTCCACACCAATGGGAGCGCGGGGCGGACGATTCTGTTGCGTTACCGGCGCGAAGAGGTGTGGGCCACGCTGGTGAGCTTCCTGGGGCTGCCTGCCGATCCGACATGGGCAGACCACATCCTTGGGATCGTCGAGGGAAAGAAGAGGATCGAGGAGATTGACGGCATCGGTTGCCAACCGGTACTGATCTCCGCAACGACCGAGGAAATGCTTGAGTGGATAGGGGATGGTCTGCGATCTCGCAATCTGAGCTTCCCGGAGAGGAATGGACCGATTGTTTGGCCTCGATTCGCCCTGTCGGCATCACTGTTTCCGGCCCCTTCGACAGCGGGATTGATAGGCTCTGGTCTGCCAGTTTCCTGATAGCCCGTTCCCCATTGCGAAGGGTTTGAATTTCGCCGAAAACAGACTCAGAGGCGCTCTCTGGGCGATGCAGCGATCACGCGTCAACCGAGAATCCCTCCCGGCGACAACGGTGTTTTGGGGAAGATTTCTGCTCACGAATCGCGCTCTCGTAGCTGGCAGAGGGAGAAAGGGAACTATGATTGCGGTATGGCCGGTTTTCAATTGTTTTGGCTCGTGGTCATCTTCTTTCTGACCAGTGCAATCAGCGTAGTCACAGGAAGCACGTCGCTCATTACGGTACCTGCGATGCTTCAGTTTCATATCGAGCCGCGCACGGCACTTGCAACCAATATGTTTGCACTGACCTTTATGAGTGTTGGCGGGACTCTGCCGTTCTTACGCAGCCCGGATGTGAACCGAAAGCGGCTTCCGTTGCTGATAAGTCTGACGTTGCTAGGCTCTGTAATGGGTGCGTTTCTGCTCCTGCGGGTACCTACTCGCTTGGTTCCTACGATTGTGTCGGTGGCGGTTATCGCGGTAGCGGCTTTCTCAGTCGTCTATCGCAAGTCTGGGATGCAGGAGTCGTCCATTGCTCCTTCTGTCGGGGCTGAAGTCGCAGGCTACGCATTGACGTTCCTGCTCGGTATCTATGGTGGATTCTTCAGCGGAGGCTACGTCACGATTCTGACAGCCGTATATGTCGCGGTCTTCAGGTTTACATTCATCGAGGCCATCGCTACAACCAAGCTGATGAACGTCTTCTCTTCCGCCGTCGCCACAGGGGTGTTCATGTGGCACGGACTGGTCAGTTATAGACTTGGTCTGATTCTTGGCGCAACTATGTTCTTAGGGGCATTGGTTGGAGCACGATTTGCTATTCGCATCGGCAATCTGTGGCTTCGCCGCATCTTTCTGACCGCTGTTTGGGCGTTGGGACTGAAGGCCCTGATTTTCGACGTGTGGGGAAGTCGAGTTGGTTCCGAAACTGCATCACCTGGACAATAGCGCCAAGAAGGATCGCGCGCCTGTTATCACGGCCCGAATCACCGTGGCTCCGGAAAAGTCGGCATCGCGCGAGAAATCCTGAGCAGAAGAGCGCCGACAGGGCGCGACGCTAGTTGAAGAGTTCTATCGCGCTGTGTTTCCGAGTTCCTGGTGTGTTATCGAATCGTCGGCAACTTGTCTGGTGTTCCCGGATTTTCACCAATACCTACCCATCCCCTTTCCAGAATATCGACTCAGTTCTTCCCAAAGTGTTCCCTTGTGAGGTGTCCGCATGGAATCCTCGTTCGATTACCTGCGCTTATGTGCTGCACTACATAAGCGCAAATATGTTGCGATGTCGGTTATGTTGTCTTGATTCACGAAAACTCCTCCCATCGGGCCGGCACGTGCGTCGATGGCCACATAACCTGCATACTTGGCTGGTTTTCAAATTCACTCCAAGGAGTCAGCCAAATGTTTGACCAGGTAATGAAACGCAGCAATTGGGTATGGATTTACAAGATGGGCCGTTTTGCAGAGGAGCGGCGTGCCTTTCTTTGTGACCTGAAAGAGCAGGGGCATAGTATGCAGACGCTCCGGAACGTCAACAGGATTTTGCTTGCAGTCGCGGAGCGGGTGGATGTGCGGCGATCGACCGACATCTCCGAAGTGCAGATCGTCCGAGCAGCAGGGAGTTGGGCGGCGAAGTCATGCGCGCCGCATTCCAAAGCCGAAACACGCGAGGCCGCAGCGAAACGGTTTGTCTACATCGCCAAGAATTGGCTTCGATTTCTTGGCAAGTGGCGTGATCCGGAACGAAATCCTCAGTTCAGGGCTGAGCTCGACAGTTTCCTGAAAGAGCTACGGGACGAACGAGGATATACAAATCAAACTCTTTCGACGCGCGAATCCGCACTGACACTTTTCTTCGAATGGCTTGGGAAGCAGGGCATTCCTCTGAAGGAAGTTTTGCCCCAGACTCTCGCGGCGTATTTTCTTGAGAACAAAACCCGTGGCTGGAAGAAGGCAACGATCAAAGTGTATGCTCAGTCACTCCGTGTCTTTTTTCGCTATGCGGAACAGCACAATTGGTGCGCCCCAGGATTAGCGAAAACAATCGAGAGCCCTCGCATCTATTCAATGAGCGGACTTCCGGAAGGTCCAAGTTGGGAGCAGGTGCGATGTTTGATTGCGAGCCTTAACTCGGATCGCCCGGGCCATATTCGCGATCGCGCCATCATTCTGCTTTTGGCGGTATACGGTTTGCGCATCGGAGAGGTCTGTGCTCTGACATTGGACGATCTGGACTGGACCAATGAAAAGATCCGCGTGCGGCGTCCGAAGAATAAGAAGATTCAGGACTTCCCACTTACCGCAGAGGTGGGAAACGCCATCCTCAAGTATCTGCAGACGGTGCGCCCACAATGCTCCTCTCGTTTTGTTTTTCTCCTGCTGCGTGGACCTCATCGGCCAATGAAGCCGCGCCATGCCTCCTGCTCCATCTCACTTCGAGTTCGAACTCTGGGTTGCCATCTGCCGCACTATGGCCCTCACGTTTTGCGTCACGCCTGCGCCACGCACCTGCTGGACGAAGGTTTCTCGCTCAAGGAGATTGGCGATCACCTCGGTCACCGCTCAACCCGGTCGACAACAATCTACGCAAAGGTCGAACGCACGAAACTGGAGCAAGTTGCCGATGTTCGACTATCGACTTTGACGGAGTACTTGCGAACGCAAACGCAGCCAATTACGACAGACTGGGCAAAGGAGCAACTGAGGTCCCTTCGCGAGGTTTCCAACTTCGGGTTAGGAGGCCTCCAATGAAACTTGCTCCCGCGATTGAAGAGTTCATCCGATACAAGCAGGCACTGGGGAACTCCTATACGACGCCGGCCCGCGCCCTGAAAGCATTTCTTAGACAAACCGGGGATGTCGATTTTGATGAACTCAGCGCGCACGACGTCGATGCGTTCCTGTTAGGCCATGGTGGCAGGGTTACGAGCGCTTGGTTTCACCGGTATTCGGTGCTCAGCTGCTTCTTTCGGTTCTCGACTAGCCGTGGATACATCCAGCACAGAATGCTGCCGAGTTCAATCCCGGAGAAACCGCCGCGCTTCGTTCCCTATATTTATTCGACTGAAGATATGCGGCGGTTGCTGGGAGTTCCTGATTCACACTACTCGCCGACATGCCCATTGTCGCCGGACACCATGCGCACGCTGCTCCTCGTGCTCTACGGTACAGGACTGCGCCTGGGTGAAGCCGCTCGCCTGAAGCATGAGGACGTGGATTTCAGAAGGGCGATGCTGACCATCCGGGAAACGAAGTTCGGCAAATCCCGACTGGTTCCAATTGGAAGAGATCTTGTCAGCATCTTAAGACTCTACCGAATGCGACATCGGTCGCGCTTCGGGTACGAGCGTCCCCCGACGGTTCTGACCACAAAAATAGGAATGATGATCGGAAACGATCACGCCGACCATCAGTTTCAGTGGCTGAGGAAAGAGGCCGGCGTACTGCGATTCGATACTGCCCGTTATCAGCCTCGCCTGCATGATTTTCGGCACACTTTTGCCGTGACTCGTCTCGTGACCTGGTATCGGGAAGGGAAAGATGTTCAGAGGATGCTCCCTCTCCTGTCCACGTACCTCGGCCACTGCGGAATAGACGAGACATCTGTGTACCTCCAGATGACACGGGAGCTGCTTCAGGAAGCCAATAGCCGCTTTGAACGCTACGTGTTCGCGGAGGTGGACCATGCCTGATAACGCCGCTGTTGGCTTCTGGGTCCGTCGCTTTCTATCGGATCATCTGATCCATGAACGCGGGGTGTCACGAAATACGCAACAGAGCTATCGCGACACGTTCTGTTTATTCCTACCGTTTGCCGCCGCCCGGCTCAAATCAGCGGTGGACAAGCTCATAATCGACGATCTCTCGCCCGGCATCGTTTCGGAATTTCTAGCGCACCTGGAACAGATTCGAAGTTGCTCGGTCGCCACGAGGAATCAGAGGCTTGCAACCCTCCACTCCTTCGCCCGGTTCACAGGTGAAAGCAGCCCAGAGCACGTGGAATGGTGCGCACAGATCCGTCGAGTTCCCTTTAAGCGAACATGGACGAATCCGGTTCCGTATATGGAAAAGGATGAGATCGACGAACTTCTTCGTGCACCGAATCGCGCGATTGAGCACGGCCAGAGAGACTACGCTTTGCTTTTGTTTCTCTACAACTCGGGCGCACGCGCAACCGAGGCCGCTGGAATTTTGATCGAGGATCTGACTTGGGACGCAGCCGGCACTGGATCGGTGAAAATCCGTGGAAAAGGCCGCAAGGTTCGGTTCTGCCCACTCTGGAAAAAGACGATGGCTGAGCTCCGGCCGCTTATCCGAGGACGGGATGCATCCAATCCCCTGTTCCTAAATCGATATGGCGATCCCATAACACGGTTTGGAATTCACACGCTTGTGGCGCGTCATGCGGAAAGCGCGGCGACACAAGTCCCTTCGCTGAAAACCAAACGGGTTAGCCCGCATACGATCCGCCATACGACCGCCACGCACCTGCTTCGCGCTGGCGTTGACCTCAACACAATCAGAGCATGGCTGGGCCACGTTTCGCTTGACACAACCAATATTTATGCGGAAACGGATCTAGCCATGAAAGCGAAGGCCCTCGCCGCGTGCGATCCCGGAGGAGGCAATCGCAGGATCAAGAAAAGGTGGCGAGATGACCCCAGCATAATGGAATTCCTTCACAGCCTCTGATCTCCGAGCCCCGTTCGGAATCTCATTGACTCTCCCGGGAGGCGATTCAATTCGCTGTCCCGGGATTTCAATCTCGCCAGCACTGCGAACGAGTCAGTTGGAAAGATGCCTTGGTAAAGCATTCAAATTGTCGTACGCGATTCAGGACCCCGATATGGTTGGATGAGTGCATTGGCCATAAGCGCCAGTCGAATTACCTCCGGCCAGCCCATAGCCTGAAGCAAATCAATGAACAGGCTCTCCCCGGTTGTTGTTGGGTGCGGGGATGACAGTCACGACGATTGTCCGCACCAAAAGCTCGATCGACGGCAGGCGGTGGTAGGAAAGGAGTTGCGCACCAGGATTGCGGTGGTCTGTCCGATGATGAGCCATCCGACACAGACAACCGAACGGATGGGGTAGAAGCTTTCAGCAGAGGTACTCCACATGTCTGATTCCAAGCCGACCAGAAGCATCATCGATACTCATCGGCACATCTTCGGTCCCAAGCTGAAGCAAAAGTTCGTTGAGAACATAGGCTTTGACGACACAAAACCGTTGCCGCAGGCCAATGCCGGTGAAATGTTTTTCTATCGTGAGTCGGTTGACGTTGACTATTCGATGGAGATTCAGCAGAAGAGTGGAGTTACGCTCTGTCTCAACAGCTATGGTGGCGAGATAGAGACGTTCGCCAATGGCATTATTAAGGCGAGCACCATCGACACACTCAAGTTCCTGCATGACGAGTCCTTCGAGCTTCGAGACCGTTTCCCCAAGGACATCGCTTGCATGGCCAACGCCCATGCTATGGAAGAGAACACGCGCGATGTCATCGATCCGTTGATCTCCAGCAAGGAAACATACGGCATTTCCATTTCTAGCAGCTACGGTGCGGGTGCAGATCAGGTCTTCCTGGACTCTCCCAAAGCCGAGTGGCTATGGGAGTATGCGCAGGACAAGGATGTTCTGGTTCATATTCATCCGCCCCTGGTCTCGGTAGCCGCTGCCGCACTGCAGCAGTACAGGCTCATCGAAGCCTTAGGTCGCCCATTCGATACGGCGGTGTCTGCGGCCCGCATGATCTACAGCGGCGTCTTCGACAGATACCCAAAACTGAAGGTTCTCTTCGTTCACATGGGCGGCGCTCTCGCCCCGGTGATTTGCAGACTCGATTGGAACTGGGAGCTGAACTACAAGGGCATCCAAAATCCGCCGATTCACAAAGTGGACAAGAACCTCCGTAAGCCTTCGGAGTACTTCAAGTCGAACATCTATGTCGATTCGATGGGGCCAAGTGCCATCGGCCTCAAGGCCATGGTCGAAATGTGCGGCGTTGACCGCGTCCTGTTTGGAACCGATTTTGGTCCGGTTCCCATGAGTCCGAAGCTACACATCGACCTCGTAGATGAGACGATCCCCGATGCCGGAGATCGCGAGAAGATCTTCTCGACCAATACGCTCGCACTGTTCCATTTAGCTGAAACTGCACCAATCCTCGTCCCCCAAGCGGCTTAGTCTTCATGCGCGAGTCCCTTGGCGACCCTATGACTGGAATATCAATGGCCATCATGAACGCTGTGCGCTTCGTGATGGCCGCTTTTCTGCTGCTGACCCCGTCGATGCTCACTGCGCAAGTGCCGAAATCAGGTGCCAACAGCGCTGTCTCACAGGACCAGGACGCTGCAAAGACGAACGAATCCGCTGAGATCGCTCAGAAGCTGACGAATCCTCTTGCTGCAATGATCAGCGTCCCCATCCAGAACTGGTTTGATTTCGGCCTCGGACCAAATAAGGATGGATTCCGTTACACGATGGAGGCGCAGCCGGTCTATCCCGTGCAGATTTCAAAAGACTGGAACCTGCTCAGCCGCACAACAATCCCAGTTATCTATCAGCAAAATGTCTCTGGCCGAACGACCCAGGCCGGCTTGAGTGATTCGACGGAGAGTTTCTTTCTTTCCCCGGTCCATATCAAGTCGATCATCTGGGGAGCCGGTCCCGCTTTCCTGTTGCCGACGGGCACGAACGGACTGCTCAGCACGCGCAAGCTCGGTGTCGGGCCGACCGCAGTAGTGGTCAAGCACAAGGGCCACACAAACGTTGGCCTGCTTGCTAGTCACGTTTGGTCCGTAGCCGGAAGTGACAGCCATCCAAACGTCAGCGAAACCTATGCTCAACCGTTCGTGGCCTATACAACACCAAAGGCTTGGACCTTTGCAGCCACTTCCTATGACACCTACAACTGGACAGCAGGTCGCTGGACGGCGATCGTGAATCCCATAAGAGTATCCAAGCTGCTCAAGCTGGGACCGCAACGGCTTAGCGTTGGAGGAGCCCTTCGTTGTACTGTGACTTCTCCTCAGTACCAACCGAAAGGTTGCGGGCTTGAATTCACCATCACTCCTGTCTTTCCCGCCAAGCAGGAATAGCATTCTCCTAGCGCTCAACAGGGGTATGCGGACCTTCAGTATGAACGGAACGACATTTATTCCTCTAGTAGATGGCACTGCTCAGTGCAGTGATGTTTTGGTATCGCCATCAAATTCAACAGAGAACGGAGCCGCGTATATGGATGTCGGTGAAGAAGCAATCTTAAGTCGTTTTCCAGTTGGTTACTATTCATTCCACCCCAATGTCTCGCTGAATTTCCAGATGAATCGGTTCTGGAACTGGGTCGGCGACAGGCAGATGCTGGAGGAACTGAAGGCTGTCGGTACCCGCATCAGCAATTACGATGATTGGGCGCGAGAGATGTCCGAGCTCAGCGATAGCAGCCTCGCGGCTGGCCGTCGCCTGCCTGCGGCCTATTACGCCAAGATGGCGATATTTTTTCTTGATCCCTCCGATGCGCGGGTCAAGCCCGCCTTCCAAAGATTCATGGACATCATTCTGGAGGATAACGGCGTCACGTCGCAAAACCATCACCTAGTCCCCTATCAGGGAAAGCATCTGTCGGCTTACCGGTTCACGCCGCCTGTGGTGCGAGGGAAGATCGTAGTCTTTGGCGGCTACGATAGCTACATCGTTGAATGGCTGCCGGCGGCGCTGGCCTTGCGCGATGCCGGCCTAGACACGATCATCTTCGACGGGCCCGGCCAGGGCACGGCGCTGGACGCGGGCATTCCTATGACACCGGACTGGCATCTACCGGTTGCCGCGATTGTGGATCACTTCGGCCTTTCGGATTTCACCCTGATCGGTTTCTCCCTGGGTGGCGGTCTAGTCATCCGCGCCGCGGCTCGCGAACCAAGGATCAGCCGCGTGATCGCAATGGACATCTGCACCAGCCTGTTCGTGGCCGCGACGAAGGGGTTCACTGTTTCCGGGCTCTCCGTCATCGCGGCGAACTCCGACCAAATGCCGGCGCCGCTAGTCAACGCGGCCGTTGCTTCGGTAAGGAAGACGGACCTGCTGACGGACTGGGTCATCGCTCAAGGCGAGCGTGTCATGGGTAGCGCCACGCCAGCCGACGTGTTTGCGGCCTGGCGTGAATATCGCACGGACGACATCTCCTCACTGGTCACCCAGGACGTTCTCTTGATGGCCGGGAGCAAAGACCACTACATGCCGCTAAGCATGCTGCCGGACCAACTGATGACGCTGACCGCTGCGCATTCGGTCACCGCCAGGGTCTTTACTGAAGCCGAGTCAGCCCAGAATCATTGCCAGATCGGCAATATGGGCCTAGCCCTGAAGGTGATCCTCGACTGGCTGGACGAGACCGGAGGGCGTGTGGCTAACCGGAGGGCATCAACCAACGGAAGTCGCAGCAGTTAGCGCGGGTATTGCTCTTTATTAGTGTTTGAACAGGAGGCGTCATGATGAAGATCGGCTTTCTAGGGAAGCAGAATGCATTTGCACTGGAGATGTTGAGACGCCTCCGGTGTGAACATCCCGATGACCAGATCTCGTCGTGGCAGCCCGGCGAGAAGGCTCCCTCGACAGATCTTGAAGTAATCGTTGCGTTCGGCAAGGTCGATTCCAAAGACATAGAGGTACAGACGGGTCTTGGGCTCATTCAGATGGCCTCCGCAGGTTACGAGGGAGTCGACGTTGGTGCGGCGACAAAGGCCGGTGTCTGGGTGGGGTTGGCACCGACCACAAAGACAGGCAACGGCGAGTCGGTGGCGGAGCTTGCGGTGCTCTTGATGCTTGCGGTGTCTCGGCGGCTCAATGAGGAACAGGCTGTGACGCAAGGCCACACGCAGGTTTCCGCCAAGTTGGAAGTGAATAGGACCCTTTTCGGCAAGACCGCGTGCATCGTAGGATTGGGCGGAATAGGAGACTTGCTCATCGAAAGGCTTCGGGGATTCGGGATGATCTTAACGGGTGTGGATGATCATCCGGAACATGCGCCGACCGGAGTCAAAGGTTATGGACACGATGACTTAAAACTCGCGGCGGAGGACGCAGACTATTTGGTTCTGGCGATTCCGGGAACAAAGGACAACGAAGACCTGATCGACGGGAGTGTCCTCGCTGCGATGAAGAAGAATGCGGTGTTGGTCAATGTCGGTCGGGGAACCCTGGTCGATGAATCGGCCTTGCTGGCGGCGGTGAAGAGCGGTCATCTCTATGGGGCTGGTTTGGATGTGGTGAAGGATGAGCCGGTGAGCGAAGGAAATCCGCTGCTCACGGAGCCACGGATCTTTGTGACTCCGCACATCGCAGGATCAACAGACCTGATGCTCGATGGCACAGTGGCCTACCTCGGCGAAGTCTTGGCAGAATTTCGGCAAGGGATTCGGTCTGTAGGCATCGTCAATGAACCCAAGAATCCGAGAGTGCCTTTACGAAGGGACAGTGATGAGCTGGGCAGAGAAGGGCGACCCACAATAAACTTATGAATGAATTAGCGCGATGGGCGAACTTATATCTACTCATCTCGGCCGCAGCCGCGACCCTGATCGGTCTGTTGTTTGTAGTGATCACGCTCGGTGCTGAGCGATTTGTGCAAGACGACCCCGCTAAGATTCGCATGTACCTTACTCCCACTGTTCTTTATTTCGCAACAGTGCTATTACTAGCTGCGCTCCTGACGTTTCCGAACCACACTCGATTCTCAGCCTCTCTTTGCATTTGCCTCGTGGGTGTCGCCGGCTTAGTCTACTCGGGGTCGTTTCTTATCGGGTGGCGGCATAAGAAAAAGTACTACGGACTACAAGACCGCATCGTTTACTCAATGCTTCCATCTGCGGCATACGGGCTCCGTATATTCGGCGGAGTTTTGTTCTTCCACAATCCTCAACGCGGACTAACCTTGGTGGCTGCCGGTATGCTGGCGCTGCTGGCGCTTGCCATTCGCAACTCGTGGGCCATCGCCGTCGATGTCGTCTCTTACCCACCCTCGTGGGCAGCAACACTGAAGTAGCCCACTACCTGAAACACGTCTCCAGTCCTCGTGGGAACGCACCAACCGGTCAACGAAAGTAGCAGATCATGTCACGATCCTCGCTGAGAGTAACGATGCTACTAGCATGCTCTGCGGTCTTGCTCTCCGGGTGCCATAAGCAAGCTCTCCCAATGGTAGAACAGGCTGTTTCGGGCAAGCTGCGATTGAATGGCGTCACCGTCGTAGATACACAGGATGGAATGCTTAACCCCGGGATGAGCATTCTCATGGACAGGGGACGGATCGTAAGCATTACTCCAACCTCGAGGGTGTCAACGGATCCGTCGGTTACGTCGATTGACGCCACTGGCAAGTTTGCCATTCCGGGCTTCAACAATATGCACATGCATGTCATCGACCAGGCGGACTCCTCTTCGGTGCTCGCAAGGATGCTCGCCGATGGGGTCACCGGCTTCCGCCAGATGACCGGATCACCTGAATTCCTGAAAGAGCGCCGTGACGGAACACTGCCGATAGGCAAGGATGCTCCTGCACTGCTGGCGATGCCCGGAAGCATACTAACGCCCCTAAATGCTCGGTCTCCCGAGGTCGTCATAAAAGAAATCCGCGAACAAAAGAATCAAGGTGCAGACTTCATCAAGGTTGGCCTGGTAAGCCCGGACGTGTTCTTCGCAGCGATTGCTGAGGGCAAGCGCGTTGGCCTTCCCGTTCTCGGCCATCTCCAGGAGGGCGTCGATGCGGAACAGGCATCGCGGGCTGGATTCCGGTCGATCGAGCACCTTGGTCCCGGAGACTCGATCTGGATAGATTGTTCGACCGAAGCAGCCGTTCTGCTGGCAGATGCCGCACGGCATCCGACGGTGAAGACACCTCCATTCACGCTTCCTGCCTTCGTGCAAACGATGTTGATGAAGCACCTGCAGACACGTCTCATCAATCCGGCGGCGTTTGACACTGCGGCATATGACGTCAGGTTGCAGCGTGCCTTCGATCATTACAGCGAGGCAAATTGTCGTGCGCTGGCAGCGGTCTTTGTTTCCAACGACACTTGGAATGTTCCTACGTTGGTGAGGGTGCGTACCCAGGAGCTTGCCGATTCTGAAGAGTATCTAAGTGATCCGGCTTTGCCCTACATAGCCGCTGCGTCTCTCAAGGCGTGGCGTCAGGTCACGGAGAAGTTCCACAAGCTCCCTCCGGCCATGCACGCTACCGATCGCGAAGAGTATCAGCGTCAACTGGCGCTGACAAAACTGCTCGACGATGCGGGCGTTCGGATGATGGTGGGTACTGATGGTGGAGGGCAAGCGCCCGGCCAGTCGATTCACCAGGAGTTCGATGAGCTTGCCAAAGCGGGCCTGTCCCCACTCAAGATTCTCCAGATGACGACATTAAACCCGGCCGAGTTTCTTGGCCGCACTGGAACCATGGGCAGCATCGACATTGGCAAGAATGCAGACATAGTTCTACTCGATGGCGATCCGGTCGAGAATGTTCAAAACCTGCACACCATCTCTGGGGTTGTGCGTGCAGGCTTCTACAACTCACGGGCGGACTTGGAAGCTCTGAGGTCACGGACCAAATCACAATAGCATTGGAGAAGATCGCATGTTTGAAGTTGTTGATACGACCTACCGTCAAATCCATCTCGTAGGGTCCGGGATCGCCTCGCTTTCCGCTGCGGCCTACCTCATCCGTGACGGCGGCATTCGAGGCGAAGACATCTTCGTCTATGAAGAGGCAAGCCAGCTCGGAGGTGCGCTGGACGCGCACGGAAGCCCTGAGACGGGATACTTCATGAGTGGCAGCCGGATGTTTGAGCACAAGTACAACGCCACCTTCGATCTGTTCTCGTTCATCCCTTCCGTTATCGATCCAAACGTGTCCGTCAAACAGGATACAGAGCTTGCTGAACAGGATGCGGTCTGGCACAACAAAGCTCGCCTTGTAGATCGTAGCCGCAAGATCACCAACTTTCACGAACTGGGCTTTAGCGAACGAGATCGGATTGACATGATCGCCCTGATGGCGCGTACCGAACACTCGCTTGACTCCAAACGGATCTCAGACTGCTTCGCGGGCGACTTTTTTGAGACGAATTTCTGGTTCGAGTGGTGCTCCCTCTTTGCCTTCGAACCTTGGCACAGTGCGATTGAGTTTCGCAGATATCTGCTGCGGTTCATCCACCACTTTTCGACAATCGACACCCAGGAGGGTGTGTTCAGGACGCGATACAACCAGTACGACTCGATGGCAGTTCCTCTACTCAACTGGCTCCGCGCAAAGGGCGTTGAGTTTCGGTTGAGGTCCAAGGTCAGCGGTCTAGGCTTTGAGTCTGGGTCGGACAAGATCACAGTCAATTCGCTGGAGTATGTCTCAGAGGGGACCACCACAACGGTAGCGGTCGGCCCCGGCGATCTCGTCTTCGTCACGAATGGATCGATGACGGCAGGTAAGAAGTTTGGCTCGATGACATCCGCTCCCGCGAAGGATCGCGAAGGCCGCAAGGGGGCATGGCAACTCTGGGAGACTCTGGCCGCCGGAAGACCTGAATTTGGCAATCCCGCGGTCTTCGACAATCACGTCGAAGAATCTACATGGGTCTCATTCACGGTCACCGTCAACGATCCAACCTTCTTCAATCTCATGCAGGCATTCAGCGCAAGCGAGGCCGGCAAGGGGGGACTGATTACCTTCAAAGACTCGGCATGGCTGCTGACTGTGTCGATCTTTCATCAGCCGTTCTTTGCCGGCCAACCGGAGGGTGTGTTCGTCTGGTGGGGTTATGGCCTCTACCACGACCGGGTTGGGGATTTTGTGAAGAAGACCATGCAGGATTGTTCAGGCCGCGAGATTCTTGAAGAGGTGATTGGTCAACTTCACTTCGAGACAGATAGGGACACCATCATGACATCCTCAATCTGCATCCCCTGCACGATGCCTTACATTACAAGCCAGTTTCTCGTCAGAAAGCAGGGAGATCGCCCCGATGTCGTTCCTGCAAGGTCTACGAATCTTGCTTTCCTTGGGCAGTTCGCCGAGCTTCCCGACGACGTGGTTTTCACCGTGGAGTATTCGGTAAGGTCCGCCCAGATCGCGGTTTACACGCTCTTGCAATTACCCGAGAAACCCTCTCCGTTTTACAAGGGACAATACGATCCGAAAGTGATGTGGGAAGCCCTGGAGACTTTGCATCGCTAGTGATGTAGATCGAAATGTAGATAAGACGAAGAATAGCTCAGCCGTGACGTCCTCCGAATTAATGTCAGCGGGCCGGAACCACCATTTACCACCTTAACCAGTTGAGATCTATGTTGTTCCTTAGAAAGGATACATATGACTGTTTTACGCAAAGTGTTTGTTTCAATGCTTTTTATGATAGGTTCCGTGCAGAGTGCGTGCACTCTCTCTGCCCAGACGCTTCAGCAGGCACCCGGATTTTATCGCGCGACGCTGGGCTCTTTCACATTCACAGCTTTGTCTGACGGGACGGCACCGCGGGACATGGCCAAAATTCTTAGTAAGCCCGACGTCGCCACTCTTCAATACGATTTGGATCACGAGAAGGAACCGATCGCTCTATCAATCAATGCGTATGTCATCAACACAGGCTCCCACTGGGCCCTCATCGATACGGGCGCAGGTGAATTGTTTGGAGAGACGAGCGGCAAGCTCATCGTAAACATGAAAGCTTCAGGAATCGATCCTAAGCAGATTGATATCGTACTACTCACACATATACACGCTGATCATTCCGGTGGCCTCACAGTTGGTGGCACTATGCAATTCCCGAACGCGACGGTATACGTTGATAAACGTGACGTCGATTTGTTTGTCAACCGGTCCGTCACTCCCGCTGATTCCCCCGACCTGCGTAGAATCGTCGCACAATCCCAAGCCACCGTCGGTCCATATCTGAGGGCAGGTAAGATAGTCTTCATTGCACATGATGGGCAGATCATCCCCGGTATTGAATCGCGAAGCCAGCCCGGTCACACGCCGGGTCACACCGCCTACATCGTAGAAAGTTCCGGGCACAAGATTCTCTTTTGGGGTGATATCGTCCACGCCTCCGAGGTTCAATTTGCACGACCCGACATTACTGTTCAATACGATATCGATCCAAGTGAAGCTGCCATCCAGCGTCTTCGAGAGTTTCAGTTTGCTGCGGATTCTGGAATCGTCGTCGCATCCGATCACATTTCCTTTCCGGGCCTCGGTCATGTGCGCAAATTAGCAACCGGCTATGCATGGTTGCCAGTCCCTTATAGCGCGAGTGTCAATGAAATCGACCCGAAATAGAACAGCAACCGATTCCGCCCTCGCGGAGTGGTATGTCTCAGTTGAGGGTCGCACCATGCGGCGATTACTTCTAAGTGGTTCCCGCCGCGGGATCGAACGGGCCGTGGCGTGGCGATCGATCCAGAAGAGCTGTTGGTACAAGCCATGTGCGTCGGCACAGAAACGGCGCGCGGCTTTCAGTTCGCGGAAAGCGTGGTCGTAGTTTTGGCCGCCAACGGTGTTCGACAATTGCAAATCGCCGAGTCGCTCACCGACAATTCCCCGCGCGCCGAACTGGATCCGAAAAGCATCTAACAGATTCCGTAATCGATAGTCTATTTCCCAGATATTTTATGTGGTCATAACAGCTGTATTACCTCAAACTCAGGGCCGTTTTATGAATCAAGACAACATAACCGACATCACAACATATTTGCGCGCCCACGCTGTCGAATTGGGCTCGCGCATCCTTGAAACCTATCCTCCACTGCAGAGCACCAAAGACCCCATAGCTCCGGCAGTAGCGTCCCTTCTGCGCAAGGCGCTCCCCGCTCAGGGTCTTGCCATTACTGGGACTGCCAAGTATCTGCGCCAGGCAAAGGCAGCGCGCATCGTCGCCGAGTGCGGCGCGGGCAAGACCTATATGGCTTTGGGCACAATCCATGTGCTGGCGGATGGGCGGCCCAGTACCACGCTGGTTATGTGCCCATCGCATATCACGCACAAGTGGGCGCGTGAGGTCTTGCTGACCATCCCGCGCGCCCGCGCCTTCCTCATCGAGGATATGCGCAATGGCGGCGATCCCAGCCGGCCGCACGGCATCTGCGAGGTGAAGCTGAGCAAAGGCAAGACGATTTACGAGGGCAAGTGCCTCAGCCTGGCCGAAATGCGGCGCATGGGCCGCAAGGAGTGGCGGAAGCGCTTTCCTGGACCGACTTTCTTTATCACGGGCAAGGACAAAGGCAAGCTGGGCTACTTTTGGGAGCACGTCTATCTCAAGGCAAAGTCCGGTCCGAATCTGGGCGGCGTCGTCAATCCGGATTCCGGCGTTGCCATCCTCGACTCCGAGATGCAGAAGCTTACCGCGCTTGACTTCACTGACAAACTCAAGGTCTCGGAGGCTTTGACCGCGCCCCGCGGCGGCACTACTCGCTTCTCCGCACTGTGGCAAGCTGACCGGACGCGCATTCAACGCATGGCGCCAATTGAGTACATCGGGCGCTACATGCGCGGGTGGTTTGATTTCGCCATCGCCGATGAACTGCACCAGTTGGCCGGCGACACGGCGCAAGGAAACGGACTTGGCGTGCTCGGACGCGCGGCGCAGAGATTGATCGCGCTCACAGGAACGCTGATGGGCGGCTACGCGGACGACCTCTTTAACATCTTCTACCGAATGGAGCCGCACGCAATGGTGCGCGAGGGCTTCGCCTATGGAGGGCAAGGCCGGAGGGACTTCCAGGAGCAGTACGGCGTTCTCGAAACTATCGAGAAGGTGGAAGAGTCAGACAACGCCTGTTCGAGGGCAATCAAGAAGACGGTCCGGGTTCTGCGGAAGCCTGGAGCCTCGCCGATGCTCTTCGGCAAGTTCCTGATGACCACGACGGCGTTTCTGTCGCTTGAGGACATTTCGGACAATCTGCCGTGTTACGACGAAAGCGTCATTTCGGTGGATATGGACGATGTCCTTCAGCAGGCTTACGAACAGCTTGAGGAGGATATTCGCTCCGCGATGAAAGCGCATCGCGGAAACAAGAGCCTGATGAGCATCCTGCTCAACACGCTCCTGCTCTATCCCGATCATCCCTACGACTTCGATGAGATTTGGGCGCGTGCCTTCGATCCGCAAACGAAGGAGTATGTGAAGTTCCTGGTGACGGAACCGGAGAATCTCACGCGGGAGGCTCTCTACGCGAAAGAGCGCGCGCTGATCGCCGACGTCAAAGAGGAGCTGCGGCAGGGGAGGCGCTGCCAGGTCTATGCCACCTATACGGGCGAGAAAGACGTCACGCTGCGGCTGGAGAACGTGCTGCGGCAGGAGGGCATTCGCGTCGCTGTCCTCCGCTCATCCGTTGCCACTGATAAACGAGAGGATTGGTACGACCGGCAGTTGAAAGCCGGCGTGCAGGTAGTGATCTGCCATCCCAAGCTGGTCGAGACGGGATTGGACCTGCTGGCTTTTCCAACGCTCTACTTCTACGAGACCGGGTACTCGCTGCATACCTTGCGCCAGGCGAGTCGAAGGTCGTGGCGCATCGGGCAGAGGTTCCCGGTGCGGGTGAAGTTCGTCACTTATTCCGGCACGATGCAGGAGACCTGCCTCCGTTTGATGGGCAAGAAGATGCTGGTCGCGCTGATGATGGAGGGCAAGTTCTCGGGCGAAGGTTTGCAGGCGCTCGACACCGACGAAGACCTGATGAGCGCGATGGCGCGGGAACTGGTGGAAAAGGCCGGTGTCGGAGAATCCGCCGACGCCGTATGGCGGGACCTCGGCCACGAACGTGACAGGGTGCAGCCGCACCCGGTCACTGCGGAACCCGAACAGGAACCCGTCCTGGCGCCGGACCTGCCGGGCTTGATCGCCACAGAGCCGGCTCCGACGCAATTTGGCATCCACTTGATCGAACCGAACCTGCCTTCAAAGAAGCGGAAGAAGGCCGCGATTTGGCCGACCGCCACAGAAACCAATGTGCAGCTCAGTCTCTTCGACTGAGCCGGGAGTATTGCATTTCGGAGGTAACAGCATGAGCGAGGAACGGGAGAAGGTTCGTTGCCGCAATTGCGAACTCGTCCAATGGAGCGATCGAGCCAATTGCAGGCGTTGTGGGACGGCTCTGCCCGAGCCGATCGTGAGGATTGTTGAGCGCGTCGTAGAGAAGGTCGTCATTCGGCAGGACCCGCAATGCCTTCAGAAACTCGAAGAGGCCTCCAGATTGATCTCCACGGCAACGGAGCGGTTGACGCAGCAGTGCGTGGAGTCAGTCGCTCCCCTCGCCTTAGCGCAGGTTCCAGAGGCGGGAGTCTTTCCGACGATGGCGGAGGTGGAGCGAGCGATGATCGTGGCCGCCTACGAGAGGTCGAATCGCAAGCCCCTGGAAGCGGCCAGACTGCTGGGAATTGGCAAGACTACCGTCTATCGCAAGCTCAGAGAGATGGGCGAAGCGGCAGCATGACGGCGACAGAGCCATCAATCTCCCATGGAACCGCTGGTCTTCAGCATGTACGGGTGATAGCGTATTCATCGGGAGAATGTTCCAGCGAGACCGTTGCGGTCTCAACCAAGGCAAGGAAGAGGGTCGGCTGCGGCTGGCCCTTTTCTCTTGTGTGGAGATCACCATGCCCAAGGGGCCATTTCTCCCATCGGACTTCACAGCCACGAAGTTTTCAACGGCCGCAGACAAGGCGGAGTTTGGGAATACCTTGCTGAGGTTTATTGAATCGGAGTGGGCGTCGGCGCTCTTCACCAAGAGCTTCTACAACCGCCTCTCCATGTGCTTCGGGCACATTGCTCATTACAACCGCATTCAATTCTACGATGAGTGGTTTTCATCTCTTGCCGCTCAGGTGCAGTTCCTGAATCACACACTGCGATTCCCCTGCTACGGAGATCCGGAATTCACGTTTTCCGATGTCGAGAGGGCGATCCAGCGAGAAATAGTCAACCGCAACTACCTTGCGCGGTATGAACTGCGCCGGGTGGAAGAGCAACAGGCAACCGATCTTGCGCTGCTCAGGCAATTGGAAAGCAAGTACAGGGGGCCTGTAGGAGAGCGGGATCAGGAACCCCGAATTACTACTCCACCAGTGGATCAGACTCCTGTCACGCCTGTTCAGGGCTCGTTGTTCTGAAGCCGTCTCGAATTCTCACCAAGCGCCTTCCGGGTCATTTGACCGGATATCTGTCTAGGGGTACAAACCCCTCAATGACGCGGCGGAACGGACGGCGCGAGTGTCCCCCCCCGACCCCAGGAGGCCCGAGATGGAAACCTTTGAACCCACGCCCCGAGAGGTTGGTGCAGAAGATTCGAAATCGTCCGACCCGGCCGGCGTTGATGATCGAACCAAGCTGGCAGAGGGAGCGCCAGGAGCCACGTCTGACCTCCTGGGTCCGCCTGCGGCGAATCGCCATCGCTTGCAGAATGAGCGTTCGGCGATCACGCATCACTTCGCGTTCGGGGGACAAGAAGGCTATCTTACGGTCGGGTTTTACCCGAATGGTGAGCCGGGCGAGATCTTCATTCGCATGGCGAAGGCCGGATCAACCATTGCCGGGTTGATGGAGTGCTTCGGCACTGTGGTTTCGGTCAGCCTTCAGCACGGAGTGCCATTGAAAGTACTCTGCGACAAGCTCTCGCATACACGGTTTGAGCCATCCGGCTGGACCGGCAACGCGGAGATTGGGTACGCAAAGTCCATCATGGACTATCTTTTCCGATGGATGGAGTTGCGGTTCCTATCCGGAAAACAACTCTCGCTGTTTGGCCAAGGCAATACCGAGATTGGCGCTAGTGGAGAGCTGACACCCGGCCCGGCCGACGACTCACAGTTTCTCTATGACATTGGCGACGCTCCGCCTTGTGTGGCGTGTGGCGGCCTGATGAAACCCAGTGGAACCTGCTATACCTGCGTTAATTGTGGCCAAACCAGCGGATGCTCCTGAATGCCTGGGTGCAACCGACCCACACAAGATCAGACCCTGAGGATCTGGTGAGATGGCGGTGCTGGAAACGCGCATCGGGCGTCAACCCAGGATCATGCCCAGGCAGATCGGCGAACACTGGCCGACATGAAGGATCAATCGGAACGACGGCACCATCACACGAACGCCAGATGACATAGCCCCGTCGATCCGAGCCGGGCCATCATATCTGTGCCGCCCTGAAAGAGCCTCCGGACGAAGCTCGAGGGTCCGTCCTCGATCTGATGGCGGTGACTTAAATAAGGCTGCCGTGTGCTATCGGGTGGACACCAAACATGGTATGCCGTCTGAGACGAACGAATGAGCGCTACTAAGCTGCTAGAGGATTCAGAGCCGCCGCGAGGTGGCTCAATACATCTGAAAGGTTTGAAACGACTGCGTGATACACGTTCTTGAGTTTGGCCATAAAGACCTCCTTTTGGTTGTGCTGCATAGATTCCACGTACTTCAGGGCACACGAGGTGCCGAAAAAGACAGATGAAACAGTGAGGCTCGCGGCGGTTGCTCCATGAAGGAGTTCGGATGGACTCAGTCCAATATCTGCAACCATCTTCAGTGTACGCGCATACCTAGGCTTATTTCTTCACTCTCTGGGTCTTAGACGTCGGCCGGATCGCACGATTCCAGTGCATTATAGGGAGTGGTGCAGGTTCAACAGTCGGCCAAACGGCCGCCCATTAGACCGGGAGTGTTGGGTGAGCAAGCAAAAGGATAAAGGGCAAAAAAACGCGGGGCTGCCAGATGAATCATTTTCCGCGCCCGGCATGAGCATGGAACGGTACGGCCGCTTCATGGTTGCCAGAACACACCGAAGCCCCGAGCAACAAGCCGATCTCGAAAGACAATTGTGGGAAGGGCGGCCCCATATCTTAGAAAAGCTGGGGGAGGCGACCAGCGAGCTCTGCGAAATTATCAACCGCTACGAATCATTCGATATCGTATCCAACCTTTTTCTGCGGAACTGTTTGCATAATTCTGACAAATATGTCGAGTATAAGTCGCATCTGCGCCCTCATTTTGTCGAACACGCGGCCATCCTGGAACTGAAGAACCCCCAGTTCCGCCAGTTGACAAAGATGCCAGAGCCGATTGACGGCCAGGACCTGGATCGGGCGCAGGAACTCCTTGAAGAAATATTTCAGGGAACGGTTTGGTACTACATCGCAGAGGGTGCGGGCCCCGACCATTCAGGCCAAACGCGCCTCGGGGAGTTGAGATTTATGACGCTGCTGCATGGCATGGCAGTAAGATCGCCGGCCTACACGCAGCATTGGCAGGCTGTACTCTCAGGACTTTCCGAGTGCTCCACCGCGGATTCATGGCTGAAGAGCACTAGAGGATATGGGTTCCAACAGGCCGTGAAGTTCGCTAACGGGATTGAATCAATCATAACGACACTCCTCCAAATGAGGATGAAGCAAGCTAGAGAGGCTATTCGAGAATTCGAGACTGAGTTCCCCATCTATCGGCGCAGGAGGAACCTTCTCGATCACGCAGATAAGAACGCTTTTTATGAGCAACTGTGCGAGCTACCAGCAAAAAGCGCGAAGCAGCAATTTCAGCTTGCCATGGTCAGCTGGATCTGCTTCGGGCTACCTTTCATCCTCTCCTTTCCGCCTTCTGTGCTCGCAGAAGCTGTCCAGGAAGAAGAAAAAGCTGCAGCCGCTTTCCTTGAGGACCTTAGCCTTCGATTTGGCAGTACCCCCGCCGACTATGTCCTACCGTCGCCTGCAAACGCGCTTCACGAACGGCCATTGATCACCTACGACAACAAGTATTTCTGTCCTGTGCCACATCTCCTCGAATGGGCGGTAAAGCCTAGGCTGGAGGAGCTGCTCAACGAGGGGCCAGTATGGGAATCATACAATCGGCATCGGGCAGCACTCCTAATAGAAATGGGGCTGGCCTGCTTTCGAAAGATGCTAAGTGGAGCGAAAGCATACACAAACTTGTTCTATCCTACTGTCGGAGGGGGCGAAGCCGAGTTAGATGCACTTGTTCTTTTCGATCGCTATGCGTTCTTGATCGAAGGAAAGGCAGGGGCTTTTGGCGACGCCAAACGGGGCGGTAAACAACGCATCGTTAAACAACTGAACCAACTTGTCGGTGACGCAGCGGCTCAAGCTAGACGTGCCTACGAATACCTCACGAGCACGGACGAGCCGGAGTTCAGGCTAAAGGGCGGTGGCTCAGTACGTTTCAATAGCAGGACCTATTCACAGATCGCCGAGGTCACCCTATCGCTGGATAGCCTAGACATCTACACAGCGGATCTAGGCAAACTCAGGGATCTTGGTGTTCTGGGCAGCTCCGAATTGCCTTGGGCTGTGAGCCTGACAGACCTAATGGCCATCTCCGAAGTTATCTCCAGACCGAGCGAATTCATTCACTTCCTTCGTTGGCGGCAGTCCGTGAACGAAGATCCAAAGGTCGCCGGAATGATAGATGAGCTGAACTGGCTAGCGGTGTATTATCGAGAGGGTCCTGCCCCACCATCCGCTCCAGCCGGAACAAGTTGGCTTACCTTTACAAACTATTTGGAACATTTCGACAATTTTTTCCTCTCTGAAGCAGGTCAGAGGACCGAAGCTGTTCCTCGCCCAAGCCAACACCTCCCGCAGCCCGTTGAACGACTGATAGCGGCGTTCGAGACAAGCGCGAAGCTCGGGTTTACGGAGGCCACTGAGTTCTTATATGGATTGGGCAAGAGTGATCGCGACCGCCTCTCGTCGTCCCTTCGTTCGTTTATGACGAAGGGTCGCAAGGGAAGAGTGGATGTCATGACATTCGAAACAAGCTACAAAGTAATACGCTTATGGGCAAAGGCTGAGGAAGGCCCAGCCGTGAAATCCGAAGCATCTCGGCTCTGTGCAAGTATGCGCAAAGAAGTCCTCGTCGCGCTCTTAGATTTTCGCATAGGCCTGGAAGTGCAAGATTGGTACGTAAGCATTCCGTAACGGTACGGCTCGACGAGAATCGGTCGCGATAAACGCCGATGTGGCCAGGAGGAATTCTGGCTTCACGCGAAATCCCCAACCCCCGCGTTGACCGCCAATCCGGTTATTGGCAATTTTAGCTGGAACGCCGACCCTTGAGTATGTGGCACTGAATACACTCAGACCGCCTCTGCCATTGGTCCGCAACAGTTGATCGAACGCAGGTCTGCGCCTCACCTGCACACCACACTCCCCATTCCACCTCCAACTCAAATGCGCCAAGGAGATGTTGACTTATGAGCAGCCTGAAAGTGGAAGCCCTGCATCGCGAGTTCTTCTACAACGGAACCCGCATCCCCGATCCCGCACCCAACTTGACCGTCGAACAAGTGCGAGAATTACTAACGCCGTCCCACCCCGAAATTGCCACGGCGACACTGGCGGGGCCGGAGGATACCGGAAGCGCCCTTCGCTACACGTTCAGCCGGGCAATCGGCAGCAAGGGCTGAGAGAGGCGCTTTCGACAGCATCTCTACTCTGCGCTCTCACGTGCGCCAGTGCGACCTGTGCACCGCAAGGAGAGAGAAGGTCGCTCCCGAATCATCGAGACAGGGCGGCACATCATGAAGAAGACGAAAGCGGATCAGACTCAGCTGCTCGCGGAACTCCGTCAGCTTGAGTGCAAACCGCCCAAGAGAGCCGACCGGCTCATCGCGAGGCATTTGAAATGCGAAGAGTCACAAAGCCTGGCGCACGCCGTCGCGGAAGCAGCCAGGAGATCGTCGTCCGGCACTATGCCGGTTCTCGAAGCCCCAAGCGAACTGCTGCCACCCCTGATCTAGCGATGCTGGGAGTTGGCTGCGGTGAATCCCTTCCATCCCTCCGCCGCATCGCCACAAGTTATCGCCTGGAAACAAACGGCGAACGCCTCTACCGGCTGTGCCTGGCACTCGTAGAACGGAATCTCGCCGACGAGCAACTCTGGCAAAGAACCGGCAAGGTCGCTGTTGTCTTTGCGCGAACCGCCATCCAAAAGCTGATTGAAGAGTTTTCCGGCAGCGCGCTCACAGACAAGGTCGACTATTGCTTTGAAGTCAGGGACGACCTTGGGACAGGATATTGGCGAGGAGGAACTCTTGGCGAATGCAAGCTGATGGCCATGTTCGAACTCCAGGCCTGCGGCTACCTCAAGATCGGAGCCGCGCTGGACGCGCTCGAAGAGCAGGAGCGATTCCTCGGAGCGGCGTTCTACTACCTTCTGCGGGGATCGCTCTACCGCTGGATTCGCATCTACGACCACACGGACGCCGAGTGTTACAACGAACAACTGCATGAGTGGATGGAGCAAGACGAACCCGAGAGCCGGGATGCCTACGAGTTCCCGGCGGTCGATGAGGCGATCCCAGAACCCGTTCGGACCGCGAAGGACTGGACAAATCCCAGCGCGCGCAGGCTGCTGCGAAGGCATCTTCAGGGACCGCATTCTACATGGATTCAGAAGCTGCTGACGCTTCATCGGCTGTCGCGATTGAAGGGCCAGGTCATGCGCTTCGAGGGAGAATACGACGACCCGCCAGTGCCGAGCCTCTTGCTGGTCTTCCGCGAGAATGACGCGATTCAGGCTTGCTTCGATCACGAGTCAGAACGGTATAACGAGACCACCAATGAGCCGTCCTGCGCGGTCTGCTTCCGGCCGGAAGTCGGCGAAGAGTTCGACACGGCAATTCGTACGATGGCGATCTTTCTCAGGATCAACATGGAACTTGCCGGTCTGATTACCCTGCTGGATGGCATGGAGGAGAAGCATGCAGGTCAACGTGAGCATCGGACAGAACCATCACTTCGCGCTGCGTGAAGCCCTGCTGATCTACCGCTCGACCGAACAACGGCACGGCAATTTCGGAAACACCTTCATCACCCACCACGAAGTGAACGCAGAGAATCGCTCCAAGCAACCAACATTGGGTCCGGCAAAGACGCTGACCATTGAGTTCGTTCAATCGCTGGTCCAAGCCTTGGGAGGCCGCGTCGTGGTGGAGTTTCTGCCTGAGAGCGTACTCGCGCGCACCGAGCGTCTGATCGCGTGGTGGACGCCGCCACAGAAACGCCCGATGTTTTTCGGAACGACGCAGGGCGACCTGGTCGGAATGAATGGTGCGACCTTCCCGCAGCCCGCTCTCGTCTGGCTGGCGATGGATCACTCGCTCTCGATCCGGGCGCTCAAGGAGAACCGCCGCCCCGCGGCCGATTCCAAGCTTTGTGTGGCTCCCTACTGGAATGTGTACGACACAGGGAGCGTGTGCCTTGGATCGATGCGGGCTCCCGATGCCTCCACCGTCGCCTCAATTCCCCAATGGGAGCGGAGCTTCTACGAAAGCGAGTTTACGCACGGCAACGTCGGGAGACTTACGCGCCATCCCGGCGGCTTCGAGGGACTTTGGAAGGAACTCGCCGGCAAAGAAGAGTTTTACACTGAGTCGCTGATTGAGTTACCGGAAACGGTAGGGGAGTTCTTGTCTGGAAAGAGGCGCGCTCATGATTACTGAACACGCTCTTCCGAAATCTTTGCGCCGCAGTGGGCAGCCGCTCCGCGTGCTGATTGTCGGCGCGGGAGGCAACGGCAGCGCTGTGCTGCTCGGCCTGCCCTATCTCCACCAGGCGATGAAGGTGTGGGGCCATGCCGGAGGTATCCACGTCATGCTGGCGGATGGCGATCTGGTCTCAGAGACCAATTGCGTCCGCCAGCCGTTTGCCTCAGCCGATGTCGGACTGAACAAGGCCACCGTCTTGATCAATCGAGTCAATCTCTTCTGGGGCCTCCGGTGGCAGGCGCACCCCGAGCACTTTCACAAGGATTCGCTGAGAACCAATTCGGCGGGTCCTCACCTGATTATTGGTTGTGTCGATACACGGGCGGCGCGGCAAGCAATCTTGTCCGCTGTCACCAGGGCGAATGACAGCACCGTTTACTGGCTCGACCTCGGCAACAACGCGAGCAGCGGCCAGTTTGTACTCGGCCAGCCTTTGAATGCCGCAAACCGCCGCAGCGCGGCCCGGCTCAGAACAGTTGCGGAACTCTACCCGGAGATCGTGGATGCGAAAGCGGGCGAGGATCCATTGCCCAGTTGCAGCGCGGCAGAGGCTCTCGAACGCCAGGAGCCATTCATCAACCAGGTGTTGGCGACAAGTGCGCTCGCAATGCTTGCGAGGCTCCTTCACTACGGCGCACTCACCCATCACGGGGCCTTTTACAACGCTTCGACGGGTCGGACGAGTGTATTGGGGGTAGATCCCGATCTCTGGAAAAAGATACAGAGGCGCACTCACGGAGCTTCATCGGCCAAATGTAAGAAGCTGAGATAATGTCTCGCATACAGGTGGACCATGAAGAAATCGTCCGTCAACCAGGTGCTGGCTCTCGAAGCCAAGATGATCGTTGCGCTGGCTTTCCGAAATGGTCCCATCGAGGATCTGCATGCGGGAAAGCCTTGCCCAACCTGCAGTGCCGACAGCGGCTATTCCCGCATATCCGATGAGGAGATGAAAGGGATCATTAAAGCCGCCGTAAACACGGTCTACTCACTGCTGTGGAAGAAAGACAACGACAGTGAGGCATATGCCAAGTCCCTTGCTCTGGGAGCGAGATACACCCAGCGCTGGGACGACCCCGACTAATAACCATTCGAGCCACAATTTCATTCTCACAGGAAGGTGAATCCATGTTCAAAGAACTGGGTCCGCTGCTCCGGCAGAGGACCGTCGTGATGATCCTTACGCGTTTGGAGGACGACACCATTCGCGTCAACGTCATTCCCCGCAAACTCAACGAAGGCGAAAACGATGCGCTCACGACTCCCCTTAGCGTGGCAGGCACGGCGGAAGAACTGGACGCCGAACTGCCTTCCGCGCTGGTCCAGTTTGTCGGCGCCCATCTCGAACTGAGGAATACGCTCGAATCCGCCAAGGAGCAGATGGCGGCGGCAGCCAAGGCCGCAAAGGCGGAGGCCCGTTCAAAAGTGACACCGAAGACTGCGCCGGTCCCGACCGAGCCAGCAGGGGCGGAGACAAAGAAGCCAGCGGATGCGGCTCCCAAGCCTGCCGAGCCCAGAAAACAGGAGCCGGCACGCAATGCCAGCCTCTTTGACATTGGACCGGCGCTAGCGTCAGCTCCCTTGTCCGCGCCGGATGCGGACGATGAAGAGGAGATTCTTACCGAAGCCGGTGACGATGAGTCAGCGGACGAGCCCGATGACCTGGATGAGGCCGCCTAAGCGGCCCATCGGGCCCTTGAGCCCTAGCCCGCTCCGATAGAATGGTAGGGACTCATCCCAGTAACTGTGATCGGATCGTAAATCAAGCGTTTTCTGGCACCTAAACAGCTGCCCCCAGCGCTCAACTTCGATTGGCGATCTATTGATTCGTGAATTTTCAACGCCATGGCGATGACACTCAATCCCGACAAAGCCCTGATTTTCCGGATCGTTCACCGGGACAATCTCCCGTGGATTCTCGATCACGGCCTGCACGCCAGCAATAGCGAGATTTCCGATCCAAATTACCGCAACATTGGCAACGTCGATCTGATTGGGAAGCGGAATCACCGGAGGGTCAGGGTTGGTCACGGAGGTACTCTGAGCGACTATGTGCCCTTTTATTTCACTCCATTTTCGATCATGATGTACAACATTCACACGGGGTACAATGTCCCGCATTTACCGAATGAGGAGATCTTGATCCTAGTCTCGTCGCTGGTCAGGATAGCGGAACTTCAAATTCCGTTCGTGTTTACTGACCAACACGCGTATCCCGCGATGGCAAATTACTACACCGACCTGGGTGACTTGGGCGAAATAGATTGGGCCCTGTTGAACCGAAGGGATTTCCAGCACGATCCGGACGACCCAGCCAAGAAGGAGCGATACCAGGCGGAGGCTCTCATCTGGAAGCACGTTCCGCTTGAAGCCCTTCTCGGGATCTGTAGCTGTAATGCAGCTGTTGATGAGGACGTAAAGGCCGAGCTTGCAAAACGGAACCTCGACGTACAATCGAGTGTGCAGAGGATTTGGTACTTCTGATGATGAAATTCACCCAAGGTAATCTTCTCGACGCTCCTGCCGAGGCGCTGGTAAATACCGTGAATACGGTCGGCGTGATGGGCAAAGGAATCGCTCTGATGTTCAAAGAGGCATTCCCCGCAAACTTCCGTGCCTATGAGGATGCCTGCAAACAGAAGGAAGTCAAGGTCGGCAAGATGTTCGTGACGGAGAACCGGACATTCTCCGGGCCGCGCTGGATTATCAACTTCCCCACGAAGAAGCACTGGCGGCAACCGTCCAAGCTGGAGTGGATCATCGAAGGGCTGGGAGATCTTCGCAAGTTCGTCCAAGAACATCAGATCCGTTCGATTGCCCTACCGCCGCTCGGAGCGGGAAATGGGGGGCTCGATTGGAGCGAGGTGCGACCTGAGGTGGAACGCATCCTTGGCGCCCTCGAAGGGGTGGACATCCTTGTCTTCGAACCGACCGCGAAATATCAGAACGTCGCCAAGCGGACCGGTGTGGAACAGCTGACTCCGCCGAGAGCGCTCATGGCGGAGATGATCCGACGTTATTGGGTCCTCGGAATTGAATGCACCTATCTGGAGGTGCAGAAACTGGGATGGTTTCTTGAGCGATCGATCCACGCACTCGGGATCGACGACCCGCTCAATTTCCAATTCAAAGCCGACAAGTACGGTCCTTTCTCGGACCGCCTACGGCACATGCTCGATGCTCTTGACGGGACCTATCTGCACTGCGACAAGCGGCTCAGCGACGCGGGACCATCGGATACGATCTGGTTCGACGAAGCGCATCGACGGCATGTGGATCTGTATCTCCAACAGGAGACTTCGGCCCCCCTCAGAGAGGTTCTCGACTTGACGGCGAAGCGCATCGACGGCTTCGAATCGCCGTTGGGTATGGAACTTCTCGCAACGGTAGATTGGCTGATCGAGAAGGAGCACCGGGAACCGACCATTGCCGGGATTCGCGCCGGTTTGCGAGAGTGGCCGGCGGGACAAGCTGCTGCCGAGCGCAAACTGCGCTTGTTCAACGATCGACTCATCGGTTTAGCGATCGATCAATTGGCGATGCCTGTCAGCAGCTAGATTCCGGCAGATGTCGCACCGTCCTCGTCTTGCTGTCGAGTGAGTGAGTTCAACAATGGAATCTCTACCTCGCGGTTCAGATTTCCGCATCGCCTACTGGCCGGAGAAACTGGTCATCGGGAGGTTGAGCTTGTCGAAGAGAATTTTGTTGCGCTTCTTCGCATCGCGAAGAAGCTTGGTATAGGAGATCACCTCTACATATGCGGAGAGGGATGGGTTATACCCGAAGTATCCCAGGTTGTCCGGCGTACGGATGAGCCCCTTGTCCTCCGCAATGATCTCCACCTCGCGCTTGGTATCGCAAATGACGTAAGCGTAAGCCGGAATTTTTTCGGACTGCACCTTGATCTCAAGACCACGGTGATCCTTAAAGTGCCCACCCTTTATTTCCCTGATCAAGCGATAGACCTGCTCGATCGGGTCCTCATTCCGGTAGTTGCTGCGATCGGGCTTTTTAAACTCGACGATGACGAGCGAATTGAGTACGGCTTCATCTTCCGCAAACGTCAGGGCCCGGTCGAACAGCATAAGATCCGGTCGCGATAGGGACTCATTGCCAAGGACATTGGCCGTGTGGAGGGGCAAGTCTGAAGCCAGGTAGCCATGGTAGGCCAGCCGTTCGTCGATAATCCAGAGATTCTGTTGTTCGTAGGGAACATCATCTGATGCTGCCCGCATCGGATAGATGATTCTGTGAATAATCTCTTCCAGCGGATATTTTCCCGTCTTCGGATTGACTTGAAGGCTCTTCTCCAGGAACTCCAGGATGACCCTTCGATGAGCGATATATTGGGCGAGAGAGGATTTTCCGATCTCGTTGGCTCGCTCGATAAATGCCGCAACCTTCGCTTCGTACTCCTCCGGCTTTAACGATTCCTTGTCGCTCTCAGCCAACAATTTTCCGCTTTCCTGCTTCAACTCTCTCTGGCGTTGATGGAGTTGCTCGTGCAACGCGATCTCCAAGGCCAGGCCCTTCGTCGCAGGAGCTATCTTATCGATGAACTGAGGCAGGTAGCGAACCAGAGGGCGGTACTCAGGAGCCTCCTGGGCAATGTACGTCGTTATGCGTTCCTGCTTCTCCTTATTGATCTCTTCGAGGAATGGTGCCAGATCCTTTCTTACACTCTCGACTGCATCGGACCGAATGTCACGGATCGTAATCTCGCCCACAACGCTATCGTCGTCGTCGCCAGAGGGAATGGAGAAATCAGTGCGCTCTCCGTTCGCAGTCTTGTCGAGGTAATCACCCTCGATAAAGCCCAGATAGACAAAAGGGCCTATGGTGTCAGTGAGCCTGCTCTGAAGATTCGGTATCACTTTGTCGATCTTTTCTGTTCGAACCTCCCGAGAGTTTGCAGCGTACATCAGACGATGCAGGTTCTCGTAGGGAGAGTACAAGCGAAGGCCACGCATCCTGAATTTGTGATCCTTCACCTGGAAGGTGTGATCTGTCGCTCCGGCTGCGAAAGTTTCCGCAAACGTCTTATTGAGGTCGATAAAGTCGATCTCATCCCTGAGCGTCACCGACGGAGCTTTCGGATCAATAAAGAAGGGCAGGCAATGCTCCATCAGACGCCGGGAAATCACTGCGAGGCTCCGCGGGCATGTCTCCTTGTAGGGGTCCAACATGCCGATGAGTCGAAGTATTGTGGTCGGTTCCAGCGCAGAGGAAGGCTCCGGAGTCGGCGGCTGATCCGCCTCTGACGTAAACGTGAATTTTTGCTGCCACATCTTGCCGTCTTCGAGATAGTGACTCTCGATCTCTGCAGCCCGGAACGCCTTCAGCCACAGAAACCTGCCAAGGCCCTTGCCTCCTTTTCCGGCTTTATAGCGTGTATCAGACGTAAAGAACGAATCGATGTTCCTCGCATTGAAACCGACGCCGTTGTCCGTCACAACGAACGTGTGAATCGCTCCGGTCCCCTCGACATCGTGAAGCGTTGGTTCCCGGACCGCGAAGATGTCGATGTGGGGAATCTCAGATATCGATGGCAATTCTTCCAGCGCCTGCAGTGAGTTAACGACCGCCTCAAAGACCGGCAAGAGCGGCTTTGACCGTGGCAGTACTGTGTTTCGCACTTTTCCCGCGATGTCTACCTTCATTGCTGAGGCTCCGAGGCTTCAAGGAAGTTTAGCATAACCGTTCGCCTATTGTTCGCCAGCCATCCCCAAAGCGCTCTCTGATTGGGCGACCTTCTCCGTTCATTTCCAACTACCTCATTTCCAAATGACTAAGGACTATCCATGAAACCATCCAAACTATATGAAGCGCTTCACGCGCTGATCGGCGAACGTGTGCCTCTGCACATCTGGGGCGCATGCGGTGTCGGAAAGTCGCAGATCGTTGCTCAGGTCGCGAGCGACCTCGACTACGACTTTCTCGACGTGCGGGCCGTACAACTCGATCCAGTCGATCTGCGCGGCCTGCCGCGAATTGCAGAGGACCAGACCGAATGGGTGTCGCCCAAGTTTCTTCCCACCAGCGGCAAGGGCATCCTCTTTCTCGACGAGTTGACATCGGCGCCGCAGATGACCCAGGCGGGCTGCTATCAGTTGGTGCTGGATAGGAAGCTCGGCGAGTATATGCTGCCCGATGGCTGGGTGGTCATTGCCGCCGGCAATCCGGCCTCGGAGCGTGGCGTTCATTTTGCGATGCCGCGACCGTTGCGCAATCGGTTTGTGCATCTGGATCTTGAACCGGATCTTGACGACTGGTGCCGGTGGGCAGTCAAGGCTCAGGTCCGTCCTGAGATTATTGCCTTTCTGCGCTTCAAGCCAGACCTGCTACACACGGCCGACACAACCTCGGATGCCAATGCGTGGCCGACTCCCCGTTCCTGGGAGATGGCCTCGCAGGTGCTTTGCGGTATCGCCCGTCGCCAGAAGACGCAGTTTCTCTCGGGGGCCAGCGAGTTTGAGGCGCAGCTCCTGGATGGAACGGTGGGGCCGGTAGCGGCTTCGGAACTTGTCGCTTTCATTCGGCTGTTTCGCCAGTTGCCTTCGATCGACGAAATCCTTCTGAACCCCACGACGGCGCCGCTCCCCACGGAGCCTTCCGCGCAAATCGCCATTGCTACCGCCTTGGGCAGGGCCTTGAGCGACACCTCGGTAGGGAGAGGACTCGCGTATCTCGACAGGATGCCAACTGAGATGCGGGTGATGGCCATGCGCGATGCGGCGGCACGGGACACCGCCATAACCCACACGCCGGAGTTTGTGCGCTTCGGAGTGGAATACCGGGAGGTCATTCAATGATTACGGAAAAGGCAATGCTCGCCGCCGTCCACATCAGCATCTGGACGGCCGTCAAACACGACCGCAAAGTCAGCCGCGATATCGCCGATCAACATGGGGCCCACCAAGGCGCTGGCCGTTATAACAAGCAGCTCCTGCGCGGCGCAGACAAGCTGGATGAGCTGCGCACACTCGCCGGGCAGATCCGGCAGCATTTCTACAAGATCACCCTGCCGTGGTCCGACGAGGGGTTCCGGCTCCTGCCGGCGAACTTCTACTTCGATCTCATGGCGCGGATGCGCGAGTTCGAGGCCGGCTTCGAACAAGGCGTCGAGAGCTTTCTCCGCGTCTATCCACAGTACATCGAGCAGGTCAGGCCGGAGCTGAACGGGCTCTTCCGGGAGGAAGATTACCCGGCCCCGGACAAGCTGCGGACGAAGTTCGGCGTCAAACTCGAAGTCCTGCCCATCCCTTCTGGCGCAGACTTCCGCGTCCAGATGTCGGCCGAGGAGCAGGCGCGGGTCTCACGTGAGATCGATTCGAACGTCCGGGAATCGCTGATGCGCGGAACCGAAGACCTGTGGAGACGTCTTCGGGAAGTGGTCGCCCACATGGTCGACCGGCTGAACGAGCCGGAGTCGCGCTTCCACGGCTCGCTGGTCACCAATGTTTTGGACCTGGTGGAGATACTGCCGCGGCTAAACGTCAACGGCGACGCGGACCTCAACCGCTTTGCGGATCAGGTCAAAGGGCGGCTATGCAACTACTCCGCTCAGGATCTCAAGAAGCATGACTTGCTGCGCGTCACCACGGCCGCCGATGCCGCCAACATCGTCGCCGAAATGGATGGCATGTTGCGGAGCCGCGAAGCAGCAGAACCCGCTGAGACCCCGAGCGCCGACGACATCTTCGCCCGCATGTCCGCGTACATGGAGGCGCCCGCAGCAGCATGAGACATGAGACACCGACCTCGCTGCGAATTCAGAAGGCGCGCACCTCTCTCATCCTGGACCATCCATTCTTCGGCTCGCTCCTGTTTCGCCTTAAGGGGCGCGAGTGCCGGTCGATTCCGACGATGGCCACGGATGGAGTGTCGCTCTTCTTCAACCCTGAATTTGTTGAAACGCTGAACGCGGCGACTCTGGCCGGAACCCTGGCTCATGAGGTCATGCACCCGGCCCTGCACCACCATGTGCGCCGGTCCGGGCGCGATCCGAAACGGTGGAACCAAGCCTGTGACTTTGCCATCAATCCCCTGCTTGTTGACGCCGGACTCAGCCTACCCGATGGGGTTCTGATCGACAACCGCTTCCGTGGAATGAGCGCGGAGCAGATCTACAACCTCCTTGAATCGGAATCGGAAACAGAGCAAGACTCCGGCAAAGATGGTTGTGACGGCGAACCCGGAGGAGAGGAATCGAAGGACGAGACGTCCTCTGGCGGCGGTTCAAACGAACCTTCCGCTCCCGTTACCGAAGGCGGAATCGGCCAGGTCCTCGATGCTCCACCGCCGGACGAGGAAACCCCAACCATCGAAGAACAGGCGAGGGAGTGGGACGTGGCGGTCAACCAGGCCACAACGGTTGCCCGGCAGGCGGGCAAGGTTCCGGCCGGTCTCAACCGGACACTGGAAGGTGCGGCCGAGGCTTCGGTCGACTGGCGTGAGATGCTACGCCGGCTCTGGTCGGATACGATACCGGCTGACTATAGCTGGATGCGCCCTAACCGCCGCCATGTCTGGGCGGGTCTCTACTTGCCAGGAGTGATACGCGAGGGCGTCGGGGAGATCGCGATCGCTGTCGATTGCTCAGGTTCTGTGAATGCCCGGCAACTCACACTCTTTGAGGCCGAGGTGCGTTCGATTCTAGAAGGCCAGCGGCCAGAGCGCGTCCATGTTCTCTACTTCGATTCAGAGGTGCAGAAAGTGGAGACATACGAGGCCGGCCAACTGGTCCACCTTAACCCGGTGGGAGGCGGCGGCACGGAGTTTGGCCCATGCTTTGATTGGCTCGATGAGCACGGGATTCTGCCGCAAACCCTCGTATTTCTGACAGATCTGTATGGCTCGTTCCCGCCGTCCGCTCCCGCCTATCCCGTCCTATGGGCTTCGACCGGAAGCCAGAAGGCCCCCTTCGGCGCGGTCATTCCGATGCAAGCTGCCTAGTCCCGAGGGGCTAGAGCTTGCCTTGCGTCCTCAGTGGCAAACGCAAATTTCGATCTCACCCCAGTCTTTCGATGAACGCCCCAAGTGGTTTTCGGGAAGGAGGCTCTCTGTGCATCAGACTTATCGCATTTTCACGGACGGCTCCGCGATTGGCAATCCGGGCCCAGGCGGATGGGGCGTCGTCGTAAACCAGGGAAAGAAACGTTGGGAGATGTCGGGCGCACATCCCTGGACTACCGTCTCCGAGATGGAACTTGTCGCGGCGGTTCAGGCGCTTCGGTCGGTTGAAGGCCGAGCGCGGATCGAGCTTCACTCAGACTCTGAATACCTGATTTATGGAATGCGCGCATTTGTCTTCCGCTGGCAGCGCCAAGGCTGGCGAAACCGGCGCGGAACCCAACTGCAGCACCGCGAATTGTGGACGGAGCTGATCGAACTGAACACAAGTCTTCCCATCCGATGGAAGTGGGTCAAAGGTCACAGCGGGCATCGCGACCAGAGCCGTGCCGACGAACTGGCGTATGAAGCCGCCCGCTCTCTCCGTGTGCAACAGAAAATAGCGGCATAATGCTGGCGAAGAATTCAGAACGCCCGAGAAGGAGAAATGCAGATGGCATCGATTGCGGAAACAAGCTCGCTGTTTGAAATCGACGTGGAGCTCGATGGACTCCTCGAAGAGCTCGAAGGGCAGGTTGAGTCAGAAGGTCAGGCAGCAGAAGATCTGGTTGCTCGGTTCCAGCAATTCTGCGAGGCGCACGGCGAGAAGGTCGACCGGATCGGTCGCTTTGTGCGCATCATGGAAGCCCGAGAACAGTATTGCCGGAGCGAGTCCGCGCGGCTTACTGACCGGGCCCGGACCGCCGCCGGCAAAGTGGAGCGAACCAAGAACATGGTGCTCTACTACCTGCTCAGCCGGGACCTCAAGAAGATCGAAGGCTACCAGTTCACTTTGCGCGCGCAGAAGAACAGCCAGGATTCCGTGCGAATTACCGACGAAGCCGCGGTGCCAAAGTCATATTGCAGGATTGACGCGCGGATTGACGGAGTTGTCTGGGAGACGGTGCTCTCGCTACTTCCAGACGAGCTTTCAATGTCCTTAGAGTCGTCTGTTCAAGAGATGCGACCGAATGCTGATGCAATCAAAGCAGCTGCAATGCGAAATGAACAAGTTCCTGGAGCGGAAGTACGCCGCGGTTCACATCTGAGAGTGGCCTGAAAGGAGATTGGGGGTGTCGCATCTTCGCCCCGACTTGATGTCCCTGAATTCCTTTATCAATAACACCTGATTTGAACCCCGATAAAACCTGATCTTTCCGGCACCCCGGTGTGCCGGTTGTGTGCTCAATTGCGGGCCGGAGGTGAACTATGGCCCGCAAACTAGGGCAGATCATTGCGCGCGGACAGAGCACCTGGCTTGTCCGCCTCTATCAGAGGCGCGACCCAGAGATCGGGATGCGCAAGTACCACAACCAAGGCAGCCGGGAGGCGCAGCTTTTCCCTATTCCGAATCAGCAGCGGGGCAGACGCTTTGACCCGACGCAAGAACAGGCCACCTTACGCGCTAATCGGAGTAACGAAGTCATCTCGCATTCGAAATGCTGCCGATGATCCGAGGTCGATCAGAGTGTCCAGCAACATCAGAACCGCTTCTCGGAGTGCTGCCTTCTCCTTCAGCAAAAGTGGCTTCGAATAGACGTAGCGCTGAAGCAAAACTTCCAGACGATATCTCGTATTTCTATTTCCGAGCAACTGCTTGGGGTCACCTTCTATTGCCTTTTTATGAATCTGCACGAACGCCTGCGGCAACGATTGTTCGCCTACGTGATAGAGGAAACGGATGTATGCGTCCATTACGCATGCAGATGGCGCCAGACTCTCGAACAAATTATGAATGTGCTGTACGTGGCCTTCGAGAGAGTGCCAGTGCTTTGTCGTGTCTTTCCACTGTGTTCCCAGGAACAGAGCGTGAATCATCTCCGCTCCACTGGAATGCCGACGGTCGATCCCTCCTATCCACGGAGCAGATACCGCCCGCTCTGCAAAGAGCTTCCAGATCGCCCAGAATTGGGCCGTGTTCGGCTCGACATCCTCGACATGGAGGATTCCGATGACTATTTTCTCAACTTCTCCGGGCAGTAGAGCCACCGCTTCAAGCATGGGAGAAAGAACATTTAGCGCGGTGTTGAGGGATGCACGCAACACAAACTGCTCGATCAGATTTGCGAGGCTGAGATCAGCTTCGATATTCCTCTCCCGCTGAGGGTCTCGGTCATGCTTGTTTTCCCATATGCTCACCAAATGTTCGGCTGCGCGGCGGAAAGACTTGACTGCCAAAGGTTGTTCTGGCGCTTTCTTTAGGATCGTGAGGATCTTGTTCTGAGCCTCCGCGCCGTGCCATTCATCAAGCTGCATTTCATCGTAGGCTTTTTCCTCCAAGGCCCCCTCCTGCCAGAAGGCTGATCGAACTTCACCAGCCGCCTCGCGCGCCATGTCATCGTAGGATCGTCTACCCTCGTAAGGCTTGGCGCTCTCGCGCGAGTGGAGGTCTGCGATGATTACGGCTTCTGCGGCAATTGCAAAAACGCAGCGTAACGCCAAGTCCGGGCGATCGAGCCACAATTCTGAGGCCGCATGGGTTGCGTACCAACGGACGTCGCCTACGGGGTGAGTGATAGCCAAGGGGACAACCCGGTCGACGATCGTCTTTTGGTGGGGTGCCAGTAGCTTTGCAGATAGCGCGACGGCAGCAGATGCACAACTACGATCTGGAGCCATCTCATACCGCTGCATGCGAGCCAAGTGATTCCAGTTGTCTGCCTGCGATTCAACGGCACTAGCGATCTGTTGTAGACTCCAATTTCTCTCCTCGCTCGAAAGGTCATACCAATGATCGCGAGCAACAAAGGCGGCCATGATGGCTGGCCCGCCCGAAGCCCACTGATCCAAAAGATCCTCGTCCACCTCTATCTCTTGAGCGCGCGCTGCCGCAAGACGCTCTTTCCACGAGCCGAGCTCTGTTTCCGGCAGTTCTCTCTTGAAGGCCTTGAAGGCCCACATCAGCAACCCCATATTCTGTTGCTGCTTTTGCATCGGAGGGTTCGTGCGATCTAGGAGCTCCTGAATGTCGGGGTCTGGAGCTTCAGCATGCATGAGCACGAATCCGTCTTTGCGTAACACCTCCGGTGTCTCTGCTTCAGCCGTCACTCGATATCCACGAAAGTCCATTCGGTGAAGAGCAAGTCGCCAAATTCTATCGGCATCGCTTTGCTGGTTAACCGGACCGAGTGCAGCACGAAGCTCGTCAAGACGACTTTGCACGCGCGGTGCAAATGGAGTCATCTGAAGATTCCGCACCGCTGCCTCAAGGTCGTCCCTTCTACTTGGCCATTTATCGGCTTGGTTACGTTCGTCCCGGAAGAGCTGCTGTTGTGAAACATTCAACATTCCGCCGAGCACCTGTGATGGCGGAGAGAAGTCTGCAACCATTCTTGCTCGGTCTAGGGCTATGTATTCTCTAGCGCTGAGAAGGCACAATATCGCCTCGCCTGCTTGAAACGGAAATGCCGTCGCGGCTCCCGCCACAACTGCAGCAATAGAAGCGCAATCGGTTCGAGAGAGCAGCTCGACAAGGATCGAATCAAACATGTCGGGTTGAAGCTTTGCGAGGTCCCGTAGCCAGCGCTCCAGCGCCATGAGATACGACTGAAGCACATGGGGACCGACTGATGTTCCTCTATAAAGTTGCCAGAGGCGTTCATTCGCCCAGTGGGTCTTGGCGCTGCCATCTGGAAGAGTAATGCTTACCTCAAAAGCCGGCTCCAGGCGCTCAGTGACCCGTGGATGTGCGTACCAGTTTGCTGCATGGTTGAAGAGCTCGATAAGAAACTCAATAGCTTTCCTGGGATGTTGCCGCAGGATGGACAGCATCGGCGTGCGATACGCGCTCTCCGGGAAGTAGTGATGCGAAACCCGCTCCCTCAACCCGAAATACAGTTCTGTGTTTAGCGAACTTGACCATCTCAATTCGTTTCGCAAATCCTCTTCAGTGCAAATGAGATGGGACCGCAGAGATGAGATCAAAGCTACACTGCAATCCCTGGCAGTCGGCATGCTTTCGTAGAAGGGGCCGCTGAAGAGCATTTCCTGGAGTTCTTCTGCAACCCGCGAGCGGTCGCGTCCGATTTGTCTCGGGGTGAGCAGTATTTCTCGGTATCGCTTTTTATCTGCATTCGGAATTTTTGCAAGAATCTGAATTGTTCGTTTGAGCTCTTCCTCATGCGAATAATCATCGAACACGTCAAGAAGCTCGTGGGTAATGGCTGCCACGTCCTCGGCGCCTTCAGGATAGGGTTCTTTGAGTGAAACACCCTTGGCCCAGTCTTCTACCAGGCCCAAAACGAGTAATACTTTTTCAGGTTCAGATTCGGACTTGCTCCAGTTGCGCCTTACGACACCTATTAGGGCTGACCAAGCCGTTCCGTTCGGCAGACTGAACGCCCCAACATGTCCTTGAGCCCACTCAGGAGTCGTCAAACAGGCAAGACGCACGAGATGGATGACCCGTCTCAGATTTTTCCGATCATTCGCCAGGAGATCGTCCTCATTGCTCTCGACCAAAGCTTTCGCTGCGACAGATTGCAGAAGAGCGACCAACGTGTCATCGGCGAAATTTGTCTCCAGCTCTTGAGACTTGAGGGCCTCCCGGAAGACCACTTCTCCGACAGTCGGCTGCCGCTCTAGAAGCTCGCCCATCCATTTCCGATAAGCGCGTCTCAGTGCTGGGTGACCACCGATGTTCTTCTGAAACTCGGCCAGATTTTGACCTACTTCGAGATAAAGGCGTTCCAACCACCTCAAGATTGACCAGTCCTCGAGAACGTCATGTGCCGGGGCGACGAGATTCCATCCTTCCCCGGCAGGCGAGACTAGAGAGTCCTGGATAAGACCAGCCAAAGCTTCGGTATCCAATCCCGTCGACGAAGCAAAGATGCTGAGCGCACGGGCTCGACGAAGCGCGATTTCGATGAAGGTCGCGTCTCGCTTCTGCGGCAGGCCTGCGCTGAATTTTTGATCGCCTCGTACGATCTCCTTCCAGAAAAGGTCTCGGAACCCGCGTTCACTGGCGGGTAATGCTTCTTCAGCGGACCAATGGATCGCCCTCGCTTTATCCAGAACGTAGGCGTTCGCCAATATTTTTCTCAGATGAGGACTCGATAGCGGAATCGCAAGATTACTGTCTGCAGCCTGAACTTCGTTCAGCTCTTCGTCCGAAAGGCTGGGAATCGTGACCGAGGAATAACCAGAACCAAATTGTTCGAGGAACGCGGCGCGGACTAAATCCGCAGAATAATCGCGGCAAGTGAGGACAAGCCGATAGGTTGGATCATCTCTGACAATCGTTAACAGGTCGGCGAATGCATCGCGCGTCGACTTCTCAAGCAGACGCTCAACGCTTTCGACGAGGATGACCTTCCGTCCTTGGCTGGCGAGAAGTGATGCAAGGTTCGCGGCCCTGCCATCGATCTTTGCCATCGCCAAGGTGGTGTCGAGATGCGGGTAGCCGAACTCCTCCGCTCGAAACGCGAACGTGAAGTATTCACCGCCAAGCGATGTAACGACTTCCTTAGCTACTGCAGACTTGCCATTGCCTGCCGCTCCTGAAAGCAGCACGATGCGCGAAGCTTCTAGTGCATTGAGAACCTCTTGCACAAGGATTGAGCGAGGAAGATGTAACGCCTGACCGATCGTTGACCGGATGCCTTGAAGGATCAGAGAAGTGTGCTCCTGCAGACCAATGATCATGGGTTGTTGCGTATCGCAGGTGGCGTATTCAAGCAGAATCCGCTCTGGCAGATCCTCTCTGCGAAACATCTTGGCGTTCGTGGCTTCCTCGGCAGCAAGGATCACCAGTTCACTCCAGGTGCGCGCCGCAGTTTCCGTCTTCTGAGTAGACTTCGCCGCAAATGTAAGAAGACTCTTCATCAACGCCTCGGATTGCCGAGTGCTTGTTGCAAGGTCAAGGCTGATGATGTGTAACGCTTTCAAAAGCGGATAGACTGTAGCCCGCACGGCATCGTGAATGCCCGCGTCTTTGACAATCGTCACGATTTCATCGCAATAGCGGATGGCGGTAGAACTCAGCAGACCGGGAGTCGACAGCCGCTTCTCAAAGTCATCCGCATCGGTTGACGCGCGTGCGCAATCGAGAAGGCCACCGAACTGTCGCAGCAACGTGTTGGAGCCGAGCTGTACAACGAACGCGAACCGATCATGCTCTGGCGAAAATACTGCAGGATTCTGGAAATCGTTCCAGAAGTCTAAGATTGCGTTCTTGAACTCCGCGTCCACAGAACTGACTGTGAAACTCCGTTTTACTTGGCCGGCAAGTTTGCGTTTGGTCCCAGTGGCGGTCTGCCCGATGAGCAGAAAATCATCAGTGTTCCAACCGCGATACTCATTCTGAAATGAGATCTCCACAACTGAGCAATCGATCAACACTGGGGGAGTTGCGCCGACGAGCAATTGGCTCAGGAGATAGGCACCTACGGCCTGTTCGAAGACGTTGCCAACTCCTCCCGTCGAGGCCGGACTAGAGACGAGCTCGGCTTTTTGACTTGTTTTCATTGAAGTTGAGTCCGCTGGATCGGGCATATGACCTCACACTTTCGATACCGAAGGAGCGCCTGGGGGCACTCCCCGTCTCCACCAGTTCCTATCCGCATCGTGGTTTGATCGCAGTTCAATTCGGTAAGTGAGCTAGGAACGCGCCACGAAAATCCGTCTTCATCATTCGCCGTACGATGCACTTGATAACTGGTACAAGCTTAGCGATCTTCCGCGTATCGAGCAGATCATCATAGGAAATCGTAAGTTCACGCCCGGTGTCTTCAAACAGCGCATGGGCAATGTTTACTCGGAGCGGATTCAATAAATCTGTAATTACGGAATCAAACGATTTACCGCGAACCTCTGGTGGAACAGCGCTATCAAGTGCAGCGAGACTCCATGCTGGTCGCACGTAAAAAAGTGCATCGAGCCACGCCCGGATGTCCTGATAAGTGGTTGGAAATTCCTCTGAAGGAGCGGCCATATATCCGACATTGGCCGCCATTGCAGTTCGTTGGAGCTTCTTTCGTCGTGCTCTCAAAGCTTCAGTGATTTTGAAAAGGCAGAGAAACTGATAGACGGGACTATTTGAGTTCAGGGCTTCGCGGTATAACGATGCAACCCCGCGAAAATCTGGCTCCGTCCGTGAGAGCGGCGCAACAATCATAGGCACATCGAAAAACGGAACCGTGATCGTTACATGACAGCTTTCGGTAGAAAGGTCCTTCGTCTCGATTTGTCCGATCTCTAATGGGATGTCTAACTGCAGACTGAATTCACTGAGAGATGGCGCCAAAGCTCTGAATGTGATTTCCTCCGCGTGAAAGCGGTCGCGAGCTTGGACCGGGCGCGACGTGAACTTCCCTAAGAAGCCGTTCTGATTCGCAGTGCCGATGAATTCAAATCGGCCTTCATCGCCAACCGATCGAAGCAGTATTCGATCTACGTCCGCGCCGCCGGGCGGAGTAAACGCGGGTGGACAGATGCCGAGGTGGGAATCTCCCAGCAGACTGCTTGAGAACGACACTTGCCGTTCACCAACAAGTGGAAAGCCCGGTCTCTTCAGAACGAACACGACCTCGTACAGTCCAGGAGCTCCATGGGATGGGACTGAGTTGCGAGGATCATCGTCGGGATACTGATTCACTACGTGCAGTTGTTGAAGTTGACCGGGAAAGCCCGCAAGACCAGCCCTGAACTCGGTGGCATTCAAGGGGAGATTGCCGGGAGACTTAACCGGATCAACGATTGATCCGTGGCATCGTTTAAATTTGAGACCGCTTCCGCAAGAACAAGGGGAGTCTTCATCGGTGACATTGCTCATCATCGCTCTTCTCCAATCTCTACGATGCAGACCCTAAAGTTAGTGGACATAAGGAATCCCTTCGTGTCTCGCTTTGCCTTTGCTACTAGGTTCTTAGGGAACAACTGGGAACATAGCCAGGGTCCTTGTACTCGAATAACCGAATTTCTCCAACCGAGGTCAGCTGCTGTCCGAGAAAAGTAGCAAGCGCGAGCGGACCATAGAAGAACAGGCGCGTTTTGCGAAGCTGGTAGGTCTTCAGGAGTTTTCCAAGATGATCTCGCACAGCAATAGAAAACGCTGCCGCATCGCCAGCTCCTCCAATTGACTGTGCGCCCTGCGACGGCGGTGACATGAAGGCGAAAAGTCTGGGACGTTGCCCGGTACTTTCGACAAAGCGCATGACATCGCCTCTGCCGTCACCCTTTATGTTGAGACCCAGTACGAGATCCTGGCCTTCAAGATCACCGTCGATGGTCTCGACGGAAAGCTTATAAGGATTAGTCGCTGTAGCATCAGACCGCCAGGGATCTTTCATGGGCGGTTGGGATATTTCAAAAATCCAGCCTCCGACAGCCGGAAACTCGGCCCCCAATGCGATTCCGGTGGAAAGCGCGCATTTCCCGCGAAAACGAATCAGGCGTTCTTTTTTGTCCGCGAGGATCGTTTTCTTGAGGGCAAGCAGTTGCGGCAGCAGTTCCTCATTCCAGGTCTTCTCCGTGGGAACCTTGCGCGTGGCGCGCTCAAAATGATAAGACCAGTCAAGAACAAAATCCGCCGGCGGTTCAAACGATTCTTGTGTCCAGTTGTGAACCCAGAGTGTGACGCCCAGCTCAGGCGCCAGTCTTGTCAGCACGGCTGCCCTGAGGATTGCATCTATGGCTGTTCGTTCCAGAGTTGTGCCGCGGTTTGACGCGATTGCCCTCGTAATCTCTGCGAAGGCGGGCTGCACCATGGCGCGAAGCTTTCCGGCGTACTCGGGATGATTTTGCAGGCGTGCAACAAAAAGCTCGATTGCACGGTCGTCGTGGCACAAATCTCCATAGCCGATTTCAATGAAGACCTTGTCATAAACAAAGTCAGCGAGATGAGCTAAGCCGATTGAACTCAGCCGGGCGGTGAACTCATTTCTCGTCGGCGAGAGGGCGCCGGGAATATCGTCATAGAACGAGCTGGCTCCTCTGAGACGCGCGAGGCCTGTCTCGATGGAACGAATCTTGGCTGCGAGGGAAGGACACGCCAGGGTAAATCTCTTATAAGTACCAGCGGGAAGGCCCGCGTCCAGAGCATGAAAGTGCTTGATCACTTTCTTGAATTCGCCGAGTGTTACCTCGTTGTCCTTAACCTGGATGTGAACGCGAGTGGAGACCGCGTCCTTGAGGAACCGAACATCAATATCACCCGTACCCTCAAAGAGCAGCTGATGTAGGCCATCCAATAGCCAGATTGGCAGATGGCACGCGGCATACCTCGTCTGGAAATCGAATCCTTCGCCCGCAACGATGCCGCCCATCGCTTGCGGGGAGAGCAATGACGCGGGATTTACTGCTTTTGGTTTCTTGGATGCAGCCATAGTGTCCTTTACTGACCGAACTGTGGCCCGAACAGTTGTCGCCACAATTGTCTGCTGGTGGCCTCATCGGTATTGCTCAAGGCATTCCTAGCAGTTTGCGCTGCCGATTTGACCTGCGTGATAAAATCAATGAATTCATTCGCCTGCAGGCGTTTGGTCACGTTCACAGATGCGTAACCGGGGTCGGAGATCGAAGGCACGAGATTCGAGCCACGATACGAGCCGTAATTGGTCTCAATACCTTCAAGAACCTTTACAATCGCCCCGGCGTGCGAAGTTGGAATGCCAATAGTCTTATGAATCATGGCTTCGAGGATGTAGCTTTTCAATTGAGCCGATTTGGGAAGTCGGTCGCGCCATTCTTTAAGTAGCTTTACAACTTGCACAAAATAGCCGTTCGTCGTCTTGTTCTGATCGATGCCAGCAGCGATCTGGCCCTTGGGGTGCGTCTGCACCCATTCCTTTGCATCTCTGTCAGGAATCCAAAGCGGCCCGTCCGCTTTAGAAACCGGAGTCGCCGGCACAATGTCCAGCCAGACTCCTCCTTTCCCTGTTGCACCAATTGACCTTCCCTGAGGTCGCGTGTCTTTGTAGTAGTTGGACAAGATTCCCTGGACCCAGCTCAAGACGACTTCGGGTGCAGTGATCGTATGGTCGATGTCCAGAATGCAAATCACATCGACATCATTGATATCGTTGATGGCAGTACGCCGGGCGTAAGATCCGGACAAGAAGGTTTCCTGATGTGCGTCCTTCGACTCGCTGTCAGTGCGCAGCTCGTCACGGACTTGCTCATGCGCGGCCTTAGCTGCGCTGACCTCGTCGTCGCCGGGTTGAATCGACGATAGTAATGTCTTAAAGTCGCTTGTCAGTTCCACAGATCAATCCTTTGCCGGTGCCGCAGCCGGCACACCTTCCGGTGCAGCGGGGAGTACGTCAACTTTGTTCAAATCGAGCCCGTAGCTCGCGGCGAGATTCGAGATGAAATTGCCGCAGGTCGGACATTCTTCATCTCGGTCGAAATAGATCCCGTACCATCGGTTGATCGTCATCTCGTCGCTGCTTTCGCTTAACGGCGGCCAGTCCGCGTACGGTGTGCCTGCTTCCGGTCGATTCAGCCACAAATACCAAGGAGCGTCATAGTCTCTTTCCAAGACGCGAAGCGTGGTGGGTTTGTCGGTCAGCAGTTCCGACAGTGCAAGCTTGGCCACCATGTTGGCAATCGGCAAAACGTCGAGGGAAAGGCCAGGCTCTACGGCGACGGGTTGATCGCTATAAGCAATGTCGGCGGCGTCAGAAGCTGAAGACACCTCCACGTTTGAGGCCTCTTCTGGCATTGCCGCAACAAAGCACTGATGACAAGGGGATATTCTCGGGCGCACACGCAACACCTGGCCTCCATAGGCCCTACGGAAGGCGCCACCGTAAATAGCCGGCACATTAGCGTCGACGCAGAGGTGGTTGACGAGGAGTTTGCTGGCGCGGTTGTCGGTGCCGCAGATAACCACATCGGAATCGGCGACAAGGTGCCGGAGCTGATCTTGATTTGAGAAGGTCAGGTCGAGCGGGTAGGTCGAGACCTTGGCATCGGGGTTCTTGTCGTGAATAAGGTCGGCAACGACGTTGACCTTGAAGCGGCCTACCTGTGAAATCCCGCCGGGATGGCGCACGACATTGCCGACCGAAAGCCGGTCGCGATCAACAAGTGCGAAGTGCCCTACCCCACACTTGGCCAATTCCAGTGCAGCATGCGCTCCGCCAGTGCCCAGGCCAATGCAAAGAACCTTCTTGTCCGCAAGGATTGTGGTTTCGAGAATGCTTGACCGGCGGGTCGCCAACTCTGGCTGCACATCGACAAAAACCGTGGCGATAGATTCGTCCGAGCCGTTTTGAGTCCGCAGAGCAGTAGCCCGATATGAGGAACCATCAGGCGCAACAAATTCGGAAGGATCGGAACCACCCTTCTCCGCGAGACTCAGGAGGATGCGCAGTGGTAGGCCATCGTCGGATTGGTTGCTGCCAGCGAGCAACACAGAACCCCGTGCATGCGTCGGGGAGGGCAGCGGTCCAAGTTCGTACTGGGTGAGTGCGTCGCCATCATCCCACACGCTGAAGCGGCATGAAACGATTCCTTCCTTGACTAAGTGGGGCCACTGTTCCCGCAGCCACGCGCTTGATAGGGTAGCCACCGCGAACATATCAGCGTCGTCGGCGGTGATGTTAAGCGCCTTCGGTGCTTGCGTCCCTTCGGCAACAGCGACGATCGTTCGCTTCGTTTTGTCATAGACGAGCTTGGTTTTGCCGGGCTTGCGCTGGGCAATCGCCTGCATTGCGTCTCGAATCATCTGCTGCTGTGGGTCATTCATGGTTATGCTGTCTCCGTCATGGTGCCGACAAATTCTGAAAGATTCCGGCCCGTTGCCAGGTGTTGCTCGTACGCTTCAATCCACAAAAGACCTTTCAAGAAGACCTTATAAAGGAGAATTCCCGAATGCCATCGCGCATCGCGCCAGTGGCAGATCTGAACCATTCCGTTCGAGGACGGCTCTAGTGTGTGCATGTAGTGAGAGGTCCCAAGATCAGTGAGCTTGGTGCCGTTTCGCATCAACAGTGGAAGTGGGTCAGTAATGTACATTGACGGGCGCTGATCGGGATAGCCGGATGGAATCGTGATGTAGAGCCTGTATCGGCTACCGGAGCTTGAGGAAGCGTATCCACATGCGTAGTACGTGTCGTTGCCCTGGTCGTGGTACACGCTGAACTGCGTGAACTCTTCTCTCTGCAAGGCCTGATGTTCCAAGTAAAGCCTCTGGCGCTGCTCAGTCGACCACATCGTTGCTCCCCCCCTGACTGTCCTTTACGAAATGAAAGGTCTTGATGATGCCGGGGATATCTGCCGCGACCAGCCCCGCAGGTTTTCTTAGGGGCTGCGTAGTCCCGGAAGTCCGGTTCATGCGGTGTACATCCAGCACCGGCATCGGCCAAGCGGCACCCAAGGCGATAGCCAAATACTCAGACCCTTTCAGCCGAGCGACAATGATAGTGCCGAACCCCGTGGGATGCCGCTCAACGGTCTCGCCGCTGGCTTTTTCAAGCGCGTCCACCAAATGAGAGAGAGTCCTCTCCCGCGTGGTCGGATCGATGTCTGAGGCCGCTTCGAGAGTCGGCGGAGCGGTCTCTGATCCGACGCGGATGCGTGAAAGCGATATCTTTTCCCAGGCAAATAACTCCTGCTCGGGGATAGCTTTTCTTGCTATCAGTGCCTGACGAATCGGGCTCACACCGGGCAACACCCTAAGGCGCATCGGCAGCGGGCCGGTTCTCTCGGTTGAAAGATCATAGAGCCACGGGTGAATCCTGATCGTCGGTTCGTCGCGCGTATCTTCTAGCGTGACGATGATCTCCGCCATTGAAGTGAACTGATTGCGTCCGGCGATGCTGAGGATACGTTTCTGGTCTCCGCCGCTGGGAGACGTAAGGCCGAGACGATGATGGGAATGCCAGTCGCCGAAATATCGAAGCGCCCAGTCTGTGGCAAGCACTTCGCTCAGCTGGCGAAGGTAGTCAACGTCGAGCCGGAAGTGGGCATTGTTTCGTTCTGCATTCGGACCAGCCTTTGAGGCCAGCAAGATGATCGGTAATTCGTTCCACCTGCCGAAGAGATCACCCCCCGTCTCGATGGACCATGCCGAAGCTTCCGCGGCAATCGCCCGAATTTCGGACTCCCAGATCGTCAGCATTCCCACTGGTGCTTTGGGAGGAGAGCGACGAGCCATGAAACGGGCAAGGCGTTGAATCAGCATGTCAGCCTCCGGCGATCTGCGTAATGAGCGAAGCACCGCGGTAAGCTGAGGTCTCTCTTCGATCCAGTCCTTAAGATCCGCTGTAAGTCTCAAATCCACCGCAGCTAGTTCCTCCGCCGCGATGTCCAGCGCAGATGCGAGCTTCGCCTTCAGATCTGCGCTGGGCAGACGTCGGGAGGCTTCAAGGTCGGCGACGTATGCCGGAGTGACGCCGATTTGAGCGCCAAGCTCCCGGAGTGACCATTTTCGGGCGAGCCGCTTGCTTTTAATGAGTTCCGCCAGTTCCGCCATACTTCATTCTTACAGCGTATGCGTATCATGTCAAGATATGCATACGCTGTCGAAGATTGCCAAGGACGACGTGGGGAATACGCGAAAACAACTGGGCGGAATTGATCGAGCCTGTTCCTGAGTCGCAACCAAAAACGAAGAAGCCCGCAAGACGTGCCAAACCGAAGAAAGAGCCTTCTGCGTTGGGGCTGTTTGACTGAGGATTAACGGATACCGTGACCGTTTCCAATCACGGGGACGATTTGAATCCTCCGATCCCAAACAGAGGAGCGCGCCCAAAGAGCCAAAGAGCGAACATTGCCGGCGGTTCTGGGCTGGGAGAAGTCGGACCGCTGCCCCTCGGACCTTGTGGCACACAAGCGGCACACTTTTGCATATGAGTTGAGGGCGGAATTCAGTCCAGATTTGATCGCACAATCACTGCGCCATTGATCCATGCAAATCAGCGCCCACGCAGGGTCCAGAGTCGCCGGCATTCAACGTGATCCAAGTTCTCAGGAATTATGTCTGATCGGACCGAAGCGGGGTTTCCCAAGGGTCAAGAATGGAAACCTTGCTCAAACTCGGCAGTTCGGTACGAGGGTCCGCAAGCCGGTTGGTTGCTCCTCTCCGTATGTATGCACGGTTATCGTGAGTGGAACAGACGGTTTCTGATTTCTCGATCTCCACCATTATGATCGGCTGACCGCCGACAGTTGCGATTTGGCACGCGATGGAGGGCACCGGCTGGGTGCTCTCTCTGATCAAGACCTTGAGCCGAGCCATTTGTGCAGTGATCGGATCTTCAGATTTGAAGCATTTTCTTGCTCGACCGACGCCGAGGGGCACTCCTTCGTCATCCACTCCGAAAAAGATTGTGCCGCCGTCAGTGTTCGCGAACGCCACAGCAGTTTTCACGATTTCCAGTTCCTTTGCATCCATTGGGGCAATGAAGGGCTTGAATTCTCTCCTTTCGTTCTCCCCCTTTTGCAATTCGCTCTGCCAGTGCGACTGATCGTATTCCTCCTGCGGCTCCGGTTCCCCGACCGAACGGTAGACCTGAGTCAACGTTTGGGCAGTTAGAAGGTCTCCGCCGCTGTGGACGAGATACAAAGCTAGATCGTTGGCATCCTCGGGTACTGGGAATGACATCGCCCCAGGCTGGATCGAATGATTGGCGGATCTGGATTTCGCACCGCCATTGATGATTTGCAACTCGATCGACTCCGGGGCGGCGTTGAGCTCCAACTGAAGGCTGAGAGATCCTGGAGACCACCGGCAAGATTTGAAGCGAGCCCGAGTATCGGGAATCACAATGACGAACTGATCTTGATTGGGCACATTTCCGCTCACAACACCATGGCGAGGATTCTGCCCCATCCAATTTGTAACTGCTTCCGTTGGCGATTTGAATGGAGGCAGTCCTTTGGCAACAGTCGGTATTGGTTCAAGGTTCAAGCGCTGTTGGCCATCGATGGACTCTGCCGAAGTTTCGTACACCCACGAAGGCCAGCTTGACGCGCTATGTCTGCCGCTATCGCGATGGGTCATGGATCTTTTGAAGAGATTTCGAATCGGTATTCCCCCGACCGATTCCTGACCTTCAAAAAGCCGACCAACGAAACTGAGTGCGGTATCCACTCCTTTAATCCAAAACTCGGATAGAAGGACATCGCCATAGTCCGCAGTACCGCGACTCGACGGTTCGTGCTCGAAAAACACCATTGTTCCAGTGAGAAAGCTGATGCCCGTATTGACCCGGGCTAGTGCTGCGCGGACCTGTGCACCTTCAAACCCGCGGTGAGCTGAGAGGATTCGCCACTGAATGGAATCAATCGCTTCTTTCGCTGTAGGGAATTGTTCGATAGGCATTTATCGCCAATTCTAAGCGAGTTCCAACCCTCTTGCAGCTTACACGCTGCAACAACGGTACCTATCTAGACGTGAATGGCAATGAGTTGAACGCTCAGTTGTCATCGATTGTTCAACAATTGATGCACAAACTGGCAAGGGAATGAATCGAATGAGTCAAATCAAAATTCACCTCGGGAGAGAACCATGAGGCTTCGCCAAAATCAATTGTGCCCGATTCACCGCTCCCACGGATGCTGCGGCCGGGAGCCTGCACTTAAGGAGAAACGCGTGCGCCAAATGGGAGTCCGTCGTATTTATGATCCCCATCACCCACGCGGATATCGCGAAATCCGTTCGAACGGCGAGATGCGGAAGCTAATGGACAGAAAGATCGCCGCCCAAAACGGCGAGTGCGCTCTCTGCAGGCAGAAGTTTACCGACTACAGCGACATCGTACCCGACCATATCAGTCCCCGCGGCATGGGAGGCGCGTGGCGGGACGACCATCCGGACAACATTCAAGCTGTCCACTGGTGGTGCAACGGCGAAAAGGGGTCAAGTCGAACGTAGGAGAGAAAAGTAGCTTTAGCGGTTCACGTTCGTAAATGAAGGTGGTCTTGCCCGTGAAATCCTTCTTGGTTCGTGACAAGAGTGAATGCGTGTACTTCACTTTTGTCACGATGCGGTGAACCTACTCCTCGAAATTGTCATCCAATCCCAATTCACGCAGAGCGCTCTTAATCTCTTCAATCTTTTGCTTCGACAATCCGCCCTTGGGATTGCACTTGACCTTCACATTCAAACTGAGATCGTTTCCTACACCCAGCTTCGTCAGAACCTTCGTATAGAAATTCATCCACTTCTGTGATGGCACTTCGCCGGACCAGGTCAGACCCAACGTAAGCTGAGTCGGTTCCGGCCCACTTTGCGTGTCGGAAGGCTTCGGTGCCGGCGTTGCCCCCACTGGTTGTGTCTTCGGCGGATTCACGGGAGAACCATCCGATGGAAAGAGGTCCGGTATTGGATTCAGAGTCGTCGATGGTTGTGTTGCTGCTTTTTCGTAAGCCTCGGCGGTCTCCTTGGTGATAATGAACATCTCTTCGGAGATCTCGACATCGAAAGCAGTGATTGACCGCTTGAAGTTGAATGGATGGTATTTCCCGCTCCCCGTTTTCCCTACATAGGCCAACTGCCCGTTCGACACACCGCGCGCAATCGTCTCCTTCACAGAGTCCGCATTCAACAGGCGCGGGAAGAGCGGCGACGCAAAGAAAGCGTCGCGAACCGCCTTTGTGTTCCACTCGGGAATAGCCGGCGGCCAATTGCGGACAAGCAGGCTCGGGCCAATGCCCGTCTGTATCTCGTCCACATGCATCAGCTCGTTGATGATGAACTGGATAATCGATGCCGCGGCACTCGAATGCATATTCCCCAGATCAATGAACCGAACCTCATTGCTCTTTCCCAGCAGAGCGACGTTGTTGTAGCACCGCCAGACACCCTCCTTCAGATCTCGTCTGGACTTCTTGATATTCTCTTCCAGTTGCGAAATCTGAGTCTTGTCCACGCTCATGCCCGGTAGTTCCTTCTCAATCTCTTCCCAGGCCAAAACCCGGCGGGCACTCTCATTCAGCGTGCTGACAGAGTTGGCGACAATGAAAACCAGCCCGCTCTTATACGTCCGCGATGAGCTTCCGTGCTCGCGAATCACGCCGTCGATGAAGGCCTTGACCCGCTTCTCATCCTCCATCGTCTGCTCGGGCGCAAGGACCACGAAGCTCAGAGCCGGCTTATCCGGTACTTTCCCGCTGTTCTCCGGAAAGAACACCGGCGCAATCCCGTTGCTCGTCGCAAATACGGTCTGAACCTCTGTGCGAACGCGGTCGCCTATCGTTTCGTCTTTTATGTTCGCGCGGCGGTCGGCGTAGCGCTTGTTCAGATTCTCTTTGAAGCTGAAGTGGTAGCGGTTCCGCTCAGCTGTCAGGTAGTAGCAGGCATCCGTCAGTGAGTCCAGCACCGTTTCCACATGGCCGATATCCAGGTCCGGCTCCGCAACTGCCAGCCGAATCTCCGGGGTTGTTGCTTCGGCGCGGGCCATTCCGCCATTCGACTCAAAGAAGATCGTTGTCGCCACCTTGCGATGCAGCCTCGACTTCTTGATCGCATCGACGGCCTCGTTGTCCAGGCGCACGGCATGGGAATCTTTCTTCCCACAAATGTCCGTCGTAACCGCTGCCTCGAGCCTGTGCTCACCAAGCTGTTCGAACATGGCAGCGCGAAACTGCGGATCGTCCAGCGGAGCCGTCCCCAGCCCAATCAGCGGATCGCGATGGTCGCCCTTGAATCCGTCCTGAAACGCATGCGAGACCCACAGCGCCAGCAGCCGCAGGATGCCGCGCGTCTGCTGGAACCTTGGTAGCCCCTGCCACTTACGTTCGAAAACCGACAGAACGCTGGGATGAAATGGGTATGTGGATGCAAAAGCCTCCCGTGCGCCATCGAAATTAAACTGCTCCGGGACCTGTTGCTTGTGATCCTTTACCCAGTCGCCGAATTCATTGCATGTCGCGATGGCATCCCGGTTCAGCAGGACGCGCCCGTCTGCCGTGACAGCATTTTCATCCCATTCAAAGAGGCGCCGGCGAATGATCTCCGAGGTTTCCGAATCCGCCGACATAATCACTGCCTTACCCACCCGGTCCAGCAGCTTTTTGAACCGCTCGTAGTCCGACTGGTCCTCGGCGCTCATCTCCAGCTCCGACGCCGGAATCGAAACCGCCAGCACCATGTTGTCGCGCCCGCGCGCTTCCTCGGTCAAATTGTGTAGGAAGCTGTAGAGCTGGCCAGCCATGCCGCTTTTGCGGCTCCGGCTCACCAGGTTCATCAGCTCGTCCATCAGGATCAGCACGGGCTGGTCCGCCGGCAGAAATGCTCGAATCACATCTCCTCCCGGCGCCACCATTTGTTTTTCATGTTCCGCCAACACGGCCAGGGCGCTAGCCCCCCCGAGCTGAAAAGCAATCTCGCCCCAGGGAGTCTTGCGGATGGGAGTCCCGTCGGCGCCACCACGGCCGGCAATGGGATCGAACTCCGTTCCCACAAATGCCGCAACCCGGGCGGCAGGCACTGTATTGATTCCCGCCACCTGCAGCAAGCGGGAGACGCCCAGCCAGTCCTTTGCCTTCGGTCCGTTGTTGGCCAGGTGATACAGCAATGTGAGCGCATGCGTTTTGCCGCCGCCAAACTGCGTTGTCATGTTGAAGACGGCTGAGGTTTCAGTCCTCTCGCCAGACAGCCGGCGAAGAACCTCCGCGGCCACGCCGGTCAGGCCCTTGGTCAGAAAGGTGCGCTCCAAAAACCGCTCCGGATTCTGATAGACCGCCGGCGCGCGCCCATCCCTCACCTGGTCCAGGTGAACGGCGAACTCTGAGGCATCCAGGGGCTTCCCGTCTCTCAGGTCTTCCCGCGGCGTGACAACTTTATACCAGGGCTTCAGCGCCATTCTATTGCCTTTCCTCGGCGTAAGTTCACTTCATTAGAAACCGAACTGCTTTTTGCGGGCCAGCACGCCGTCTACCCAGCGCTTCTCATCCGTGCCTGTGGGATAAAGCGCTGAAAGCGCCTGAGCCAGCCGCCAGAACTTTCCATCCTGCCCCACGCCATCTTCCACCACAAAGCGCTTCAGAGCTTCTCCGCGTCCGGCAGCAAACAGAATCATCGCCTGGTGAACACGATCGAGAGCGGTCTCGCCCACACGCTTCACTGTCTTCTCTTTCCACGCAACCTCGGCGTCTTCGGCCTCAGTCAACTCTGCAAACATATTCAGCTGTTCGGATGATTTCTTCTTACGAGCCGCACGAGTAGGCTCTTCTTCATCTTTCCCGAAGAGATGCTTCGTCCGCTCTGCAACCGGAAGCAGCCGCGCCTGGTCGCCGGAAACTTCAACCAAGTGAGTCAGGCTTTCCAGATGGGCGCCGAGGCCCTGGGCGATCTTGCGCGCGGCGTCATATTCGAGTTTGAATCCTGTTACTTTTGGCCTCTTGCCCTCTTGATTGTCGTCGGAGTCCTCTTCGTCTTCGGCATCTTCTGCCTTGCCGTTCGAGTCCGGCGCCTTAAGCGTCCAAAGCCACATGGCGGTCAAGCGGGCGTCGGCTTCAAAGCCTGTTGCATCTGCGCCCTCGAAGACCAATGCAAGAGCTTCCTTAGCAACGGCAGCCCAGACGTGCTCCAGATAATCTCCCAAAGTGACGGATTCACCGCTGGCCTTTTCAACGCGGGCGTAGCGGGAAAAGATTTCTAAAGCAGGACCGAGACAGGCGAAGATGGCGTCTGCGCCCACAACACCTTCATCAGCAAGTCGCGGCATCCATTCGTGGATGCGGCGGGGCAACTCCTGTAATATGTCGCGCCAATCGCCGATGTCATCAGCGCGTGATAATCCGTCGGAAGGATTGCGTGGACGACAAACAATATGCACAGATGATTGCAGTGACGCAGACTCTTGCGCCTGGGTCCGGTTCTGCATTTCCGTGTCTATCGGCCATGAACTAGTCACCGTCCATCCAGCCGCGACAATCGCGCCCAGAATTGCTTCCCACGAACTTGTGCTGCTATCAGCGAATACGATTACGGCAATTCCATTCGGTGTGAGTGATCGGCGCGCCGAATTCAACGCGCCCGACATTTCGTGTTCGAAAAACTGCGGAGATTTCGCTTCACCAGCGGGTCCACAATTGGCGTTGGTTACAATGATTTCCCGACTTTGATCAATTAGTCCAGCTGCATATAGTTCGGGGTACAACCTCCTCAGAAGCTCTCTTTCCCAAACGTAAAATACATTGGACAAATCCGTATAGGGAATCGCAGCGAAATAGGGCGGGTCAGTTGCCAAGATATGAGCGGTACCATCGGGGAGAATCTGATCTTGGGCTGCGGCGCGCTCGACTGTGCCGCTTCCACCAAGTACGACATTGGCCTCAAGCACCTCTACGACCCAATCAAGAGCGTTATTCCAATTCGCCGAACCATTCGAAAACGGGTTCGCTTCAGCAAAATCCCAAACAACCTGCAACGCCTGCTTTCCGAAGGCACCTTCGATCTTCGCCCCGGTAGCGTTCCATCGAGAAAGTGAGCAGTTCTGGAAGATGTAACGACTCACGACGAAGTGAACAAGCGTAGCAACCGCTCGATTGAAGGCGCGGTCCCCATCAGAATCGCCGATTCTGAAAGTAATATCCTGGAGGGTGCAAAGCGCAAGCCCCTGTCTGGGCGTGTAAAGATCACCAAACTGCTCAATGCCTATTCGGGTGACGGCGCTCAATCCGCGCGAGTTTTTGTATGGTCGTATGGGATTAATATCATCCAAAGGCAAACGGCTTCGGTCCAAATTCTTCGATGCTGCCGCGAACGCTTCATGATCTGCTGGAGATGTAGGCCTGAACCGCCGCCCCCCATCTCCTTCGACATATACTGCCATCAGATAAGGCGCTTCTGAGCCGCCGCGCTTTGAAGCCAGCTGGACTTTGACGGCCTTTGCCGGAGTTGTGTAGTGACAGAGTGGACAGGTCGCACTGCCTTTTCGAACCGTGCCTGGCTCCGTCGTGGTACTCTCGCATAGCTCAGTCTCAATCATTCCGTTTTTTGAGCGAATTTGAAGACACCAAGTGCGCCCTTTCCGGGTCAATTGAAGATTCCTGATGAGCGGAATCTCCGCCCCGCAACCGGGGCCTTCGCATTGAATAGTCCTTGCCCAGAGGTACGCAATTGGCGTAGCGCCGTCTGGGTCCTTTGGATAGAACTCAGCCAGTTCTTTCTCCGCTTCGCTGCGAACCCAGTTGCCCCACTTCCGCACTTCATCTGCAAGTCGCTGACCGTATTTCGGAACGTACTCTAAAACGGCCTTATTGAGCAGAACAGCAATCGGATTTAGGTCGCTTGCAAAAGCATCAGCCCCAATGCGCAATGCTTCAAGGGGCATGGAACCCCCGCCGGCGAACGGGTCCACAACCAGAGGTCGCGTTCCAGGTTCTCCGCCCAGTGCCTCGTGTGCGGCCTGTGTTAGTGCGCGGCTAGTATCGAGATATTCTCGTACCGTGGAGTTGTCCCAATCAGCAAAGTCCGCAATGAAATCGAGCAGCGCAAAGCGCAGAATGTTCAGATGCGCTTCATTCCTGCTGTCCAGTCCGGCTGTCTTCGCCAGCGCCTGCCATTTGACCCAGGTCTCGTGGTCACAGCTTTCGCCGAGTTCCTTCTTGTTAACGGCAACGCGCGCGAAGTCGAAGATGATCTTGGCTGCCTTGTCCCGGAAATCCTGCGGACAGAGCGGATCGGCTGGGTCCGGCCACAGGGACGCACAGATGACCGCGCGGCATGCCGCAAGAGGTCGGCGCGCCCACCATATATGGAGCGTGGAGATATGCCCGTGGCGAATGGACTTCTCGCGCCGGGCATGAGCCGAGATGCGCTTGATGGGGAGATCGACTTCGATGAGGCGTTTTGGATACTTTTGGGTCATCTAACTTTCATTGTCCTCTAAGCTGATGGCCCCGTTGAGTATCGCCTGTGGCTTTACCTGGTAGTGCTCAACCTTCATAATCGCCTGCCAATCCAGTTGCGCCGGGTCACGGACCACGCTAATGGCTGGCGTGCTCCCGCAGTTGAAAACGACATAGAGCCAGTAATCCTTCTTGAGCCGCTGCGCCGTGCGGTACTCATTGCCGCTCAAGGCAACCTCGCCAACTCCTGCGCGCCCCTTGACCTCGATAAAGCGAACGTCGATGGCCGTCTTCGCGTCCTCAGGATGCGGACGCCGCGAGATGAGATCGAATCCCCGATTATCCTGCTCCACGCTTTCGACTTCGTAGCCCCTCGCGTTCTCAAAAGCAATCACCGCATCCACGGCGATGCGCTCAATCTCGTCATCGCGCACCATCGCAGCAAGCCCTGGATTCGCGCGATCCGGATGCGGCAGCACCCAGGCGGTGGCATGACGCTTGATGTCGCTGATGGTGCAGTTGCGCTCCTTCTCAAGCTCCCGATGACGCCCCTCAAGCCTTGCAAACAACTCATCAAGGCGGTCCTGCGCCTGCTTGGTGTTCGCGGCCAGCAGCGGGCTGGTGTCGCCATTCTCCTGCAACGCGAGCAAGTCCGCGAGCTTGATGTTCTGGCGCAGTATCAACTCGTTCAGGCTGAGATCAAGATGGCGGGCAACCGTCTGAGTCTCTTTTTCACGCTGGACAGTGACCTCGGCAAGAAACGGCTCAAGTGCCTGCTGCACCAGGAAGTGTTCGATGGAATTCTGGTCGGCCCCAGTTTCGCCGGGAACAACCGTAACCTTGGGCGCCGGGATCAGGTCAAGCAGAAGGGTGGGCTGTCGCACTGAAAGGGTTCCGTCGATCTCCTCCTGCACGATGAACAGGCGGCGATGAAGGACGTGGCCCAGTCCGTCGCGGATGGCAGCTGAATAGACCGCGAGCCGCGCCGGCACGCTGCGATTCACGTCAAAGAAAACGGCTCCACGCTCCAACTCCCCGCGAACCGTCTCAAGCAGGTCCTCACGCACCGTCTCGAACAGCGGATGCCCCGGTGTCACCCAGTCAAAGGTGGGCTGTTTCTTGAGAATCTCCTTGTCAAAGACGAACTGTTTGTACTCCCGCCCGAGCTTGCCGAACCGAGGCTCCAGTCGCTCGCCGGTTGCCCACAGACTCCGGGGCACACGGGGCACACGGTAAGTGTGCTGGCCCTTGCCGTGCTCGCCGACTTCAAGGCCGGTGATGGGGGCGGCCTGAAGGAAGAACTGTTCAATCACTTCCGGGACGAGTCGGCGCTCCTTGGCCTCGGCGGACTTACCGACAATGGCTGAGAGATTCAATTCACGCTTGGCTAGCCCCTCAAGGGTTGAGTTTGTTATGCTCCGGAAACGGTCGGGATCGACCTGCTCAACAATGCGCTGCTTGATCAGTTCCTCGGTCATCTGATTGTGCGCGTACATGTCGCGCACCATCTTCTCCAACTGGTTGGCCGCGAATACCTCTCCGAGGACATTGAACACCTTGCCCGTGCGCTGGGGGTCGAGATCGTCTTCGATCTTCTTGATGCGCTCGAACAGTTTTTCCAGGACCCTGCCCTCACGGGTGTTTGTGGTGACGAAATTGAAGATGAGGCAATCGAATTCCTGGCCATAGCGGTGAATCCGGCCCATGCGCTGCTCAAGGCGGACCGGATTCCACGGGATGTCGTAATTGATCATTAGCCAGCAGAACTGAAGGTTGATACCCTCACCCGCGGCTTCCGTGGCGACGAGCACCTGGCACGACTCGCGGAACTCGCGCTCCGCATAGATTCTGGTGCCCGGCGTGTCGCGGTCCCCGATCTTCATCCCGCCGTGAATCTGGGTGACTGACAGGCCCCACTCGCGCAACTTCCCCAGCGGCCGTCCATCCCGCCCGTCAGCCACGAGGAAATCTAGCGTATCCTTATGCTCGGTAAAGAGCAGGAGCTTCATCTTCGGATCGGCGAAGACTCCCCGCTCGGTGAGCAGTTCCTTCAGCCTGCGAACCTTTACTTCCGCTTCCTGTAATTCCAGGACTTTGGCGTCCCGAATCAGCTTGTCCAATTCGGCAATCTCAAGGCGAAGATCGTTTGGATCGAAGGAGGCAACCGCCTCTTCCAGTTCGGCAAGAATCTCTTGCTGCTCTTCATCGGGAAGATCATCGAAATCGTCGGGAAGCTTTTTCGCAATCTGCTCCTGGCGAAATTTAGCTGGGTCCTGGAGGATCTTCTCGCGCTTCTCCTTCATGCGCTCCAGCGTCCTGCGCACCGCATAGATACTGGACGCAAACCGGCGCTGGAGCATGGCCATCGTGAATCCCACCGCACGAGCCCGCGGAGAGTCTTCTTTGGCAGCTTTGATGGACTGATCCTCGACGTAGCGTGTGAGCTGATCGTAGAGGTCGAACTCCTCATTGCTGATCTCGAACGGAGTGGTTTGGACGATCCGCTTTGTAAACAGCGCCTTCACGACGCCGGTATCAGGATCGGGAAAGCTAACAAGGGCTTCCTTGAGACGACGAAGATAGAACGGCGCCTCGTGGTTGAGCATTGCTTCGTCGAGGCTCTTGATGTCGCCGTAAACATCTTTGTCGAGCAGCGATAGGAACAGGCGGAAGTTCTCCGGGTCGCCCTTGTGCGGCGTTGCCGTCATCAGCAGGTAGTGATCGGTCATCCCAGACAGGGCTTCGCCCAGCCGATAGGCGAGGGTCTTCTTGTCGTCGCTGTAGGCGCTCATCTTGTGGGCCTCATCGACGATGATGAGATCCCACTGGCTCCGCAGCAGCGATTCCTTGGCGTCTTCTATCCGCGAAACCCAGGAAACCGAAGTGATGACCTGGTTCTTTTCCTGCCAGGGATTCATCCCGTAATTGGCGCGGAGCACGTCGCTACGGACGACCTCGAAGCTCTCGCGGAACTTGTCTTTGAGCTCCCGCTGCCACTGGAAGGAGAGGTTGGCCGGCGTCACGATAAGGGTCCGCTTGACTAGGCCGCGAATCTTCAGTTCCTTGATGAGAAGCCCCGCCATGATTGTCTTGCCGGCGCCGGGGTCATCGGCCAGCAAGAACCGGATGCGGGGAAGTTTTATGAAGTAGTCATAGACTGCTTCTAACTGATGGGGCAATGGGTCGACACGAGCGATTGACAAGGAAAAGAATGGGTCGTACTCGTAGGCGAGTCCGAGGCGCATGGCCTCGACGCCCAGACGGAACTTAGTTGCGTCCCCGTCGAACGGTTCCTGGGCAGGCGAGGCGTAAAGCTGCCTGAGTTGCTCTACTGTAAGGATCGGTTCATAGACGGTGCTGGACCTCACACCTTTTCCTATCAGCTTGACTGAACCGCCCATCGGTATGGCGAGGATGATTTGGACGGGCTCTGGAAACAGTGGACCGTAGACCGTGACGTTCTGTTTAAGGTCGTCAGGTTGCATAGAGCCTCAAGTCATTTCGTTTGAATCATTTGTCGTTGAGCCACTAAGAATTATATCAAGAGCGGAGGTACTCTCGCTTAACAAGCTGAGCGAGTGAAGAGTGAGAAGTTGAAGATCACGACTCCGAAGCTCAAGTTCGTCCATACGCGGGCGATTCACTTTTGGTAAATCTGATGCAGACGTTTTCCAGGTGCTTTCGACAAACAAAGGAAAGAGTGAATAAGACTTTACGATGTTCAGTGACCCGGCGAATCAGTGGTAAGAATGCCTTTGACCATCGTCATACGAGACCACAGAGCGCTTGGTACCTCGCAAATCCAAGCTTGGTCGTGAGATTCCAGTCGCTAACCGATTTGCGAATAGCAATCCGGACTGTGTGTGAGCGCCTTGGTGGATTTGAGATCCACTTCCTCCTGCAAGCCATTTGAGTGGCGTTGACTGATGCGCCGCAGACGTCATCGGAGCGGAAGCCGGGGGATCGAGAGCGCGTTCGATCTCAAGACGAAGGAGAGTTATAGAGACCGTATCGTCGAACCCCTTCACCCTCGAGGTTATGGGGAGATTCGCTCAAACGCGGAAATGCGAATGCTGCTAGACCAGAAGATCGTGACCCAAAACGGCGAATGCATTCTGTGCAATGAAAAGTTCACCGACTACAGCCCCATCGTCCCCGACCGCATCAATCCCCGCGGCATGGGCGGATCGTGGCGAGACGATCATCCGGAAAACATCTAGGCTGTTAACTGGTGGTGCAACGGAGAAAAGGGTTCGAGCAGAGGGTGACTTGGGATTCGCGCGTTATCGGTCGCTGAACCGCTCTGGGATCCGCTGCTTGTCCACTCTCCGGCCATACCGTCCGCACATGAACCCTGGCTACACCGTACTGTCGGCCCACTCGATCCAAAATCATCCGCGCCAGGTTCACGCTGTCGGAGACCACTGCGGTGAGACGAGGAGAAGGGCGGCTTATGTCCGGGTCGCGCGCCAGACGAACGGCCGCTATGATCGCCGCGGCTATGACCAGAGTCGACTTCATGCGCGTCTGCTCCTGCATTTGCTCCGCCCAGGCCACCCGCTCGCGCGCAATGGCTCGCTTCATCTCGCCCATCAGAGCACCACTGAGCGCACCGGTTTGGGACCAAGTTTGTACGAGAAATTTCCTTGGAAAATCTCGGATGGAAGGTAGTTTCTTTTCTCCCCGCAGAGCGGGCACTGGGCGGCAATCCAGGAATCCGGCATGGTGCCTCCTGGAGCGGAGATGTTCTCATCGCACCTCTTGCAGCGGATCATGAAGTCGAAGTGCCGAGTTTGCGGCAGGTTGAACACGAGTGCCAGTATAGGAGAACAAAAGGAGAAACTGCAATGTGGATTTCACCGGAACTGAGCCCAATCAGATCGTTGAGATGTGTCGAGATGACGTAAGTTTTCTCATTTCAGTTGTTTATGGAGAGGCATGTTGATTCGCAAGCGGTGATATGGCAGTATAGAGGCCAAAGTGATCGGGCGCTATGCGAATCGCCTCCCCCACCTTTCGCATTGCTGCCGGTTTGCTGCTTGCTGTTCTTCTGAGTGTTGTCGGGTATCAAGTTTTCCGACGGTCGAGTTTCTACGCTCCAGAAGCGCTGCTGAAGCAAGCCGATGAGATGTCGTGGCTCAACAGCTGGATTGAGGCAGAACCTCTCTACCGGCAAGCCGAGCAGGAATTCACTCGGAGGCATCAGTTCTCAAAGGCCCTCTACGCGCGCGTCAGCCAGATGCCGGCGCACAGCGAATCTTCCACTTCGATCCCAAGCCAAATTGCTCTGCTTCGAAAGGATCTGGATCTCCCAGCAGCGAAGGATCCTGAAACACGTCTTCGCATCCTGACCATTCTTGGGATGCTGGAAGTGAACTACGACTCTGGAATGGCGCGCCAGACCTGGGCGGAGGTAAAGGCACTCGCGAACCGACAGCATCACTACCTGCTGGCTACGCGCGCAATGGGCGAACAGGGCGTCGCAGCATTCCTGCTTGGCGACATCGCAACCGCGAAAAAGAATGTAGTGAGAGCGTGGACGGTCGCCAAGGTCGCTGATCCAGGTGCTCACATCCGATACGCGAGCCTGTATGGCACGGGCCTGGTGGAGATGCACAAATACCAAGAGGCCCTCGGACCGCTCAATGAGGCCATCAAAGTTGCCGGGAAGACTCGCGGGGCGGCGTATCCGACGATTGCGGTCACAGCGAAAATTGAAGCGCTCAGCGGCCTCGGAAACAACAAAGACGCGCTGGCACTCGCCGCAGAGGAGTTGCAGAGAGTCTCGGCCTACAATCTCGCTGGACATCTTTACGAGCTCTACGAGGTAAGAGCCGGGGTGTACGAGCGAATGGGGCAATGGGACCAAGCAGTGTCCGACTATACGCTGGCCGCTCAATATGCAAAGCAGCTTTCGTATTGGCGCGGATTGACCCAAGTGGACGGATTACTCGCAAGGGCTTATATCCACCAAGGGGAATTGCAGCCGGCGCTGGCCGCCGTCAATGAAGCAATCGCGGCCAATGAGAACATCCCCGACGAACTGTACTTCGTGCCGCGGAATCTCGGAATCAAGGCCGAAATCATGGCCCGCCTTGGCAACACAAAGGCATCGAACGAACTGTATGAGAAGAGCGCGGATCTCTTGGATGCGCTCCTCAGCAAGGTTCCCACGCCGACCGCAGAGCGCCAATTGCTGAATGATCTCAGCATCGTCTACGCGGGATACTTTGTTTCTCTAAGCGACCAAGGCCGCACCGAGGACGCCTTCCGGGCAATTGAGCGGGCGCGCGGGCGGGTGGAAGCTCAAGGTCTCTCACATCACGAGGTCATTTTGCCGCATGAACCCGACGCCACCGAACAGAACCTCACCAAGCTCAATATCAAATTGCTGAACACAGACGATTCGGCTTCCAGAGCACACATTCTTGAAGCGATCTACAGCACTGAACAACAGCTCGGCACGGGGCCATCGTCAAACGATCCGGCGCCAGTACCCGTCGCACTGCGCGAACTTCAGCGCGACCTGCGGGTGTCTGAGCTGCTTGTCGAGTATGTGCTGGGAGATCCGAACTCCTACGCGCTCGCCGTGACTCGCAACACAGTTCACCGGTACAGCCTCCCACCCAGAGACCTGCTGGAGCAGGAAGCTACGCAGTATCGATCCACTCTGAAGCAAAAGAAGACGGACCCTGCTCTGGGGCAACGGCTCTACGACGGACTTCTTGGCGGAATCCCGGAACTCAAAGACAAACACGAATTAATCGTGGTGCCGGATGGCAAGCTCCACCTTCTGCCATTCTCTGCTTTGGTGAATGCCGGGCAGTATCTACTGACTTCCCATCTGGTCTCGGTCGCGCCCTCGGGAACCGTGCTCAATATGCTCAGGCATCGATCCGATCAGGTGATTCGAGAGGACCTTCCGTATGTCGGAGTGGCGGCATGGACATCGAAAGCTCCCCAGACCACGTTTCTCGCGCGCATTAGCCGGGCCATTTCTGGACCCGAACGGCGCGAATTTGTCGCACTGCCCGAGAGCCAGCACGAGGTTGAGAACATTGCAACCGACCTTCCGAAGCCCAGCACCATTCTTTTAGGCGCGAGAGCGACGGAGACAAACTTCAAGCAGCTTCCGCTGAGCCAATACAACGTTATTCACTTGGCTCTTCACGGGTATGTCGATCCCGAAATCTCAGATCGTTCCGCGCTTGTCTTCGCTCCGGAAAATCCGGCAAAGAACGACGGCCTTCTCCAGGTGCGTGAGATCAGAAACCTCCGTCTCAATGCCGACCTTGTAACACTCTCGGCCTGTGACACCGGCGTTGGGCTAGTGGGCGAGGAGGGTGTGGAGAACATCGTGAATGCATTCGTTGCTGCGGGCGCTCAGAGCGTCGTGTCAACGCTTTGGGAACTTGAAGATCATGCGACCGCCCAACTGATGGCCAACTTCTACGAGCACCTCGGCCGTCACGAGGGAAAGGCAGAGGCGCTCAGGCAAGCGCAGCTCGAAATGCTCAAGACGGGCGCGCCGCCGTACTATTGGGCCGGCTTCCAACTCGACGGTGAACCGAGCGCCAGTCTTTTCAGCGAAACAAAATCGACAAATTCGTCCAGGAGCACCCGATGACATTGGACCCGGCTGCGAGCTCAGCATTGCCTGTTCAACTTTCACTCCGTGACCGGCACGCAATCCTCGAAAACGTCCTTGCCGCTCTGCGCAAGCGGTTCTATTCGCCCGAAAAGCTGACTGGCGATTGGCAGGCCGCAGTGGAGCGTCTCCGGTCTTCGATCGAGAGTGCAGGCACAGCAGACGCATTTGAGAAGGCCATGGGTGATTTGTTGGCGGAGCTACACACCTCCCATTTGGGCTTTTTTCACAGCAGTGCCCGTAGAGCGTCGAGCCGGGCCGCACTCAGCGCAACCTACCTTGAAGATGAGACACCTTATGGAAAACGTTGGATCTTTCAGGATGTCCACGCAGGAGGAGCAGCAGCGATCGCCGGCATTGAACCTGGGAACATCCTTCTCAGTGTCGATAGCCGGGAGATTACTCCGCCGGAACATCCCGTATTCGCTATGGGTAAGCAAACAAGTGTGGAATTTGTAGACAGAAGCGACCAGCGACGCACTGTCTCCGTCGAAGTAGCGCGGCCCAAGGGGAAAAAGCTCCACTTCGTTGAGCCCACACTCGTCGAGGCGCGGCAGCTCGGTGACGGGTTGGGCTACCTGAAGATCGCAATGTTCCCGGGAATGATTGGGGTCGAGGTTGCGAATCAGATCTCCCGCGCCGTCGATCAGCTGGGTGCGGTCGATAACCTTATCATCGACCTGCGTGGCAACACCGGCGGAGGGATCGGCGCGCTTCGTGCAATGAGTCTGCTCACGCCCAGCAAAATTCCTGTTGGGTTTGCGCTCGACAGGCGCCGTGTCACAGCTAATCTCGAATCAGAGAAACGCAGTTTCCATCGATTCTCGCGAATTCCATCTTCAACGAAAACCCTTTGGCGGCTTGCCTTGCAGTTTGGGCCTGCAATGATGATGAAAAAAACCATTGTGCTTGAAACCGAGGGGTTGGGCGAGAAGCCATTTCACGGGAGGGTCGTTCTCCTGGTGAACCGCCACACCGCGAGCGCCGCGGAAATGATTGTCGCGTTTGCACGAGAGAACCAGCTCGCCACCATCGTTGGAGAGAAAACTGCTGGTCGTCTCCTCTCCGCAACTTCCGTCAAAGTCGGCAATGGATTTCGGCTGGCGATGCCCACAGGAGCGTACTACACATGGAACGGGTTAGTGCTGGAAGGAACGCCGATGGAACCGGACGAACTGATCGAGTTTGATTGGCGCGAACGACGGGCGCGGCTGGATGGCCAACTTGAACACGTTGTCAAATCGATTCGAGATCGCCACGCAGAACATGTCAGGTGAATGCGCAGTTGATGCCCCTTGTGGGCCCAATTCCATGATTCGCAGTAAATTCGACAGCAACACGAGGCGGGGAGATCTTCATCCATCATTCGGGCGCTAGAGTGCTAAGCGGGCGCGAGCGAGATTATGCAGCAATCCAAAATCCTTCCGGCTACATGGGCCTTTCACGAGACTTATCTCGTTGTTTCTAGGCAAACACTGCCGTAAGAAACATTTCACTAATTATTGCCGATTCGGATCTGTTTACTCTGCTCGCAAAGTCTCCAGCGGATCGACCCGCGCCGCACGCATAGCAGGGACGAACGCGGCAGCCGCCGAGACCAACAGCAACAGGGCGGCGGTTGCAGACAGGGTCACAGCGTCCAGTGCCTTCACTCCGAAAAGGAAAGATCGCACCGCATGTCCAGCGGCCCATGCACCCGTGATCCCGAATGCGAGCCCCACCAAGACCATCCTTCCCGCCTGAGAAGCAACCAGTCCAGCTGCTTTCCCGCGCGACGATCCAAGCGCCATGCGAATTCCGATCTCGCGCCGTCGCAAAGTCACCGAGTACGCAAGCACTCCGTAGATTCCAACGGCTGAGAGAATCAGCGCCACAATTCCGAATCCCGCAACAAGCCGCAAAGCCAGTCGCCGTTGGCCCAGCGACTGCGAGATCTGCTCTTCCATCGGATTCAGGCTCATCTCCACCATGGTTGGCGCATCCTGCTTCACCACGGCCCGCAACTCGCTGGCCACAGCCGTCTCAGGCAACGCAGAGCGCACCGCGTATTGCCCGCTCATGCTGAATACAGCACTGAGAAATGAGGTCTCAGGAAGCGCCAGGTGGTCGAGGTAGACCATTGGCTCGTAGGGCGCGCCCAGGTCTGCCCCCTGCACCTCGTTCTGAACTACTCCCACAACGGTCATAGGCTGAGTAAACGGGAGATCCGCGTCTGTATCTCCCGGATCGCGATGGAATCGGAGAGTAACGCCAATGGGCTGCCGGCCGCTGAGATATATCCGCACGAATGCCTCGTTCACCAGCGCAACAATCCCGCCGCTTGACTCATCTCCCGGCAAAAACCCGCGGCCTTTCAGCAGGCGGATTCCGCTGGCCTTCACAAAATTCGTGCTCACGAAGCTGTAGTAGGCCGAGTCACCCTTCTTATAGGGCCGTCCGGCAACATCCGTGGTTCCGTGCAGAGACATGTTGTAGTTTGAAAACGGAATCTCCGACTGCATCGTCGCCGATTGCACGCCAGGGAGCGCTTCGAACCTGTGCAGCAGCCGAGTTTCGATATCGCGGGACAGCTGCGGATCCTGCCGCTGATTCTCGGGCATGAGCACCAGAGTTGTGATGCCCCGCGGATCGAAGCCGAGTTCTACGTTCTCGAGCGATCGTAGCGTGCGCACAAAAAGGCCGCTCGTCACCAGTAGCACGCAGGTGAGCCCCACCTGGGCTGCAACCAGCAGACCGGGAAGCCGCGATTTCCGCGTGGTGCTCCTGACTGCCAAGCGCCCCATCGTGTGACGGCGGACATTCAGCGCGGGCGCCACGGAGGCAAAGATCCCCAGCAGCACCGCCAGAATGCACGCCGCACATAAGACGAGCGGATGAATCGCGAGCTCATCGAATCGCGGATACTTTCCAGCATAAGCATGGCGCGCTGCTGAAACGGCCACGATAGCCAAGCCGCCTCCGAGCGCCGCGCCCAGCAGGGATACCAGGACGTTTTCTGTCACTAACTGCTGCATCAGCCGGCCAAAGCCAGCACCGAGCGCCGAGCGGACGGACATCTCCGGCATACGGCTTGCGGTCCTGCCAATCTCCAGGTTTACGGCATTGGCGGATGCAATCAACAGCAAAACCAGCGAGGCACCAAGCAGAGCGAAGAGGGGCCGCTGTATGTCTCCTGTTACCAACTCCTGATAGGACCGCATCCCCAATTGCCGGTGCTGCTCGGCGTAGGTGTGGCCGGAGTGAGCAAAGACACTTTGCGCATCGGCGCGCGCTTGCTGCATCGAAGCGCCATCCTTCAGCCGCGCAATCACTGCGGCCGATTCGATCTTGAATACGTCCTGGCCCAACGAGTCGGTTGAAACCGGCAGAAACGCCACCGGCGCGCCCGTCATTCCAGGTGCATGAAATCCGGCGGGCAGAATCCCGATTACCGTCCAGAGCTTGCCTGAAATTGTGATCGGCGCGCCGATTGCCTTGGGATCTCCATTCAGCCGTTCGCGCCAGAACTCTTCGCTGACAACGGCGACTTGAGCTTTGCCATCGTCGGGCCCAATCAGCCGCCCGAACCTTGCTGAAACGCCCAAGGTCTGAAAGAAACCCGGCGTCACCTCCATCAAAGGGTTAACGCGCACGCCGTCCGCCGCTTGAACAGGGAGCACCATGGTGTTGTATCCGCTGACGCCGGCGAAGGAGCTTGTCTCGCGACGCAGTGCGTCAATGGCCTCGTACGACAGCGCGTGCGGTGAAGCAGAAGTCCCCTCGGGCTCGTCTTCCGCGTAGATATGTACCAGCCGCCCCGGATGCGGCAGATCGACAGGCAGGAGCAGCACGGACTGAATGATGGCCAGCATTGCGGTGACGCACCCTAACCCCAGCGCCAGCGTGCACAGCAGCGTGGCCGTGTAGCCCGGAACCGCACTCAGGCTTCGCGCTGCGTACCGGATGTCGCGGAGCAGGTTCTCCAGCCACAATGCGCCCCACACGCTGCGCGATTGCTCGACAGCTACGAGCACATTGCCAAACTTCCTTTTTGCCGCATACCTTGCCTGCTCCGGTGGCATCCCGGTCTCGATGTTTTGCTGCGTCTCGATCTCGATGTGGGTTTCGATCTCCTGCAGCAGCTGTTTCCTGCGGTTTTTGAAGCCAAACATCTTCGAGTCCTCGTTTTTACGAACTCTCTTCGACGACCGGAACAAGAATCCGTGCAATCGCGTTGGAGAACCTTTGCCACTTGGAAGCCTCCGCGAATAAATACTTCCGCCCTCTTGTGGTCAAGCGATAGAACCTGGCTTTGCGATTGTTTTCTGAGATTCCGTCTTCAGCCGTGATCAAGCCCAGTTTGAGCAGGCGCTGAAGCGCCGGATAGAGCGATCCATGCCCAATCTGCAACACCTCGTCCGATCGCCTCTCGATCGAACAGGCAATAGCATGTCCGTGCGCCCGGCCGCCCGCCAGCGTCTGCAGAACCAAGAGATCCAAAGTGCCCTTCATCAGGTCGAGCTGGTCGTTTATCTTTCTGGTCGACATTCGACTAGAGCATACGGTGCCCTCAGGTCGAATGTCAACTAGAGTGGGAACATTGCAGGTTGCTCGTTGGTCGCAAGCCGCAGATGGTCATAAGTCCGCGGAAGTCGGCCAGCGTCTCCTGAATTGCTCACACGCGAACCTCATTTGCTGCCAACTGGGATTAGCATCCATCGAGAGTTTGAGCTCTTTCGGCGACAAATGCCTGGATTGCTACTGAGTCGGGAATTGAGTAGCCGTAGAGGGCTACTTACTTGATTTGCAAAGGATAGTAGTACGACGCCTGATCCTGTTCGTGGGTCGTGGCTAGAAAATACGCTCCCGCCTTGGCCCCCCGCAAGTCCAGTTCGACAGACACTGATTCGTGGTCGCCATTGATCGTAGCCGTTGCGCTTCTCTGGGCTACAACGCCATTTCCATTCTGATCCTGCGTAACGGCCACGGCGTATTGGCCGGGAGGGCTGAAGCGCGGAAGGATGATCGTAACCCTAACCACTGCTGCCGGCAAAAGCACAGATTGCAGGGAGCCTGGCTGGTTGCTTCGGATCGTACCTGCATCCCACAGGTTTACCGTTTCGAATGCAACGGCCACAGTCGCAGATGAAAGGTGCCGGTGCATTTCATAACGAGCGACCGTGATGATCACCGCGCCGATCACGGAGCAGAGGACTACAGCGGTTACGAGTGTCCGCTTTCTCCGCCGCGAGTGATTTTCCTGCCGGAAGACAAGCAGCCTGCTCATGCACGTGGAACAGTTTGCCGCGTGGTCGACTCTTGGGTCTAGCAAATCGATCCGCTCGGCCTTTCGAGCCAGATCTCGAAGGAAGATTTCGTCAGGACACGGCCCGACAGGCGTCGTTTCGCCGGCAAGCACGCGCTCCTGATGGCGCTGCGCTAGCCATGATTCAATGCGGTCCTCGGCGCGCGAGGGCCTAGACCAACTCAACATTTTGGGGATTCTCCAGGAGGGGAAATACTGCGGAGCACCAACCCCAGTTCCCCAAAGTATGCACGACGCACGGCGCTGTGGTCCATCTCAAGTTTTCCACCGATCTCCCGCCACGAATATCCGAGCGCGCGCCAGTCGAAGATCGATTGTGCCATTGGCGAAAGGCGCGAGAACAACTCATTCGCGTAAGTTCTTTGTTCTGCCTCGGAATGACCGACGAGAAGCTGCTCCATATCGCGCATCGACCCAGACGGCAATTCGCGGCTACGCTTCGCCGCAAGCTGCCTGGCGCGGCGCCGGATGACGCTTTTGATTCGTGCTGTCAGTTTTTGTTCCGGAGTATCGCTATGGCGGGCAATGTATTGAGACGCATTATGAACGGCGTGGTCCATCAAATCGACTGCGGCATCGGGGTCATTGAGGTACGTCCAAGCGCACAGGGAAGCATACGACCATGCTGCGTGAGCAGCGGCCTCCAACTTCTGATCGGAAGCCGGGTGCCCGGTCGAATAGGCCCAACTCCACGTCAGCACTTTCCAGTTACTACCATTTGGCGTCATACGCGTGTGTGGCGCGGGGGGATTGACGACCAGTTAACTCGAAGTATAGACGACCTTTTCTGCGTTAAGTCGTGAAAAAATGTCGCGTCTCGGCCACAAAACCTTGTCCGGAGTGCCTTTAGTAGATATAGGGCCTCTTTTTCGGAGTCTCAGGGGAGCACGACAAGACTCCCCGGGATTCTAGGGACGGATTGATCCTCAACGCGACGGAAGTGACTTCCGCTCCAGAGGGAGTATCGGCCGTAGCTAGGTGAACGAGACATCGACGCACCGAGGACTCTCAGGTCTCATAGTGCTACAGCTTCAACCACTTTCGAAATGACCTTCTTGGCCTTGGAAAGATCGCTATCGAGGCGCGTATGGCAACTCTCCCCAAATTGCCGGAGCGCTCCCCAGAGTGGAGTGCGGAAGCCATGGCCATGGCTGCTCAGGCCAAAGTGCTTTCTGGATCCAAACTCGAGCAGCTCGTAGTCCGACTGCAGCGCCATACTGGGCGTCCAAAGGAAGCCTGCTGGCGCTTCATCATCCAGTACGGAATCAAGGGACAGCAAGACCATCGGCGATGGACCGAGACCGAGTTTGAGATCGTTCGCGAGGAACTTGTGAAGCGATCGATCGAAGAAGTAGCGAGGAAGGTCAATCGGACACCCAAGGCGATCCGAAACATGCTCAATAGAAACGACCTCAATTTGCGCGAGATCCGGTGCGACCTGTTTTCAGTGGAGAGCCTAGCAATCGCCCTCCACGTTCGAAAAGTGGAGATCGTCTTCTGGATTGAACAGGGATGGCTCCAGGCATCCATCGCCTGCCGCGGCAAGCGGAGATCCTACACCATCACGCCTGAAGCACTGATGAGCCTTTACAAGCAGCATCATGCCGATGTCTTGAAGCGCGGCATTCCGAATCAGGCTCTCTTCGAGGCGTACGTCCAGTACTGCTTTTCTCCGAAACACACGGTTGGAGAACAGTTGCTGGATGTCCGACGCGATAAGCGTGAGCGGGCGGCATATGCGGCAGCCGTTGGAGACGAGATGTCCGGCGATCAAGAGGAGGAGGAAGGCGATGAAGACGATCAAGACGATGATCAGCGCTATGGCGTCGCGATGGCGGAATCGCGTGCCCCCGCAGGAAAAGCAGGGTGCCGGGACGAATGAGGTTTGTCCCCACTGTGGTGCACAATTCACCCAATCTCGGCGATCGTTTCGAGAGATGGTCCTCGCAGCTATTTGCGGAAGCCTGCTGCTATTGATACTCGTGCCGGCAGGTTGGATAGCCGAACAGTGGATCGAGAATCAAGGGCATCGAATCCTAGATCGCATGACCTGGCACGAGCCACTCGACAACTGGAGTTTGTGAAACATCCGGCCGACGAGTGCATCAATGCGCGGACAGATTGAGGCAAGGACCCCGATTGTCTATTCTTGCTCGCCTCGTGCTGCGGGCAGCAGACCGTGCCCGAGGGTGGTGCGTGACCATTGCCGGAATTGCTCAGATCGCCTTATTCCGCCTTATTCCGCCTTATTCGACCGCCTTATTCGGTTCACCCTCAAACTTCGGCGTTGCGCCCAAAAACCACACGGCTCCTCGACCGTGTCCGCGAGAATCAATCATGCCAAGTCTTTTCAAATGAAGCAGATCGTCCCGCAAAGTACGGTCGGCAACAGATGAATTGATTTGTGCGCGGATATTGGCAAACGAGGACTCTTTTCCGTCGGCGATAGCCTGGAGTATCCGGCGCTGCCGATCCGTAAGGTCATGGGCGACGCGAAGAGGTGCCACATATCCGCTCGGCGAGAACCGAACGCCTACTGCTCCGGCGACTTCCTGGAACTCCGGTTCCAATGGCGGCACGACTGCACGACTCAACGATATTATGTCAAGAGTTTCGTGTTGCACGAAAATATGCGTATAATGAATTTGGAGGTGAGAATGCCGACTGCAACACAGGCCGAAGAACTGGTCGTTTGGACTCAGCCGAAAACACTCGCCGAGGCGAAGTCTCTGTTTGCGCCCTACTCTCCCAAGTTTCAGACTGTTCCTTGCAACGTGAGAGCCGCCCTGGGGAAGGCTTGGGTAAGCGTCCTTTATCTATCCAGCCCCGAGCATGATGCTGCCGTCGAGAGTACCCTTGCGACACTTCGGAGTTGCAAGGTATCGAACCTGTTGGTTTATACACCCCACCATTCGGCGGACTTCGCATTCCGCGTGGGAACAATGGTTGGGCGGCAACGATTTACCGAGGCTCAGTTGGCCTTCAACTGGCCGCACCTGAGACAACTTTTGAAGGCACGCAACATCCGGACCCATCCCCGGCACAGCATCGATGGGGAGCCGTCCTTCGACGTCCTTGATGCCCGACAAAGGCTGGGATTGAGCCAGGAGCAGTTGGCGAATGCTCTGAATGTGACTGCCAGGACCGTTCAGAATTGGGAGGCCGGAAGGGGGACGAGCCAGATGAACAAGAAGACGCGCGATCTCCGCGAATTGCTCTCTCGCATGGACGACTATGTCGTCGCTCCCGAGGAGAATCGCTGGCTTAGTACGCCACTTGAGGCTTTCGCCGGAAGGACTCCGCAGGAGTTGGTCGCGGACGGCCGCATCCGTGATCTGGTCATCGAATTCGACCGGTTGCGCGACGGACAGCCCGTTTGACGTTCAATGCCAAACAGCGCGCGGCGATCAAGCGCTGGATGGGCCAAGCCTTTCCCTTGAAAGGGGTCTATTTCCGCAGCGTCGAATATCGCTATATGGACCCGACCGATGTCCTGAGCGGTGCCGGCACGCGGGCTCACGGGGGACGCTTTGCGGCTGTTGGTATCCGAGCGGTCTACCTTTCGGCAACCGACTCAGGGGCGAGCAAAGAGGTCACGGCGCGAAAGGCGCGGCTCGGCGGAGCCGCTCAGATCAGCACCGACAAGTATCCTCGCGTCGTGTACGCCGTAGCTGTAAACCTGAAGCGTGCGTTGGACCTGTCCGCTCTCGGATCGTCGCAGGTCGGCGAAGCGGTGAGAGTGGCATGTCTCAACAAGGCCGATCTGGCTGATTCTATGGAATTGTCCCGTGAACTCGAAGCGGAGGGCATTCAGGGGCTTCTTTTCCCAAGCGTCGTGGGAGGTGACGACAATCTGGTGGTCTATCGCGCCAACTGCGGCCATCGGACGCTGACGCTCCAAAACGAACAACAAGTCATCGACCAAGCGAAGCGAATTGCCGCAAAACACAAGTGAGCGACCGGATTTGACTGAAAAGGAACTGACCGCACAATCCCGGTGTTCGTGGAATTGTCTCGCTCGATCCGGTCTGGAGGTGCGGCGAGATTCGTATGCAGAACCGTCGTGAGTAGATGATATGTCCGCATAAGCGAAGAACTACGAGGTTTACATAAACAGAGCTTTGGACATTGAATTCCTTACCCTTCTGCCACCTTCGATTCGGCTCGCGTGAGATCGGCTTAATCCTTGACAATGGGCTCTAGAATGGTGTGTAGTAAGGCGTTGGTTGTGGTGACGGAGTTCACCCTTAACCGCTGTCCATCCCAATAGGCCGGACAGATGATGACTCCTGACAGGGAATCCTGTTGCGGTGTCATGTCCCGGCGCGATCCCTGATCAGAACTCTAGTTATTAAAGCTCATTGTGAGCTAAGCGAAGGAGTTCGCCTTAACCGCTGCTCCTTCTATGATCGAATTGGATGGGCAGATGATAACCCTTGACGAGGTTTCGCCGGCGAGTCTGGTGCGTACAAGACAGCCTCGAAAAGACCTGGGTTTGCACCCGCTGGACTCGCCGACGCTTGTGCGCCATAGGCTGGGGGCCTTGTGAAGATTGTCATTGTTTCCGATATTCATGCCAATCTGGCCGCTCTGGAGGCTCTCCCGGAGCGAAACTTCGACCAACTCTGGTGTATTGGCGATTTGGTGGACTACGGGCCGAGACCTCATGAAGTCGTTCAGTGGGTCAAGCGCAATGCTGACCTTGCCGTTCGGGGCAACCATGACCATGCGGCCGGGTTCTCCGTGGATCCTCAGTGCTCGTTGCCCTTCAAGAGACTAGCAGCCGAGACGTTGAGCTATACCCTGGATGTCTGCACTAAAGAAGACTTGGAGTTCCTGAGAGATCTTCCTCTCTTCCGGGAGACTCGCGTCAACTCGACCCGATTCCATCTAGTTCATTCCAGCCCCACCGATCCATTGTTCGGATACTGCGCTGAGGAGTCGGACCGTTGGCTTGAAGAGGTTACTCGGATCGATGCCGACGTGCTCATCGTCGGCCATACACACACACCCTTCGTTCGCAAGGTCGGAAACACGACCATCGTGAATCCTGGCAGCCTTGGACAACCCAAGACGGGGCGCCCTCTGGCGTGCTACGCAGTTTGGGAAGACGGTCTTATTTCGCTAAGGGAGTATGCCTATCCGATAAACGACACCATTCAGCACATCCGCGCGATGCCGATTTCCGCCGACGATCAGGAGGCGTTGATCGCCGTGCTCGAAAGCGGGGACATGACGGTCCAAGATCGCACGCAGGCGCCAGTTGACTCTGGAGTTGTATTTCGAATCAAGATGTGACCACGGAGGGGAGAAATGGCCGAATCTACCCAGTCACAAAGAGCAACGATCTTCGGCGCCATTTTGTACGGGCGCCAAGGGCTTGCATTCGTAATCCGCATATGCGACGGATGGGGTTGGCCCTTACCGCGCGGCGCCGGGCCTCACCAGAAAGCGGAAGCATGACGAATCCGTTGACGGAGATGTCTGGTCAGCAGATCGGCCGGCTGATCGCCGCGCTTGATTCGCTCATGGACGGCGAACTCGCGGTTGACATGCTCATCGCCTGCGGACATTGTGCTGTTCCCTATCTCGCCGACTTCCTCTTGAAGGGTTCGCCGCGGACAATCTCGCTGCCCCGCTGTCGTGCCGCTCGAGTGCTGGGTGAGTTGGGAGCCAGGTCAACGCTTATTTCATACTTCAAGGATTATGAGCGCCCTCATGATGGTGCAGTGCTGTTCGCCGAGGACGCGGTTCGAAGCACGATCGCTCGTGAGCTTGCGCGCTGGAACTCAGACGAAGTCTTTCAGGTCTTGCTGGAAGCAGCCACGAAGCGCGTTACCGGGGGGCTGGTTCTCGCATTGGGTGAATTCCATCGGCCCGAGAGCATTCCATTGTTGTTTGAGGTGCTCGAAGACGACCTGTGCAGACAGGACGCCATGAAAAGCCTGCGCGGCCTTCCTGACGCCACTCGCCAATTTGGCATTCTCACAATTCGTGGATTGTCCGGCGTGACGCTCGATAGTGCAGGCGCCCGATGCCGCAAGCGTGCAACCCTTCAGCTTCTGAGCGAACTGGGCGTTGCCAAGGGTGATTGGCCGGATATTTGTCCGTTCCTTAGGGAGAGCGACCCCGGAACCGTGATTGCCGCTTCCAAGATAGGCTTTACGGTCGCACCCGATACCGAACTGCCCGAGATCGTAATTGCCCTGTTTGAGGTTGCCAAGAAGTCCGGCTTCGTCCAGGAAGACGAGGTTCAACAACTACTCGACGCACATCCGGGTATCGCGCGTGAGATTGCGCTGCAACTAGCAAAGCAGAGAAAAGACTCTGGGGAAAGGCCGAATTGGTTGTCGCCGTCCTGGCGAATCCTGAATCACGTGCTGGGCAGGGGCCTGGAAAGCGGACACCCAACCGGCGCGTGACACTCTGGATCAGATGCCCATCCTAGACAGCAGTCAACACTTCAAGCAGAGAGAAATGACATTCATGGACCTCAAAGAATACGAGCAAGAGAAATTCGGGATAGCCGACATCATCCGTTCCGCGCAGGCCGTCGACACGAAGGACGAAGCCTTGCAGTCCGAATGCCGGGATCTTCTCACGCGCCTGGCTGAAGACCGGTTCAACCTCTTGGTTGTCGGGCGATTCAGCCGCGGCAAATCGACGCTGATGAACGCCATCCTCGGTGGAGATCTCTTGCCAACGGGTATTGTTCCACTCACGTCCGTAATCACAACGGTTCGGTATGGAAGCCGCAAGCAGGTCGTGCTCAACTTCAACGAACGTATTCTGCGCCGCGAGGTGCCGCTGTCGCAGCTGGCTGACTACGTGACCCAGCAGTCGAATCCCGGGAATATCAAGAATCTTGCCTATGCCGAAATTGAGTTGCCAGTAGAGATCTTGCGTCGAGGATTGTTCTTTGTGGACAGCCCAGGATTAGGATCTTCGATTGCCGAGAATACGCAGACTACCGAGCGCTTTCTGCCCCAGGCGGATGCCTTCGTTCTGGTAACGAGCTACGAGAGCCCGCTTTCGGAAGAAGAAGATCGGATCCTGCACCGAATTCGCCTTACGAACAAGAGACTCTTTGTTGTGGTCAACAAGCAGGATACCGTTAGCGCCGAAGAGCGAAAGGAGGCGCTTGCGTTCGTTGCGGAGCGTCTGCAACGGTTTTCCTTCTCCGAAACGCCTCGTGTCTTCTCCCTTTCCGCGCGGCAAGGGCTCCAAGCGAAGCAGTCAGGGAACAGCGATCACCTGAAGGATAGTGGGCTCGGATCATTTGAGGACGAACTTCTGCGATTTCTCACCGAAGAGCGCGCGCAGTCTTTTCTCTCCAATATGTATGGACGGGCCACGACCTTTCTTGCAAAGCGGTTGAGCCTGGAGGGCCAGGCGGCACATGCGGAAGCATACAACCAGCTCGTGGAAAGACTGCGCAACTTTCGAGAAAAGAGTCCTGGTGCAGAGGGTGAAGCGCGAAAGGAAGTCGCTGCCGGCGAGTCAGGCAGCAGCCCTGTGGGCACGATTCAGATCGAGAGGCGTACCGGGTGCTGGATTTGCGCCGCAATGCTGGATGCAATCTTCGGATTCCTGAGCAAGTATCAATACGAGCTGACCATCAATCCGGAAACGCAGCGGGAACACGCCAGCAGGGGCGGATTCTGCCCTCTCCACACCTGGCAGTATGAGAACCTCTCGTCGCCGTACGGAGTGTGTACGGCCTACCCAAATCTCGCGCATCGCATTGCAGAAGAACTTGAGCGACTTGCCGGAGAATCATTCGATGCCTGCGGATCCCACGAGGAACTGACGAATTTGCTTGCGACTGCGAAGACCTGCCGTGTCTGTGAGGTTCGCATTGAGGCGGAACAGAAGGCCGTGAACAGTGTGGTCACGACGGTGCGCAATGCGACCGCATCCAGCGAAACACGCTTCCCCGCCTGCTGCCTTCCTCATTTAGCTTTGGTCGCCGTGTCACTAGGCGCCGGCAAACCCGCCCGTAATCTCCTTCATGCACATGCGCGGCTACTAGAAAGAACGGCCGAGGACCTGCAACGGTATGCACTTCGTCACGATGCTCTGAGGCGATATTTGACCAGCGAGGAAGAGCGTCGGGCATCCCAATTGGCGCTACTGCTGCTCGCAGGCCACCGCAGCGTGAACGCACCATGGGCAGTTGAATTTGTTCTCTGAAGATGCCAGGACACAACTGCACAAGAATTCTGCAGCTCAAGCCAATACCCATTTTCACGATGGATAGACGGCTGTGCTAGCGCCGGCCCATGCGGTAGTCGATGTAGAGGATGTGAGATTTGATCTGATCGCCCACCCTGTACTGTGGGAGTTGGGCCATCTTCAACATGTGTAGGATGGCACCGGGGTTCCCGTCGCTCCATTCGATAAGGGACGACAAGATCGATTCGAGGTTGGATGCCCACAACTGGATTCTCTCCGCGTTGCGTTGGGCAAATTCCAATGCAATCTTTTGCGGCAGGTTCTCGATCTCAATGCGTTCCGATTTGAGCGCGCACAATGGGCGCAGAGCACCGATATCTTCCATATGTGGCGATCGCGAAGCAAAGATGACAGGTGTGCGGCCAAAATAGTGCAAGTCCTTAATCATGCCCGTGACAACGCGAGATGGAGCATCGAGCTGGTCGAGCACCATGAGGAACGGCCGGGTATCAAGAGCCCGGTTCACAATGCCTTTCATTGAAGAGGAAGATAGGTCACCGATATTCGCGGGAATCCTGATTCTTTCGTCCGCTGAACGCAACGCATGGAACAATCCAAGAAGGAATTCGCGTGGCGAACGCATCTGCGCAACATAGAGCGCAAGCGGTTGGTTTTCGACGAACGTCTGCAACAAACGCGATTTGCCTACACCCTCCGGGCCGAATACCAGCATGGATTTTCGTATCTTCGCCTGGTTCCGAAGGCGGCCCAACTGCTCTTCGCGTTCGACACAACTCAAATATTCAAGAGTTGGCTCGCCTTGTGCGGAAGATAATGGCATCGCTGCTGGACCTCACTCCGGAAAAGGCTAGCTGACATTGCTTTCGATGTAACGCCGGTTGCTGGCTCGAATGCTCTCTTGAGCTGTCTCCCTGTCTTTCCAGCCCAGGACCTTGGTCCGCTTGCCCTCCATGTCCTTATAAACCGAAAAGAAATGTTCGATTTCAAGCAAAACATGGGGCGGTACTTCGGTATAGCTCTCGACGCCCTTAAATCGGGGATTGCCCGTGGCGTAGGCCAAAATCTTCTCATCCGGCACACCCTGATCCAGCATTTCGAACAGACCGATCGGACGCGCAGCATATACACAGCCTGGGAAGGAAGGCGAGTCTCCGAGGATCAGAATGTCAAGCGGATCGCCATCCTCGGCCAGGGTTTGCGGGATGAAGCCGTAGTCTCCCGGATAGTGAACCGGGGAATGGAGGTTCCGATCCAGCCGAAAAACGTGCAAGGTCTTGTCGTATTCATATTTGTTGACGCCGTCGAGCGGGATCTCAACGACTGCCGAGACGATGGCGGGAGCCTTATCGCCAATGGGAAGATCGAGATAGCTATCCATAATGCCCCTTCTTTGATAAAGTTGCCGGGGCAAATAAAAAGACCCCTGCGTTTACCGTAGGAGTCATCAGCCCTTCCGTTTCGGGGGGCGCTTAAGGGCGGATTCCTTCGCCAACCTGAAAGTAACATACTTTGCAATTGAACGGCAACGATCTCAGGTGATTGGGCCCAGGCAAAAGGCAAAACTGACCTTCGATCTCAACCCGCGATTTCAAAAATGCGCTGATACAGGTCTTTGCCATAACTGGTCGGCAAGGGTTCGCCTTCGAGAAGGCGAAACGTCCGCCGGCCATCTGAAAGCCTCTCAGCACGAAGGAAATGCGCCGAATGCAATCCCGCACTATGGAGGCCATTTGCTAATGCGAATAGGTGCGTCACGTAAAACACTTTGATTCCCATCTTCAGGAGTGCGCGGACAATCTGCGTCGCAATCTCCGAGCCTTCGCGCTCATTGGTCGAAGCAAAGGATTCGTTCAGGAAAACGATACTGCCTGGAACGATTGCATCAACAATCGTGCTCATCCGGCTCAATTCTTCATCGAGCTTTCCGCTCTGCATGGTGGCGTCTTCTTCGCGTTTGAAGTGGGTGAAGATGCCACTACACACGTTGGTGCGGAAGGCTTCGGCTGCCACAAACATGCCGCACTGCATCATGAGATGGGCGAGGCCAACGCTTCGGAGGAAAGTTGACTTGCCGCCGCGATTGGCGCCGGTAATCACTACGAGCGGCTTGCCGTCACAATTCACGTCGTTGCCAACAGTTCGCTCGTCCAACCTGAGGCTAAGGCAAACATCATAAAGTCCCTCGCACCTGAACCCTGAGTCGCCGCCTGGTAATGGCTCCGGAATGCAGACGGGCTCTCCCTTCTGTGCCAGCCGCTCATGGAGATTCAGGCAACCGATGTAGAAGCCGAGTTCGAGCCGCAACATTTTGAAGAAGTTCAGTATGTGGTCAGTTGATTGCGTTAGAGCAGTGGCTACATGGACAATTCCTTGCGCCCGCAGATCTCCAAGTATCCGGAATCCAGTTTCATCGCGCTCGTCCACCTCGTACACAAAGGCCGGATCGGCTCTACCAGTCAAATCACTTACCCAATCTCGCACTCGCTCCAGCCAGGTCTGCTTTATCGCAGGCATTTCTCGAAGAGTGTAGTCACCGCCTTTGCTGTCGCTCCCTAATCCGGCGCTCATCAGCACGCCATTGTTAAATTCGAGCCGCTCGAGGTACTCTTCGATGCTTCGCATGTAGTCTTCGTCAAGCTCGGTGGAGATCATGGCACAGAACCGCTCAAATCCCTCTGAACGAAATTGCAGGCCATTGTCTCCTGCGATTCGCCAGAGACGGCGGAGTGGATTCACGCACAGTTGAAGGACTTCGGTCGAACGATGAAGGGCCGAGCTGGCGTCTCGTTCCCACATCAAGCTCCAGACCTTTCGTTCACTTTCGATTGCTTCAATTGCAGTTGCATAAATCTCTCGGATCACCTTGGGCGCAGACAAACAGTCAGCCAGTATCTGTTGCCGGTAGAGAATCGACCCCGGATCGCGAAGGCTCGCGAGGAGAGCGTTCTTTGCAACCTCCCGCAGAAAGCTATCGTCTGCCGCCATGGCGTCGAGCAGAATGTCCAGTTCCAAATCCTGGGTCAACTCAGCAGTATTCGGGGACAGATTCTCTCCGGGCCGGAAATCGCGATCCCGGTGCATGAGAAGGACTTTCATGACGGGTTCACCTTCTCCCTATTTGCAGAAATGCGCTCTCCAATGGCATCTTGAGTGAGACGGTATTTCTGAGCGATTGCCGCAGCGTACGCGAGTCCGTCGGCAGGCTTGCGGACGATCTTGAAAGTGCGCAGCGCCGGGTCGATCGGGTCCACGGTGCTGACCATACTGACCGTGGCATCGCTCAAGGTTGCTAATTCGTCCAGGAACGTGACAGTCACGCAGAGCATGTCCTCGGAAAGAATGCGCTGCATGATCTTTTTCGAAAGAAACAGCGCATCGTTCAAAGTGGTGGACAGGAAGCTCTCATTCATGATGAGAACGCTCCTCCCGGTCGCCTGTTCCAGAATCTTCTGGATCCGCTTTAATTCGTCTTCGAGTTTGCCGCTCAGATTCTGAAGATCTTCCTGCCTTTCGAAGTGGGTAAACAGCCGGTCAAACAAGAAGAGCTTGGCATCGGTTCCGGGAATCGGGCAACCGAGGCAGCCCAAGTAGTGGAGCTGCCCAACAGTGCGAGCGAACGTCGTCTTGCCGCCCTGATTCGGCCCTGAGACGACAAAAATGCGCTCCCGATCCTTCAAGAAGAAGCTATTCGTTACTACCGGCCGGTGAGCTTCGACGAGCTTGTTTGCAAGTGCCAGATCGAAAGTGTCGTGAGCGTGGATGTCCTTGGACGTAGCAACCACGGGATTGCAGAATGGGAGACCACCCTTCTCAACACGTCTCTTAAACTCAATGTAGGAAAGGTAAAACTGCACTTCGCGGTCAAATACCGCGATCACAGAATCCAAAAAGCCGTTGTGTCGGTCTGGAAATTCCTCCAGCCGCGAAAACACTTCCGGATAGAGGCGGGCGACCCGGTCCAGGATGGCGGCTTCGACGTGATTCATCTCCGGCCAATTCGAGATTCTGAACTGGTACTTCTTGGGCGCCCCCTGTCTGAACTTCTCGAAGGTCCGCAGGACCTCTGCGCTGAGATCCGGTGCGTCGCTATATCGCCCGACGGCCACTCGCTTGCCGTCGATGTGGAGGGAATATCGGACCGACTGGAGATCTGTTCGTAGCCTCGCCGTGTCCGCCGTCAGTATCCGAAAATCATTGGACGCGGCGTACCGGGCCAGGTAATCGCGTAGGCCTTGGATGGCGAGCGATTGTGGACTAGCGGCTAGGAGCGCGCCGGTCAGGCGCGACACGGCAGCACAGTATACTTCGGCGGCGCTCAGGAAGAGAGCATTCCCTTGGCATTTGTAGTAAGACTTTTCTGCTTTCGCCACGCAAGAGCGCATCTGCCGTATCGCGCCGGCGAATAACTGGATTTGGTCGAGGAGTGCCGGAGCTTCGAGATCGCGGAACACCGCCTGACGGTAATGAATCGCATCGATCGTTGCCAATGGCGCGTGGAAGAATGGCTTCAGTTCGTACTCGTCGCGGCCGACGGTTATCGACTCAACAATCTGATCAAGGTTCAGATCCCGGAAGTATTCAGGCGCGCTTTGGTCTACTGCACTCGCAGCATCCCCATCGCCACCAAACAGGATGCTCCGGAACGTCGCAGCTCCGTCAGATTCATTGGATGAATCGAATCCAGCTGAGCGAATCTCTTGCGTTTCCTGCTGAGGGATCAGGTGATTTGCGATCTCTGCGGGCAATGTGCTCCTCCGAGTTTTAGCCTCGTAGGAGTCATCTTCCCCTCGGGACGAGGGGCAGTTAAGAGTGGACTCCAACACTCACGCCGCCGCCGGACGCGCATGAATCGATTAGACGAGTGCCGAAACGCCTCGTTCTAATCGGTTCAGCCGTTCAATTGCCGACTGTACGGCGGGAGTTCCTTCTTCTTTGAGCTTCCGCGCCCGGTCAAGTGCCTGTTCTGCAAAGCGGCTGATTTCATGCAGTAGCTTGCGAATCTCGACTTGCAGTCGGTCCCGGCTTTCCTGAATGCGATTGAGAACATCGTTTTGTACGCGCGCGCTGTTAGTTTCCAAAAGGTGCCGCAAAAACTCTCGAGCGTCATTCGTGATGAGTTTACGTCCACCCACAAGCGGCAAAAACACGTCAGCGAGCCAGCGCAGCGGTGATGGGGGCTGCGCAGTTCCGATGAAGTCCTCGAAAATGAACCTGGAACGTATGCGGAAGCCTTTCTCAGGATCGAGTGCATGGGGCATTCGCGTCAGTTCGCTAAGGCCCGCATCTACCAGCTTTTTCAGAAAGTTGTTCCCCATCTCCACAAATCGAAGGGCCACGGCGCGATATTGGCGCTCGCCCTCTTCCTGCTCAGGTTTGAGCCAAGGCATTACCCTGCGGCGCGAGATCTCCTGGGCGAGGTGCATCACTCGGCGCCGATAGTGCGGGCCAAAGCCGAGGGGCACGGATGGTAGCTCCTCACCAAATTCTGTTTCAGATTCCGTCCACGCGGAAGCGAAGAACTGCTTGTGCCTGTCACCGAAGAGGTCCGAAATCCGGTGCAACTCCGCCATAAAGAGGTAATCCAGTTCGCGCATGGAGCGCTCAGCCTCGTTGATGGTTTCCTTCATGAGCTCAATGCGCCGTTCGGATTCTTCGATGGGCCGCTGAAGCGCATCTCGATCCTCACTGATGATAGCCAGCAATTGCTCGCTTAAGCGCTGGAGGCCCCGGTCGCAAGCCGCGCGAACTAGATTTCTGCCCGAGTCTTCAACGAGGTCATACAAGCTCGCCAGCAGTTTTCCCCAATCCCGCAACGGACCGCGGCTTTCCATCCGCTCGGCGGCACTCACCTCAAAGACCTCACCCATCGGGCGATGCAGCCGCTTTTCAAGAATCTCGCGCGTGAACTTAGCCGCTGCCGCACGCTCCGGATCGGTGGTGCGGTCGGCTTTGTTGATAACCAGGATTAAATCCTGAACTTGCTTGCCAACCTCTTCCACCAGCACCAATTCCTCGCCCGCAATGGGCGGATCGGCTCCGACCACAACCAATGCTGCATCAATGTGAGGAATGAACGCTTGCGTGGTTGCCGTATTTCCTGTGAAGACCGAGCCCAAGCCCGGCGTGTCCACAAAACACATACCGGAGGACAACAAAGGGCTGGGTACGAATACTTCCGCGCCGTCCACGGCCTTTTTGTTTTCGGGATTTAGCTCTTCGGTCACGTATTCCTTCAAGTCGGTCATCGCAACGTCCCGCCAGGCCCCGTCTCGCATGCGAACGCGCGCGTGAGGTTTGTCGCCGAATCGAATCACGGTAGGCACCGCCGTGACTGGAATAAACCCGGTCGGAACAACTTCGTGGCCGACCAATGCATTAAGGAGGGTGGATTTGCCTCGCTTGAACTGGCCGACACAAGCTACATAGAAACGTCCTTCGGAAACCCGCGCTGCGAGGTCACGCGCTTCCTCGGCGACAGGTTCAGCCCCAAGTTCCTGAGCCAGTCTGCCGAGTTGCAGCAGTCGGGAGGCGCCGTCCAAAGATACCGGTGTCTCGGTCAAAGGGCTGTCGTAATCCTGCACCGTCGAATTGCTCTTGAATCCATGCATCGCGGAGTGAGCCATCATATCCATCTGGGTCCTGTTAGACCTTCGCGGGTTCGCTAGTTGAAGTCCGCGAGTATCGAATGACCTCGACACTGGAAATCGCGATGAGACCCTCCTCAACCATGACGTCGAGATGGGGAATCAGCTTTTCAATCTGCTCTTCACGGTCGATGATAGTCAGCATGATCGGCGCGTCCTTGGAGAATGTCCAATGGCTGGCATGGTGAATTCTGGTGCTTGCCCCATATCCTTCAATCCCCCGATAGACGGTGGCGCCGGCCATCCCCAGTTCCATGCATTTCGCGACAATCGCTTCATGCAGAGGCTTGCCGTGCCATTTGTCGCCCTCACCAAAATGAATGCGTAACATGCGCGCTTGGAATTGGTCTTTCATTTTGAGCCTCCGCTCATACAGAAGCGTTTCCCGACACCGTCTCTGGCAGATCAACGTCCAGTGCACGGTAGGAGTATTTGATGATGTCCACGTCTGAAAGCACGACTAGGCCCTCTTCCACCATCTGGTCCACAAGCGGAAGAAAGGATCTTAGCTTCTCCTCCGTATCGACAGCCGAGAGCATGATCGAGCAATCGTGAGACAGGTGAAGAGCCTTGTCCTTGTGAATCCGCCGGTGTGCACCGTAGCCGAGGATGCCACGGTAGACAGTAACGCCGGCAATGTCGTTGGCCCGCATGGCTTCAACGAGTGCGTTGTAAAGAGGCTTGTCTTTCCAGCGATCCGCTTCACCAATGTAGATTCGCATCATCTTTGCGTTGCCCTCGATCTTGAGGTGCGCAGGAAGGGCCGGCTTTTTGGGCTTCGACACCTGGGCTGGTTTTGCCACAGTGGTCTCCTGAATTTCGATCATTCCTGTTCCGGCAAGTTCCTCCAGCTTCCCAAGAAGTTCGTTGACCTTTTCGCGAGACTCAACGAATTCAATCTTCAGCGGAAGATGGTCTGAGATCTCGACAATACTGGCCGAATGCATGTGGTGATCCGCACCAAATCCTGCTACCCCTTTCAGGACGGTTGCCCCCGAAACGCCTCGATAGAAGAGAAAATCGAGAATGCTCGAGTAAGTTGGGATCCCATGATGCTTTGATCCCTCGCTCAGATAGATGGAAACCTTCACTGCCTTTCCGGCATTCAACATGTGTCCCCCTCAGGAATGTAGTCCGCGCTGTGAAACAAGGAACTCGGCAGCACGTCCGAGCGAACCCCAACCTAGTCTGTCTGCCTCCGGCGTATCACGCAGATTTTGCAGCTCTTGTGTCAGCTGTCGGCGGCAGTTTTCGATAATGGTGTCGATGCGGGCAGCAACCACAGGTTGGACTTGACGCCGCAGCTTTATCCCGTGCGGGATACAGAATACCGCAGACGTTCGCATCCAATCAGAAACGTCTGTCCGTTGGATACAGCTGACGAATTCGCGAATCCGCCGGTCTTCCTCCGCAGAAACTTCCTTGCAAATGTCACAGGCGGCTGTATCGCTGGCGATCGGAGCCGGATCGTCTACGAGATGAATGAATACCTCAGCGGCTGTCAAGGCGTTCTGTACTGCCGCCAGTCCCCAAGTGTGAAAATTGCACAAATGGTGGATGTCATGTTCCGAATGATGTTGAAGGCGCGCCGCTTGATACTCCTTCAAAAACCGACAGAAGGGGCATCCTGATTCCTGAAGCACTTCCAGGATCGATTGGTAGAAGACGAGTTGCTTTTGTGTTCTCATCAGAGGATCTCCGCAATCACTGAGCCGCCCCACACGGCAGCAAGCCCCAGAATGAGACTGCTGACTGCATAGAAGGCGGCAAGTAAAAATGCGCCGGTTCGAATCGTGGAAAGGGTCTCCCACTCATAGGTCGAAAATGTGCTGTAGGCACCAATAAAGCCGACGGGCACCAGAAACCTCCAGGCGGGATTTAGGTCCGCTCGTTTGGCCAGGAAAGTGAGCGAGAAGCCGATAATCATACAGGCCGTGATATTGATGACAAAGGTGCCGTAGGGAAACTTTGTTCCCATGCGGTTGGCAATCGTCGAGCCCACCCAGTATCTGGCCATGGAACCGAGTGCACCGCCGAATGCGATAAGAAGGTATTTCTGCAAACCTATGCCTCCCTTTCGATGGTTTCGCTTGCGTCAGGGCTCTCGTTTGCATTCCAGTTCCGCAACAGAGCCAGGTCTTGTTTGAGCTGAGGTGCGTCGATCGCGCCATCGGAAGTTCCCGAGATCCTTTGGAGCTGAACTCGATAGGCATCTGCATAGGAACTCACCAAGAGCACTATCTTGCTGACAAACTGGTTGCTCCACCGAGACAACGCATCACCGTAAAGGTGAAGCTCTTGTTTCACAAGAGGGCCCATGCTTTCCCACAGCGCCTTTCTGATCCGGGAGCGTACAAAGCCAGTTCCGAGGAACATCCAGTGGCTCATATTGATGGGTTCGGGGAGTGACGCCAACTCAAAGCGCGGCATGTCGCGCAAGAGGCTTTCCACCTCCTCCGGCGCAGGCACGTCGATGCGCCCCATCTCCTGCGCCACTGTTTGCAACGTGAAAATTGCACGCTGGCTTACGCTGCGCACGTCCTCGATAGGCCGTTGCACGGACTTCCAAACAGCATCATGGAGCCACTCCGAGAGTTGGAGCGGCGTGACACGAGCATTGGAATTCGCTTGCATCCATCGAAGTGCGCTGTCTGCCGTTTCGTTCAGAACCCTCTCCGGCGTCTCGGCAAGTTCAAAAAAGGCACGGCTGAGTACGGTTCGTTGTTCTCCGATCTCGCCGGTCACAAGACGCAATTGCTCCTCGAGATCATGCACATCGTGAGGGATATCCTTTCCCCTGCGCTTCGTCTGGTCGATAGTCGTCTCCAGGGCCGCGATCATTGAGCTACGCAAGGCTCCGATCTTTCTCGCAACAGAGGCGTTCCTAAGATTTCGGGCCTGGTCGAATCGGGGAAGCAACTCCCGTTCAAAGAAATGATCGAGCAGGATGGTGTGGTTGGGCAGTGAACTAACGGGGTGCACATTCATCCCAAGGCCCAATTCGGCTTGCAATTGTTCCTGGATATAGGCAGTCACCCGATGGAGGTCCACTTCCGCCAGCAGGTCAGCCTTGCTGAGCAGAACGATAGCCGGGATTCCGCCTTCGTAGAGCAGACGCAGAGTCCCAATGTCTTCTTCATTTAAGGCCGTTCCTGCGTCAATCAGAAGCAGCGCAAGGTCACACGACGGAAGATAGGCAAGGGTCTCCGCGGCGCCTCGTCTGGCCAGGGAGCCAAGCCCCGGCGTATCCACCAGCACGATGCCCTGCTTGAGGCGAGGCGACGGGACTTCAACGACCGCACGCACGACATTCCGCAGATTGCCGGGATTCCCTTGTTCCGATACCAGCTTCGCGAGCTCTTCGAGCGTGACGGTCTCTTCTCTCCCGTGGCCATACGCCACGTCAGCGCGCAGGGTTGTTCCATACCGCAATTTCGTGGGGACAGCAGTGATGGGGTTGATGCCTACCGGAAGAACGTCTGTGCTTAGGAGCGCATTCAAGAGTGAGGATTTTCCACTGCTGACTCGGCCGAAAAGAGCTACCTCCAGGTTGTTGTCCTCAAGGCGAGACGCAAGCGTATCGATCCGCGTCCGGAATTCCACCAACCCATGACGAGTGACGAGTTGCTCGATCAGGCGCAAAAGAGCCACGTCGTATCCGGTTTTTTCCAGCTTGCTGAGACGTGACTCCAGATTCGTGCCCAACTCCTGGCGGAGATAACGTTCCATGCCCCCAGCCAGGGAGCGAAGCTCATGGACTACTCCATTGAGCTCGTTCACCGCATCCTCGGGCACGGCCCCACATCCGCGCATATAGCTCGGTCTGAGCTCCTCGATCGCGATGTCGATAAAAGTAAGGTCTACGGTGATCGAGCGTGTGACTGGAATCTCCGGCGGTTCCGGCTTCATGTGCTGCCAGTCCAAGGCTCGTAGCAGTTGAGACCGAAGTCGGCGAATATGGTCTTCTATCACCCGCGCCTGTGCAGGAGTGATGTCAACGACATAACGGGGAAAGGGAGAAAGCGATGTTGCGGAATGGAGAACTTGTTCGATCTCGCTCAACATCTTGTCGATGTATTGGCAGGTGATGATCAGGCGTCGCTGCTGGGTTTCGTTCAGCTCCCCAGGGTGTCGCGTTTTTACGATTTCTAGTCCTGTTTTGGGCATGACTCCTCCAAGTGATGTTCAGCTTCGAGGAGTCATCTGCCCAGTTGAGCGGTTTTCAGGTGGACTCCAACACCCACGGTTGCTTGCTATGCGTTTACTGCTTTGTGCCACCGCTCATATACGCTGGCGCCTGCGTAACGTGCCTTTGTCCCGAGTTCGTTCTCAATCTCCAGGAAGCGGTTGTATTTCGCGATACGCTCGCCGCGGCTGGTCGAGCCGGTCTTGATCTGGCCCATGCCGGCAGCCACGGCAAGGTCAGCGATGCTTGTGTCGTCTGTCTCGCCCGAACGATGTGAGATTACTGCGCCGTAACCGTTCTCACGAGCAATCTGGATGCATTCCAGCGTCTCTGTTAGCGTGCCGATCTGGTTCAGCTTGATCAAAATGGCGTTGGCAATTCCATCCTTGATACCCTGTCGAAAAATTGCGGGATTGGTGACAAAATTGTCATCGCCTATCAATTGGATCCTGTTACCAAGGGTTTTGGTCAACAGCTGCCAGCCGGCGTGGTCGTCTTCTGCAACGCCATCTTCAATGGCCCATATCTCGGGATAACGGTCGAGCAAGTCCTTCCAGAATTCGACCATCTTCTCGGGGGATCTCCTGCTCTGGTCCGACCGCTCGAAGAAGTACGTACCGTCGTCGAAGAACTCGCTCGTTGCCGGGTCCAGCACCACGACCAGGTCCTTCCCCGGCTTGTAGCCAGCCTTTTGGATCGCTTCGAGAATCAGCTCGATAGGCTCTTCGTTCGATTTCAACTGAGGAGCGAATCCACCTTCATCCCCAACCCCCGTGTTGTAGCCCTTCTTGTGCAGAACGGACTTCAGTGCGTGGAAGGTTTCGGCTGCCGCTCGCAGGCCTTCGCTGTACGAAGGCGCTCCAACAGGCGAAATCATGAACTCTTGAAAGTCCACGTTGCTGTCCGCGTGGCTCCCGCCATTAAGGACGTTGAACCAGGGCGCCGGAATCAGATTGGCCTTCGCGCCTCCCAGGCTCGCATAGAGCGGCAGATCGTGGTCTGCTGCGGCGGCCCGTGCAACCGCGAGCGAAACGCCAAGAATCGCGTTGGCTCCAAGGCGCGCCTTGTTCGGTGTGCCATCGAGTTCGCATAGCTTCTTATCCAATGCCTTCTGGTTGTTAGCATCAAATCCATGAACGGCCTTTTGAATTTCACCGTTCACATGGTTTCTGGCATTCAGTACACCCTTGCCTCCGTACCGTGCTTTGTCGCCGTCACGGAGTTCGACAGCTTCCCGTTTGCCGGTCGATGCGCCGGAAGGTACCTTTGCAGTTGCCTTCACGCCGTTCGACAGCGTTGCTGTAACTTCCAATGTTGGATTCCCCCGGGAATCGAGGATCTCGAGGGCTTCAAGTTTTGCAATTTCAGACATGATGGTTACGCTTTCCCGGCCGTGAGGCCGCTAGTTGTGAGGACTTCGATGAGTTGTTGGCGAACGGCATCCGAGAACAGCTTCGCCACACTTGCGCCCCTACGTGTTGCCGTTCATTTGGATTCGCGATCTTCATAGCTCGACCTCCCAATCAATGGACAATCATTACCGGACAATGCGCGTACTTGAGAACGCGTTCCGAGTTGGAGCCCAGCATCCAGCGATGAAAGATCGTGTGGCTGCGCTTACCCATGACAATAAGACTGGCCTGGATGGTTTCCGCCCGATGAATGATCTGTTCCGCCGGATGGCCCACGACAATATCCGTTTCGAGTTCAATTTCTTTCAGCTTGGCACGCTCGCGGATCGGGATGAAACTGCTTTCGTAGCGCTCTCGCCCATCTTCGAGGACCGCGTTGAACTCCGGATTTTCGGCGGGTTCCGGTGGCCGGATGACAGCGACGACAAACAACTTGGCTTTCATATCCGCTGCCATTGAAAGGGCAACCTCCAAGGCGTGTTCCGCATGAGGAGACGCATCGAACGCCACCAGTATCCTTTGAAATCCGACAAAAATCGGGCTTCCCATGGCGATTACCTATCTCTTTCCTTCAGCGGCGGGCCACAGCGCTGCCTGTGCAGATTTCTTGCTTCCGGACGCTTCGGGGAAAAGACACGGTAGGAGGAGCGAGTTCGCAATCACATTCGGAATGACGGTGCTCGCAATAACCTTGCCTGCGGCAATTTCGGGGAGCGGGGTCGAGGCCTTGAACCGGATCGCCAGCGGCGTCGCGGCCGATGCCAGACCCACCGAGAGCACACAAAGAGCGCAAGTGTTCGTCACCAAAGCGAACTCCTAGTTTTTCGATCGGGGAACCGGCCGGGACACAACTCCGCAACAGGATTCCCTGTCAGGAGTTATCATCTGTCCGGCCTATCGGAATGGACAGCGGTTAAGGGTGAACTCCCTCACCACAACAGCTTAGTTTATTCCAAATCCTGGCTCTCCGTCAAGCGATTCTAGGAGAACTGTTGGCATTAGCGGAGAGACGCTACGAAACCGGAGTTTGTTCGAAGACAAGTGCCTTATTGCCAGTTTTCGAGACCCTGTTCGGCCGATCCAACCTATGAACAGAGCCACTTCTTAAGTTGCTCGGTACAGGAAAAGCACGAGCAAGAGGAAAGCGAGGACATAGGTCACATAGGCGTTGAGCCGGCCGTGATGCATGCCCGCCAAAAATCCGGCTATCCATTGCATGGCCGCACCGACCGGCTGTAGGAACAAGCGGTCCACCACATGCGTTTCCTCGCGCTGCCGGTGAATGGCAGTGCGGAAATGCACCGCGACAGTCTGACGGGTATCCTCCGTGATGTTGGGCTGAAAGATCGCCTGAAAGACCACGCGCACCGGATTGGAAAAGCCCGTCGCGGTGTAGGTCATCTGCGGCAGAAGACGCGGAATTCCGCCAGCCCAGAGTGCGCGCCGCGCCAGGGAGCGCCGACGCGTCAGCCGAGTGACGACAAACCACGCCAGCAGCAGCAGGACCGCAAGAGCGATGATGCTGTAAGAGGGAGACATGGCGAAAACCACCGGGTTCTGTTCCATACCGCGCAGCAGCACGACCAGACCGCGGCCAGGCAGCAGGCCCTTGCCCGACTGTGCGCCCAGGTTGTGGAAGTCCTGGAGGAATGCCGCTGGAAGCTGGCCGTTTTCTGCGTTTGCTGTAAAGAAGGGCTGTACCAGTGTGTCGGCAGAACCTGGGCTGATGAGCGGCTGCAATTCGTAATTCAGAGCCGGAATCACATAGGTCGGCAGAACTCCCAGCATGAGGCAAAGGAGGGCCAGCAGTCCCATCGGGGCGATCGCGGAACTGCGAGCTTCAACAGCCTTTGCAGCGCTTTCAGATCGTGGCAGACCGAGAAAGCCCATGGCAAATGCTTTTACAAAGCACGTAACAGCCAGTGCCGCCGTGAGGGCCAGCAATGCGCCGCAAAGAGCAAATACCAAACGAAGCACGGTCGAGGGGATCTCGACGCCACGCAGTAGAGTTTGCAGCATGAGCCATTCGCTGACAAAGCCATTGAATGGCGGCACAGCCGAAATGGCCAGCGCTCCCACCAGAAACGCTCCGGCTGTCCACGGCATAACCCGCATCAACCCGCCTAAGCGATCCAGATCGCGAGTGCCGGTATGTTCGTCCACCGATCCGGCGCCGAGGAAGAGGAGCGCCTTATAGAAGGAGTGGTTGAGCATGTGGTAAAAGGCAGCGATCAAGGCCATGCCGGACAGCAGAGGGCGGCCCAAAGCCGCAAAGATGACGCCTGCCCCGAGGCCAAGAGTCACGATTCCAATGTTTTCGATAGAGCTGTGAGCTAGGACGCCTTTCAGATCCGTCTCGGTGGTGGCGTAAAGAATGCCCACCAAAGCCGAAACCGTCCCTGTAAGCAGCATCACCAGTCCCACACTGACGCTGCTAACGGGCACAAGTTGAAAATTGACGCGGATGATCCCATAGAGTCCAAGATTCAGGATTACGCCGGACAGAATGGCGGATACGTTGGCCGGCGCTGCGGGATGCGCCCGTGGCAACCAGGCATTCACCGGAACGAGGCCCGCCTTGACGCCAAAACCGAAGAAAGTCAGCAGAAAGACAATCCAGCGCGAAACTGGGCCCAATCCGATCGCAGCTGCCTTGAGTTCCGAAAACTGCCATGATCCCGCCCTGACGGCGAGAAGCAAAAATACGATCGCGACCGCAATGAAGCCGGCTTCGCCCATGGCCAGCATGAGGTAGCCCGCCTGTCTGGTTCCCTCGCGCTCGTGCTCAAAATTGACCAGCATATAGCTCGAAATAGACATCGCTTCCCAGGCGAGCAGGAAACCGAAAACGTCCCCCTCGATCAGAATCCAAACGATGGATGCACACAAAACCAGATACCATCCATTGAAAGCAGCAAGACTGTAATGCCCGGCGTATCGCTTCATGTATGCGGCCGAAAAGACAGAGCTGGCGAGAACGACAACTGCCGCGATAAACAGGAAAAATGCAGACACACGATCAAGCAAGACCGTCAGAGTGCCAACGGAAGGAATGGACCACAGGGAATGGCGGAACTCGTCTCCTGAAGCGAGTACGGCCCCTGAGGCCCAGAGCGCCAGGAGCGCGGCCAGGGATCCAATCCATGCCAGCACCACCGGAACGCGCCTTTCGGGAACTATCGTTCCCAGCACGATGCCTGCGCCACATACCGCAAAGAACAGAGCTAATACCGGCCCGACAGTATTCATGGAACCCCCTTTACATCAGGAGCCTCCGCCTGTGTTCAACGCATTGTCTCGCGGGCAAGTTACCTTCCGCGGAATACCATGAACAGCGGTGTGGGGGCGCTTTCAAATTTCTACGTCCCCCGGTACAGGAATAGGATGAGCAGGAAGAAAGCCAGGACATAGGTCACATAAGCGTTGAGCCGGCCGTGATGCATGCCCGCCAAAAATCCGGCGATCCATTGCATGGCCGCACCGACCGGCTGTAGGAACAAGCGGTCCACCACATGCGTTTCCTCGCGCTGCCGGTGAATGGCGGTGCGGAAATGCACCGCGACAGTCTGACGGGTGTCCTCCGTGATGTTGGGCTGAAAGATCGCCTGAAAGACCACGCGCACCGGATTGGAAAAGCCCGTCGCGGTGTAGGTCATCTGCGGCAGAAAACGCGGAATTCCGCCAGCCCAGAGTGCGCGCCGCGCCACCGCGCGCCGACGCGTCAGCCGGGTGACGACAAACCACGCCAGCAGCAGCAGGACCGCAAGAGCGATGACGCTGTAAGAGGGAGACATGGCGAAAACCACCGGGTTCTGTTCCATACCGCGCAGCAGCACCACGAGGCCGCGTCCAGGCAGCAGACCCCTGCCCGACTGAGCGCCCAGATTGTGGAAGTCCTGGAGGAATGCCGCCGGAAGCTGCCCGTTCTCGGCATTCGCCGTAAAGAACGGCTGTACCAGGGAAGTGGTGACGCTGGCGCCGGCCAGCGGCTCCACGGTCCGGTTGAGCACAGGAAGGATATAGGTCGGGAGGATCCCCAGCAGCAAACAGACAGCGGCCAGAAACCCCAGAGAAAATCTGGCACCCGCGCGCGCGCGCAGCCGCGGCTCCCACGTCCCCCTGCGAATACCGAGAAAGCTCATGGCGTACACCTTCACAAAACAGGTCACCGCCAGTGCGGCGGTGAGTGCGAGAGCGGCGCCACAGAGGGCGAAGACAATCCTGATCGAGGTGGACGATAGGACAGCGCTCCGCAATAGCGCCTGCAGCGTCATCCACTCGCTAACGAAGCCGTTGAACGGAGGCACAGCGGAAATCGCCAGACAGCCCACAAGGAAGATGATCGACAGGCCTGGTAGCAGTCGAGACAGGCCGCCGAGCTGGTCCATGTCGCGTGTGCCGGTTTCAGCCTCCACATAAGCCGTACCCTGGAAAAGGAGCGTCTTGTATATGGAGTGATTCAGCATGTGATAGAGCGCCGCCGATAGGGCAATGGCAGCCGCAACAGGATGCCCGGATGCGCGATAAATCAGGAAGGCTCCCAGGCCGGCCACGATGATTCCTGCATTCTCGATGGAACTATGGGCAAGCATCGTCTTCATGTCGTTGTCTGTTGTGGCGTAGAGAATTCCCACCAGCGCTGTGATGCTCCCCACGACCAATGCGAGCACCCCCGTTCCGTAGCCAGTGTGAATTAGATCGGCATTGAGCCGCAGAATTCCGTAGAAGCCAAGATTGAGCGTGACGCCCGCGAAAACTGGTATGAAGATAGATGGGGAAGCAGTATAGGACCGTGGAAGCCAGAAATTGACCGGAACAAGACCGGCTTTTACTCCAAACCCGAAGAATCCGAGAAGAAACACGCTCCACAGCGCTTGCGGCGAAAGCCCGGCAGAGGCCGCACTCAGAGCGGAAAACGAGAGATCCGCCGCGGTCCTGCCCAGAACAAGGAAGGCGACGACCACGGCCAGAAAGCCGGCCTCGCTCATAGCCAGCATGATGTATCCCGCCATCTTGTCCGATTGCCGCCGCAGGTCGTAGTTGAGCAGCAGAAAACACAGGATCGACATGCACTCCCAGCTAATCAGGAAGAGCGGCGCATCGCTGGCCACGAGAATCAGCACAACCGAAGCCATCAGGGCAAAGTACAGGACGCCGTAGCGATGCGTGGGATATGCGTCATCGAGTTGGTCTTTGATGAAGTTTCTTACAAAAATAGAGACCGAGAAATATACAATTCCAGCGGCCAGCAGAAATATGGAGCTCAGCGCATCGAGGCGAACTGTGAGCCGGCCGAACCCATCGAGCGTCCAGAGCGAGGCTTCGTAACTCTGGCCTGTCACAAGCACGGTCGTCGAAGCAAGAACCATGAGTAACGACGACAGCGTCCCCACGATGGCAATGACCAGCGGGGCACGCTTCCGGCCGGATAATGCCGAAAGGAGGATTCCTCCTGCACAGGCCAGGAAGAACGAGACCAGCGAAGCGCCGGTTACCGAAGTCATAAATTAAGATCTCCCTTCGGAAACAAGTTCGTCTTGAGTTACAGACTTGCGTCCGGTGGCAACAAGCAGGCCATGCAAAATGGCCAGGGGCGGCGGCGGATTTCCCGGAACCTCAAAATCGACCGGCAATACCGAACCGGCACCGCCCGCGCACATAAAGCTGCGGCCGAACACTCCGCCTGTAATGGCGCAGCTACCCACAGCCATCGCCCGTCTGGTAGTTGGCATGGCCTCCCAGGTCTTGAGCAATGGTCCTCGCATGTTTTCGCTCACCGGGCCCACGATAAGCAGAAGATCAGCGGTGCGCGGGGTGGCCGTAAAGAAGAAACCCAGCCGGTGCATGTTGTAGAGAGGATTGTTTAGCTGCTTGACTTCATGCAGGCAGGCGCCGCAATCCCCGGCATCCACCACCATGATGTGCATGGATTTGGAGAAGGCCGAAGGAAGAGTGGCGCACTCACTTTGCTCAGCAGGCAGCCTTGTCCATTCGTACCCCGGATCCCAATTCATCGGCGAAGGGATCGACAGGCGGCAACGCTGGCAATGCACGCATTTCCCGAGATCCACGAAGGCCGATCTGCCGTGAGCAATGATCGCGTCCACCGGACAGATGGACGCAGCGCTCTGAGCCTCGCCTGAAGTTTGGAATTCCGTGTTGACTGGGCGGCCGGGAGAAATGCCGGGCGCCGCTTCCGCCCTCCGGGGATAGCCGGTCGATTGAATGCCTCTACGCAAGCCGTGCCAGAACCAAAAGCTCATTCCAGTTCACCTCTACCGGTCACATTCGGTCGCGGACAGGCCAAAAGTCGCGAGAATGATCGGAAAATCCTGAAACGCGAAATCCTCGGCCGCCTCATGAAATCCGTGCCAATTGCTGAAGGATGGCGTGATCGCGTGGTACCGTTCGACTAAACCTTTTTCATCAAGACTTACCCAATGCAAAGCCGCGCCTCGTGGCGCCTCGGCCCATCCGAGCGCTGCGCCGGGGTAAGTGCCCTCGCAAGGCGCACAGATAGCACCAGGCTTCAGGGCGTCGATCGCCTGGTGGATCAACCTCACAGACTGGGTTGCTTCCGCGAACAACACGCGCAGCCGAGCATATCCGTCTCCTTCAGTTTCATAAGGGATATCGAACACGTATCCCTCGTAACCCGAATACGGGCAGGCTCCACGGAGGTCGCAATGCTGCGCCGAGGCGCGGCCAATTGGACCCACGAGATTCAGATAACGTGCGCTCTTAACGTCAACGACCCCGACATCTTCGAGACGATCCAGGAAGCTGCTGCTGTAGCGAAGCCGATTCTCAAGGATGCGAAGCTCCTTCTCCGCCTTGTCGACCGATGAGAGAAGATTCTTGCACTGCTCCGCCTCAAAGCCGCGGCTCAACCCGCCTGGAACGTTTAATCCGAAGAGATAGCGATGTCCGGTGAAGACACAGGAGGCGCGCAACAACTCCTCTTCGATGATGGCGGCATGTGCCGTGGGAACTGCCAGCGCGGTTGACTCGCAAATGGCGGCAATTGCTCCCGTGTGATGCCTCAATCTCTCCAGTTCGCAAATCAGGACGCGGAGAATTGCGGCGCGAGGCGGCGCCTCGACCGCATGGATTTTCTCCACGGCCTGACAGAATGCGAGCGAGTGTGCAAACGCAGATGTTGCACAGAAGCGCTCCGCGAGCAACAATACATCCGAGACTCTTCGGCCTTCGGCAATCTTTTCTACGGCCCGGTAATTGTAGAAAAGACGCGGCGACGCGCGAATCACGTCTTCCCCAACAGTCTCGAGCAGAAAATGCAGCGACTCGCCAAGGCCACCATCGTATACCGGACCCACCGGCATGGCGAACGAACCAGGATCTCCGACAATCAGCAAGGGCTGCCATTCAAGGTCGAGCTTCTGCTTCAGCTGCCGGTTGGCAGCGAAATTCTTGCGCATCGGTTCAATGCCTTCGCGCCAGATCTGATCGTGAAGGATAAAGTCGCCCAACCGAGGATGTCCCTCGAAGTGAATCCCGAAGAGATCTTCAACCTCGCGCTCGTGCCAGTCGGCTGCATTCACTTCGGCAACGATACTTGGAACGGTTGTTGTCTCAATGGGCAACGAGAGCAGCACGTCGATCCATCCCGATCCTGGGAGAAGAAACGCATAGTGCAGTTGCCAATGGCTGGAGTGCTCTTCGGCAATCATGCCGCCAAACTGACAGCCCAGGTCCGAAAACAGAAATCCGCACAAAGAGGGCAGCGAACTTGGCTGGACCAGGGAGAGTGCGAGCACATAGCCACGGCCTGCCGCCATCGGAGAGAGCACGCTCCCGAAGCGCTCCTCGACTGCGGCGGTCAAATCGCTCAGGCCAGTTCTTCCGTCTCCCTCAACGGGTGAGGTATAGGTTGCCATTTCAATGTCCTCCCAGTTGTTGTGCCGCAAGCTCCAAAAGGGAATGCACCGGGCCGGGAATGTAGACGCCCAGGACGACGACCGGTACCGCGGCCAGCAGCACAGCCGTGCGGCTGCTTAGCGGCACCCGCTCCACAGGCGCAGTTGACTCGGGCCTGCCAAACAACATGCCGTTCACATGTCGCATAATCGCTACAAACGCAACGACGATAAGAGTTGCGAGAATCGCGACGGCAACATTGTGTCCCGAACGGAGACCCGCGGAGAGAATCGAGAATTCGCTCAGGAATATCGGGAACGGCGGAGCACCGGCTATAGCCAGCGAGCACAGCAGCAGCGCTCCGCCCACGAACGGCGACGTTCGGAAGAGCCCACGCACCTCGCTGATCTGACGGGTTCCGAGAGTCAGTAACACCATACCTGCCGTATAGAAGCAAAGAGACTTGGTGATGGAATGATTCAGCATCTGGGAAACGGCCCCGTAAGCCGCTTCATGTGTTGCAAAACCTGCCGCGACCAGGATGATGCCCATGTGTTCCACAGTGGAGAAGGCAAACATCCGCTTGTAGTCGTGGACCTGGAGAAGCAGGAATGCGGCGATCCCGACAGAGAAGAGGCCTATCACCACCATCCAGTTCCCAATGCGCGCCTCAGGCGACGCCAGAATGATGGAGAGAAGCCGCAGAATCACATAAAGGGGTACGGTGGTCTTGATCCCGGACAACACGGCGCATACCGGCGTGGGTGCCTGGCTATGGGCGTCGGGCAGCCAGGTATGCATGGGTGCGAGGCCGACTTTTGCCCCGAATCCCACAAACACCAGCAGAAAAGAGAACTTGAGCAGATTCGGCGGCATGGTCGACGCCATCGCGGAGAGGGAAGCCCAGGTCTCTGCCGTTCCGCCGCCGCTGCTGTGGTATGCCCAGTACAGCACCAGAAATCCAAGCAGCGCGATCGGCGCTCCCATAATGGTCAAGATGGCCATTTTCCATGCGGCTTCAAGTGCGCCAGCGGTACTCTCGTAAGCTACCAGTAGCGTTGCGAACAGGGTAACCAACTCCACTCCTACCCACACCAGGTTCGGGCTTGCGAGCGCAGGCACAGCGGCCAAAGCAAAAACCAGCAGGTTGGAGTTCGAGTAAAACCACCATAACCGTTCGCTTGAGTGGCCGCCGTGACGCATGTAGCCGCCAGCAAAGATTGCAGCCAGCGTGCAGACAAAAGTGACCAGCAAGAGCACGAGAGAGCCCAAGCCATCCACTTCAATCCAGCCCGGAATTGCAACTGCATTTCCATTGCGAAGAACCTGCCCGGCAGTCATGACGGCCATGGCGAAGCTGATCGTCAGGCAAAATACGGTTATGCCCCAGGCAATCGAACGCAGGGGCTTTACCCAGCAGAGCAACGCTGCAAGGAGCGGAAGCGAGACCGCAACGATCAGCGCCATGACTGAGGCTCCTCTCTCAGTTCGCTCATGGATGCTGCTTCGCTTGTTCCAATCGTTTGCGTAATATTCCGCGTGAGTACGCCAACGACGACCGCGATGAGGACCACATCGATCGCGATTGCCAATTCTGCAATTAGGGGAAGATCGGGAGCGATTGCGATGCCGGCAAAGAAGGCGCCATTTTCCATGGCGAGGATGCCGATCAATTGGGGAAGAGCCTCGCGTCGGGCAATCAGGGAATATCCGCCGATGAGAATCCCGGCCAGGCCGATGGGTAAATTCGCGTGGATGACCGGGTCAGCTGTGGTCGCGAGCAGGGGGCTCACCAAAAACTCAGCCGCGATGGCCAGCAGCAGCGCCAGCAAGAGAGACGAGGGAATATTGATGACCTGGTTGATCTCCCGGCGTTCATAGAGATCCCCTGGTAGAGTGCGCTTGAGAACCCACGGGATGGCAATGACCTTGGCGGCGACCGTGATCGCTCCGAGAGCCAAAAGATGAATCGATCCACGGTTGAACCCAATCAGGAATGCGGACGCAGCCAAGATAGCAGACTGCACGACAAAGAACCGCATCACGCCCTGCACCTGACGAGTCGCCACCATCCCAAATGCGGTGAGCAGAATCAGCCCCGCGGTTAAGGCGTTGAGTCCTTCGATCAGTTGTGTCTGAGAGCCGGCCACTGCTACCCCCTTTTCTAGACAGCCGAATTTGAAAAAATGCTGGCAATCATTGCCGCGACGGAAATAATGAACGCGGCTCCGAGAAACTCACTGATGCGGAAGAGACGCAATTTGGCCAATGAAGACTCGATGATCACCAGGATTACGGTGAAGATAAGTATCTTGAAAAGAATCAATGGGATTGCAAGCAAAACGTGCCCAGGTTGCAAGTCATCAGCCAAGCCCCAGGGTGCAAGCAATACATTCAGAAAGATACAAGTGAGGACCAGGAACTTCATCTGCCCGCCCCACTTCATCAAGGCCGCTCCACGGCCTGAGTATTCCAACCCCTTGGATTCATCTATCATCGCCAACTCGAAGTGCCCCGTTGGATTATCTACGGGGATCTTTCCTCCCTCTGCCAGAATCAGCATGAAGAACGCAATCAGCAGCAGGATATGCGCCGGAGAGAAAAAGGCGGCGGGGCTGGCGACCCATCTTTTCTGAACGATGTACGGTATGGTGGATTGCGCCACAAACGATACCGTGAAGAACACGATCATGAATACTGGCTCCGCCAGGAATCCAACCATCCGCGTCCGGCTTGCTCCCATCGGCCCATAAGGGTTCCCGGTATCGACTGCCGCGAGCGCGGCGAAGAACCCGGCGAGCGCGAGGAAGAAGCCTCCGGCGAGCATGTCCCCCATGAAAGCAAATGCCAGCGGGTAATCGGTCAGTACCGGAATCAGGCTCGCAACGAACAAAGGGATTACAAATACCAAGTAGGGAGTGAAGCGGAAAATCCATGTCGTTTCCGAAGAAACGACCTCGTCTTTGTGGAAGAGCTTCCAGAGATCCCGGTATGGCTGAAAGATGCTTGGTCCACGCTTGCTCTGGACATTTTCTTTGAACCGGCTGAGCACACCAGCGTACAAAGGGCCGAAGCCGATCACGAACAGGAGTTGAATGAGGTTGTACACAACGGTTCGTGTCATCAGAGCGCCTCCCTTGATAATCCTGTTTGAAGTTCCGCGGCTTGACCGTCGGGAACGCGAACACAGGGAGGGCGTGCATGCGAACAAGATGCCACAGGCCCGATGATCCAAAATGCAGGCCAAAATTCAGGATTGATCGCTTCACTCCTCGCCTGAAAACGCGGGGGCAGAGCCCAAGTGTTCATCATGAGCGCAAACTCCTAAGTTTTCTGATCAGGGATTGGGCCGGGACACAACTCCGTGGCAGGAATCCCTGTCAGGAGTCATCATCTGTCCGGCCTATCGGAAGGACAGCGGTTAAGGGTGAACTCCGTCACCACAACCAACACTTCAATAGAAACCATGTGGCCCCCGTTGTCAAGTCAGCTAAAGCGGAATGCAGGGTCGACGGATCTTGATTCCCTAAAAGTTCGAGCGGGTATCCTCGGCATTTTTCCCCTGGAGACAGGACTTTCCGATCTGACCCAGTCTTCGGGATGGAATCCAGACCTGATAAGGACGACTGGCGTTATACTTGCGCGGAGCCGGATAGCCAGGTGAAAAATCCCGCCAAGGGTGTGCATAGACATGAATAGGCCAACAGTGCAGACGATCCAAGAGACCAATCCAGGCGTGCGTATCGAGTCCGATAGCATGGGGCAGATTCAAGTCCCAGCCAACCATTATTGGGGAGCGCAGACGGAGCGCTCACTGCACCACTTCGCAATTGGCGAAGACCGCATGCCGCCTGAATTGATTCGTGCCTTTGCCCTTCTCAAGAAAGCAGCCGCGCTGGTAAATCATGACTTGGGTAAACTCCCGAAAGACAAGATGGAGCTGATCGTCCGCGCGGCCGACGAGGTGATTGCGGGCAAGCACAAAGACGAGTTTCCCTTGCGCATATGGCAGACGGGTTCGGGCACGCAGACGAACATGAATGTCAATGAGGTGATTTCGAACCGCGCGATCGAACTCGCGGGCGGCGAAATGGGAAGCAAGAAGCCAATTCACCCGAACGATCACGTAAACATGTCTCAGTCGTCGAACGACACCTTCCCGACAGCCATGTACATTGCCGCGGCCACCGCGGTGAAGGAGCACCTGATTCCGGCGGTGCAGCGTCTCCACGATGCGATTGCCGCGAAGGCGAAGCAGTTTGAAGATGTCGTCAAGATTGGGCGCACGCACCTGCAAGATGCTACGCCGCTCACGCTGGGACAGGAGATTGGTGGCTGGGCGAACCTCCTTGAGCGCGATAACGCCCGAATGGAATTGACGCTTGACGGCCTTTATGAGCTTGCGATCGGTGGCACAGCAGTCGGCACGGGTCTGAACACACATCCGGAGTTTGCGGCTCGCGCGTCGGCGAAGATTTCAGAGTTGACAGGATTGCCGTTCCGCTCGCATCCCAACAAGTTTGCGGCGCTGTCAGCCCACGATGAACTCGTGTTTGCTAGTGGTGCGCTCGTGACGCTCTCGGCATCGCTGATGAAGGTTGCCAATGATATTCGCTGGCTCAGTTCGGGGCCGCGCTGCGGATTGGGCGAACTGACTCTACCGGAGAATGAACCGGGCAGCTCGATTATGCCGGGCAAGGTGAACCCCACGCAGAGCGAAGCGATGACGATGGTCGCCGTACAAGTGCACGGGAATAACGCCGCGATTGCATTCGGAGGTAGCCAGGGCAACTTCGAACTCAATGTCTTCAAGCCGGTGATGATCTATAACTTCATGCATTCGGTGCGGCTGTTGACCGACACCTGCCACATGTTTCAAGAGTTCTGCGTGGAAGGTATCGAAGCCAATCTCCGGCGCATCAATGAGTACGTGGACAACTGCCTGATGCTCGTGACTGCGCTCAATCCGCACATCGGCTACGACAAGGCTGCGAATCTTGCCAAGACAGCGCACCATAAGGGACTCTCGTTGCGTGAAGCAAATCGTGAGCTTGGATATCTCACTGAAGAAGAGTTCGACAAGTATTTGCGCCCGGAGAAGATGACGACTTCCGAAGCGAAATAGAGCGAGGGCAAGGTTTGCGAAGTTTTCGTCCCAAGTCAAGGCTCCGTCGAAATCCAAGCCAGCTTTCCAAAGCCTCTCGATCTGGTGAAAGGCGCCCGCGGTGATCAACGTTGCCAGTTCAAAGCGTACCTGGCGCCACGCTGACTTCTGTTTTCGCCACTGGGGCGGTCGAAACTTGGCGCGGTATGAAACGCCGAGGAGATGCTGGGCTGATTCCACACGATCAGCCCTTTGGCCACTTGGTTTAAGTTTTGCCCGCATTTTGCCCGCAGATAGCGCCCAGTGGGCCGTTTCTGCCGGTTGTGCCGGTTCATAAGTACTGTGCCGTCTGTATTTTGCGGTTTGATAGCTTCCATGGCATGGAAGAGGTCATCGGTTCGATCCCGATCAGGTCCACCAATCACAAAATGTAAATAGTAAAATGCACAGCAACACGGCATTCCACTGCCACGGACAGATCTTCAAGATGATCGACTCCGCCATAACTGGTCTCTTCTTTCGTCTTTTCATTCAGAATGGTTGCATTGCAATCGCAAGCGAGTTGCAATGCAGTGAAACAACGGTCATCCTGGCATCGAGAACGATAGGCTGTTTTCCTACTTCCGGTGTATCTTTGCCGCCGCGAAACCGGGCGGTTATGGAACGTTTACATCACGGTCCAAAGCTGTCGTAAGGTGGTCTTCGGAGTCAGTGACGACCTCACGCACGCGATAGCTTCCAGGCTTGACTTGCACGGTGATCTCCGCATTCAATCCCGCTTTTACGAACTCAGGCAGTTGACCGTCAAGCACACTGAGGTCAGTGTGCCGCTGCTGAAACTGGACCGGATTGCCATTCTGATCGAAGACGCCAACGACGAATGTCAAGGTATTGAGATTGAGATCGCCGTTCTTGTGGAAATGGAGCGGCCCTCCATCCACGTGAGTCAATACGGAAATCGCTCGTGTGCCATCCTGACCTGCCGAAGTTCTTACCTCGAGCTCCACCGGAAGTTCGGACATCTCTTTCTTGGAGCGAATAGCTTCACGGAGCCGATCCCGTTCCTGAGCTCGCGGATCGGAAGCTGCCGGAAGAATGGCTGGCTCCGTTTTTGTGGCTTCGTTGTCCTGGGTTCCCGCTTGCCCCGATGTAGCAGGCTGGTTTGCCGGTGCAAAGTAGCCGCGGCGTGCCTGAATGCTGTAGCCTTTCTGCTCCTCCGCCAGCGAGACTTTCAGCGCATGGAACTTGCCATCCGGTTTCAGATTCTTGGGAGAGAACGCCAAGGTGTAGACCTCTGAATGCATCGCCAACGCTCCGAACCCGGCTTGTAGATCGTTATCCTTTCGGAGGAACACGCCGCCTGTGCCTTCCGCCACCTCCGCCAGCACATCGGCGGCCGCAAAGTCGCGCCCCTGAGTCAGGTTGTCCTGGGTAGCCCTCGTTCGCCCCATATGTGGATCGCCCCGGGAGGCGTCGGCCTCCTCCATCAAGACCGCCAGGCCTCGCGGGTCCAACGAGTTGATGACTACTTGCGAACGAAGCGCGATATCGATGATCCGATCCAACTGAGGCCGCTCGCTCTCAGACACAAAACCGGGAGAAACCAAAATAACAGTGTGCTCACCGGGCTTCTGAGAAACGTACTTTACTACCCGCTCGAATTGTTGCAGGTTGGAGCGCACTTGTAATTCCGCCTGGTCTACGATTCTTCGCGCCTGCGTGAGAATCTGAACCATGTCTACGTTCATGCCCGCAGCAGTCGTGCGAGAGAGCCCGCTGGACAAGGGATTGGCATCGGCTCCCCTGCATCTCGCCAAATCTGCTAATGCCACCCTCCAGGCATCCGAGTCTGGATTATTGGACTGCGCAATCTGCACCGCCTGGTAGTCGGACAGTTCGGGGCATTCAGCAAGCCGTTCCGACGCCTGCGCGCGGACGCTGGGGCGAAGCATGAAAAGTGCGTCGTGGATTTGCTTTAGATCGGAGGTGAAGTCGGACAGCAATCCGCCGGTAGTGAAGATAGCCACTCGGTCATTCGGCTGAAGGCCCGCGGCAAGAAAACGATCGGCGGCGTCGCGCGCCCGCATCATATCTCCCTGAGACGTATCCAGGTCGTCGAAATACAAGGCCACGAACCTCTCCGGCCCGGCGAAACGCGGCATGGCGGTTTTGCCTGGGGTGCCTGTGGCCGGAATTGAAGGCGTCTGCACAGACGGAGCGGCCAGGCGAACTTCATCCGAAGGTTCCTCCTCAAACTGCGCGATCGATTGCTCCTTGCTCTGATCGTAGAGCTTGAAATCCTCCCTCTTGAGGCCTTTGACCGGGTTGCCTTGCGCGTCGCGCACAATAACCCGCACAACAACCAGATTGCTTTCCAGTTTCAACACGGCTGGCGCCTGGTCTTCAGCGGCAGTTTTGTCGTCCGACTGACCATGCACGCAGGGTGAGGCGCAGGAAATGAAGAGGCCCGCGGCGAATGCACTCGCTATCGCAACTTTCCCGGTAGATCGCAATTCGAAGCTGGACACTTGCTTGCTCCTTTCAGCGGACGAATTCCATTTCACGCCATCGGCCCGGGCGCAAGCGGAACGAAGATCAATGATCTTGCGGCGTCCTTGAAGGCTGGGAAGGGGAAGTCCCCGAAACTGTGGGGGGCGCAAGCACTGGGAAGGAAGTAGGTCCGTTCCCTTCCGGCGTTTGGCTGTCCTGGGTCACAATACGCGTCTTGGCGCCAAACCTGTGATATTGCCCAAAGGCGACATCGTTCAGAAATGTCGTTGCCGGGCCTGCATAGCTTGGTTCCAAATTTGGTTTCGTGGGAGGTTGCAGAGCATGCGACACCAGGAGTGCGACACTCCTTGCAGGACAAACATAGCTCTTTCCCCCTATTTCGACGGGGCCATATTCGACCAGCACTCCGGCCCTTGCGACCGGTCCGTTCGGCCGTATTTCCGCCTCCAAAGTCACGTGAAGAATCGCCCCGCTTGACGGGTCGAATCCAATCTCTCCATGATAGGCGGCACGTTCACTGAAGATATGTGGGAACATGGTGTTTCCCCCCGGCAAGTCGTTGTATGAGATCTTGTCTACAACACAGCAGAACTGCACAACGTAGTGCGATTTTTCGCTCGGCACCTCGTAGTGCAAGACAGCCACCCTGCCGTCTGTGCGCCGTTCCCAGTGGCTCCACGCAATCGTGCCCTGGATGGCATCCTTCACCACCATGCTCAAAATCGGCCCAAATTCTCCCTTGGTGACCATCCCATGCAGTTTGGATGCGCGTTGCTTGTCCTTTACCGCTGCCTGATCCTCCACCTCCTGGTGGTCGCGGTAAGTCACCGTGAGGCTCGACTTCTCCACCACGTGCAATGGCTGATAGTCGTTGCTAATCCAGTCGCGGCGCATCGGGTCGTATAACGATCCGACTCCCCCGTCTACTCCACGACCGGCTCCCGCTTGCACAACTTCCTGCGGAGCGTCCTCAAATCCGATCGTATCGCGCGTCGCGATGAAATTTGGCAACTGATGAACCGTCTCAATCACGTACTTCGCGATTTGAACCATCATCTGGCTCAGCGCGGATGCGTCTGGCGTGGCGTCTGCCGGAATGTCCGCCTGCGGCGGATCGAGAAATGCCGATAAATCAGCCACGGCCATCAGCGCATCCTGGGCTTTCGTGCCCGGCAATTCGGCTTTCAAAATCGACAACCTGGCCGGGATGATGCGTTCGGTCAGTTCCATATTCAGTAGTTGTTGCGCCACCTTTGCATCCGGCCTGCCGTGAGTTGCGGCCAGCACCTGCTCCAACTGCGCTACCGTAACCTTTTCTACCTTTGGTTCATTCTTGGCGAACGTTGGCAGCGCAATGCCCACAAGAAGCAACTGGAGCATGATCCTCCGCATGGGATCCCCTCACGCGCAACTCTATGAACGTCCCAACTGAATTGAGAAATCCGCTGCTCTGGAAGCTTACTCACCGCTCGCGTGTAACGCGCCCTCAGCACGCCACTTCGCCGTAAGTTGCTTATCGGAAAGAGCCTTGATGTAGACTCCACCAACCACGCTGCGCGCTTGAAAGCCGATCTGTTTTCCAGTCTTGGTGTCATACCAGTCGGTCAGAGGGACACGGCTGGGTGTTTCATTCATCCATCGATAGATAGGGTCGATGATCGCGTTGAACTGCTCCGGAGTCGATGCCAAAGTGGCCGTCCAGACAGACCAATCGAGCTTTGTGTAGTCGGCGCGGTTGTCGAGTGGGAGGCCGTAGGAATTGATCTTCCCCATGTAAAAGGCCAGTTCGGTCTCGCGAACTGTTTTAGGGAACAAGTTGTATTCAAGGACTTGATCCCAGACCAGGTTGTATTTTTGGCTCCAGGTGCCGGGACTGTTGAATGCCAGCTTGTAGTGGTCGCCTTCTTGAGCCATGCCGACCCACTTCGCCGCCATGCCCTTCGCAGTTATGTCGTAGTCTTTGGCAACGTCTTCATGCTTGAGAAGATGCGCCAGGTCCGCATAGGCGGCCAGCGCCTCAATCGCTTTGATGGAGAGATTGGAGTTGTGGGCAACGTGACCGGCAAAGTCATCGGTAGTTAGTTGATTCTCCGGGTCAAGTCCTTTTTCTCTCAAATATTGAGCCCAACTTGTAAGCTGCGGCCAATAGCGTTCCGCAAGCTGTGCGGTGCCCTCAGCTTGCGCCAGGGCGTCGACGAGAATGAGCATGTTGCCGCTCTCCTCGACTGGCATCTGGTCCTCTTCAGTCTTCTCTCCGCCACCGTAAACCTGCCCATTGGCCAGCGGATATTGACCCAGATCGTGAGGCGAGAACGGGAACCGCCAACGCGCAAGTGCGGAATATTCAAGCACCGGGAGAAGTTGAGCCTCAAGCAACTTCGGTTGGAAGAAAAGGAAGAATGGAGCAGAGGGGTAAAGCACATCGACCGTGGCAATGCAGCCGTTAGAGAAATTCTCTTTCGCAAAGAGCATCGCATTGCCGTTCACATCGGCAACAAGCTTGTGGGCTGCAAGCGTCTGCCGATATGCCAGGATCGCAATGGCTGCATAATGTTCTCCCCCAACCTTGGTTAAATCGGCGGTCAACTTCGCATCGAACGCATCGGCACGTTTGTCAAGAGCGGAGTATTGCTCTTCGGCGCCATCGAGCATCTGCTCAACTGGCATATTGTCTCGCTGCCAGTAGGGTCGCAGATTCCGCTCCAGATACTGAATGGCGTAGCCTTCGGTGTAGGAGACAAGCAGATGACGCGTAGCGGGATGCGCGCCGACAGAGCCGAATTCGAGGCTGGCCGCAAGGTGTGGGCTGCCTTGACTCGCGGGCTGCGGCGTCCCCATCGAGTCGCTCGCCGGTAGCCTTCCCGTATCTGCGAAGGCCTTGGCAGCGTCAGTTGCGATGGCCGCCGTAGAGCCCTCATCCTTTGGTATTGCGAGGTGGAAGTACCCCCAGTCAATGCGTAGATTGTCGCCGGAACGGTTGAGGATGTTCTGATCGTGAGATCCTACGGAGAGTACGTTCAGCAGCGTGGTCTGGTTGCGGAACGACGTAACCTGCTGGCTCCGGTCATTGACCGCAATCAACGGATCGGCATCGAGAAGAACCGAGACGTGATGGGTCGCCCCATCCGTCGCACGCACGCTCCAGGTCAGATACGTAACTGGACGCGAAAGCACATCCAGATCGCTCATGATTGCCGGCGTGAAAAACGTGAGTTCCAACGTTACGCCGCTTTGGCGAAACTGGTAGCGAGTGTGCGTTGGTGTGATAGAGCTGCCCGTTTGCTCCATGGCGGGAATCGCATCGGGATGGCGACCCATAAAACGAAACGCTTTGCCGTCGATCCGTGCAATACCCGTGATCGGCTGAGGGGCGCCCGTCCAATGTGTGGTGTCGGAGTCGGTAAGCTTATCCGATGCAGACCAGATGCTGAAGTAAGGGTCGTGCGTGATGAGGGGCATCGCCGGAGGTCTCTGCTGAGACCAGGTGACGCAAACACCGAGACAGAAAACGGCAAAATAAGCCAGGACTCGCACGACCATTTTCATCGGACTCTCCTCTAACAGGACACACTTTGATGTCGTTCGCAGATTCTCTCTTGGCCGCTGCGTCACAAACTGCCTGCCTCGGCGTCTTGCGCATTGGTCGGTACGTCAGAACTGTCGTTCACCCTTGTCCCGGGCCAAAGCAGGCACATGAATACCAGGTCGCCTCGGGATATTACGATTCGCTCGTCCCAATTCGGCAGCGTTCACGTTGGGGCAATATTGCAATTCCAAAACAGCAGTCAACACCTTTGTCCTTTTCTCACTGGATACGTTGCCGGCGCCATTGACCACCCGCGACACCGTCGCCACCGAAACACCTGTCAGTCTGGCAACGTCTTTTGCCGTAGCCGGCCTGAGGTTCGATTCAGTGAACGCGCTGTTTGTCATCTCGCCGTAACTCCTATGGAACAACATTTCCCTATCCCGTTTTCAATTGTTGTTTCGAAGACTTCCGCCATTCGTCATTAATCGCTCCTGTAACTGGACAATTCGGCTTCTGTCTCCATCGTCAAATCGCATTGCAAGCCGGAGATGATTCCCCGGTTCCGCGTACTCCCCTGGACGCGAACAGGGTTATTCTTGCGGGGCAACGGGAGTAGCCGGAGTCCACGTGTTCCTGTCGATGTCCATGCGGCCACGCTCAGCTCCGATGACTCATCGACTCTCACGCATCGAACCGCTTCACTTTCTCATCGCTGGCGCCCTTCCGCCGATTTCGACGCCATCCTCCGGAGTCATGGTATTGTCGCTTGATTGGCGGCAGGGTGATTTCCATTCTTGTCCTCCGAGCTTGGCCGATTTTCTTTCCTCACAGTTACAAGGCGTTTCACCATTTCATCGCTCTTGTCCTTTTCTCCCAGTCCCGCGTAAGCCTTGGCAAGCAGAAAATAGGCTTCTTCAGAGCGTGGATTGTACTGAACTGCGGAACTCAGATGACTCACCGCATCTGCCGGGCGATGTTCTTCAAGAAGTATTCTTCCCATCTCGCACTGTGCCGGTGCATAGTGGTCGTCGGCCGCCAACGCTTGTTCAAGTACGCGCTCTTCACCGGCTTCATCCTGTTTTGACCGCAAAGCGAGTGCAAGTTGAAAATATGTGCGCGGCTGATCGGGAGCCAAATCGATTGCCAGGCGATACTCGGCAACCGCTCGATCCGCATCGTTTAGCCTGAAAAGAACATTGCCAAGCAGGTAGTGCGCTTGATACGACTTGGTATCCAGCGCAATGGCGTGCTCCAGATCTTCGCGAGCAGCGGGGTAGATCGACGCATCGAATTCGCTCTCAGCCAACGTAATGAAGAATTCCGGCGAGTCGGCGTATGTCCCTCGTTTGCTCCCCAGAAGCCGGTTGACATCCGGGTACCGTCCCTGCAGTTGCAAGGCGTTTGCCAACAGCAGCAGGGTATGGACGGATGGATAAGTCTTGTAGACCGCCTCAGCCACAGCTTGCGCAGAGACAAGCTGATGTGCGGCGAGATACACGACTACGGCCATTTCCATTTCTTGCTGGGGCGTCTCCGCGGTTACATGGAAATGAGCCAGCGCCGTTACAGCTTTGTCCACCTGCCCGCTAGTGAGATATTCACGCGCCAGTGAGGCCGCGATACTGTTGTTGGATGGCCATGCCGAATGAGCCTGCTGCAACACTTCTGTAGCTTTGGCCACATCGCCTCCCGCTTCGAAGGCGGCTGCGAGCAATAGACTGACCCGAGCGTCGCAGCCCATGCCGGAAAGCGATTGCAGCGTCTCGGCAGCATCCTGATAGTGCGTTTGACCCATCAAGGTACTGGCTTTGCCAAGCGCAGCTTCCAAATCGTCCGGTGACGGGCACCTCCCGTTGGTTTCGGAATGAACCCCAGGCGCAGGTCCGGAGCTTTGCTCCCCTGCCGCCCCTGCGGCTGGATTGCCAGACAGGCAAACAGCGGCAAGGGCGGCAATAAGAGCGAGTTTCCACGTTAAAGTCATACACGAAAAGCTTATGCGATCAGAAAGAGAACCGCAAGCTAAGTTGAATTTCACGTGCCGCATTGGCGCTTGAAACATCACCGAAATTGCTCGCAAGGTCGAAGCTGCTCACGGTGTTGAAATTGACGCGATTGAAGGCATTGAACAGGTCAGCCCGGAAGGACAGGTTAGCCCGCTCGCCGAACTTCCATCCCTTGTAACCCGACAGGTCATAGTCCTCGGATCCAGGATTTTGGAGGTTGTGCGTTCCAGACAGCCCCTGAACCCCCACTGCACTTAGGTTTACAACATTCTGTGTGTTGAAATAGGGTCCCAACTTTCCGTTCCTGCCCAGGCCACCATGCAGCGCTTTATTGTTGACAGGGCCAGTGACATCGGGTAATGCACCGTCAAAGAATCCAATGTTCTGTTGGCTCCCCAATGTGGTCCAGGGGCCAGTACGAAGCGTGGAGATGCCGGCAACTTTCCATCCGCCGACCAGCAGGTCAGTGATGGCGCTGTTGTTCAGGAACGACTTGCCGCGCCCAAACGGAAGCTCATAAATCCCGTTCGCGGTGAAAATGTCATTGATGTCCTCGGTGCAGTGGCTGTAGTCAACATGCATGTCGATGTGCCAGGTGAACTCATCCTGATAGGGCGTGCCGAGGCACTTGGACCAGGTGTAGTTTGCCATCAGCGAGAAACCGGAACTGAACCGCTTCTCCACGCGTCCCGACAGGCCGTGGTAGTTCGAGGTTCCTGACAATTGATTCTCCTGAACGCCGCTAAAACACGCCACGTTTCCCGAGGTTCCGCAGGTGTCCCAATAAAGTGCGACTCCCGAGGTATTGAGCGGATCAATTTCGTTGCGCTCCTCAAAATGACGCTCCGAGGTTCCGATATAGGCAACTTCAAAGAGCCAGTTCTTGATGGTGTGATCGACGATCAGGTTCCACTCGTAGGAGTATGGGGTCTTGGCATTTGGTTGGATAAACGAGAGCGTCGGGCCGCCGCCTGAGAAGTTCCCGCTGGTCATCTCCGTCGAGAACATTCCCGGAACGCCGTTCGTGCCGTCCAGATTGAAGGCCAGAGCATCGCCAACAGCGGGGTTGTTGAAGCTATCGACCTCATAGAGACTTTCCGTGTCCACTTCCACTTCATACTGGTTGATATTCGGCTGCAGGTAATACATCCCGAATCCGCCCTTGATATCGGTATTGCTCTTTTCGCTGGGAGTCCAGTTGAAGCCGAAGCGGGGCGCAAAGTTGGTGTAGACCGGCATCACCATGTTCCTGCCCAGCCCCATGACGCTGGTCGCCGGATATGTGAGGTCCTGACCGGTAGCGACGTCGAAGCTGCCGACGCGATTGTGCGCCTCGACCGGTTGCGTACGATGCTCCCAACGTAAGCCGTAGTTCAGGGTCAGATTCCGATTGACCTTGAAATTATCCTGGACGTAGTAGGCCTGATACCACATGCTCAGATTCATGGTGGGATCGCCGAGCGCGGTCCGCGTGGTATTCGGTACGCCCATCAGCAGATCGGCCACAGGATCTCCACTATAGACACCGTTAAAGCCAATCGAGGTAGCCGACCAGTCCTCATAGAGGTACATCGGCTCGTAGCGGATGTCGACACCGCCCGTGAACTGATGCCTTCCCTTCTGGAACATCAGGGCCTCGGTCCACATATTCAAGCCTTCACGGACCAGGTCGGTTGCATTCGTGGAACCGGGGTTGCCGTATCCCGATACACCGAGTGAGGGAGGGCCGTCGGATCCAGGCTGGTCATCCTCGCCGATCAGCCCCAGCGGATTCGCGTCGGCTGAAGTGTACCCGTCTCCCCGCTGCAAGCCGACTGCGGTGTGACTCCACCCATAACGAACGTTGTTGACCAGGCGAGGTGAAAAGATATGGGTCCATCCAAGGGCCAGGTTCTTGGGGCTTGAAGGATAGATTTGCTCATTGGCGGGGGTCATGCCGGGAGTCGTGACGGTTTGATTGTTGCCGGTGTACCGGCCGAAGGCGCTGTCCTTGGCTGAAATCGAGTAGTCGAATCTGCCGCTGAACTGATTCCAGTTGTTGACCGTCGATGCGACGTTGAAGTAGTTGGCGGTGCCATTGTTGTAGGAGCCGTTGGGCGCCGGATACAACGCCAGTATCTTCTGGCCGATTGCGCTGAAAAGTGAACTCGGGACCTGGTTGCCCGGCAATACTGCGTAGCCGGTCGGCGTAGTTGAGTCGAGCACATACGGGTTGTAGAGCTGCTGTGTATCGGCGCTGAAGTTGCCGGCAAGCTGGTCGGAATTCGGAACAAGGTTGTACAGATCGCTCGGTTGGATCTGGCGGAAGCCCTCAAAATTACCGAAGAAGAACATCTTGTTCCTCTTGATGGGTCCTCCCACGCTCGCCCCAAACTGGTTCTGGTGAAAGGCGGGTGCGGCGCCTACATCAAAGTAGTTGCGGGCGTCGAAGTCGTTGTTGCGAAGGAACTCGTAGGCGGTCCCATGAAACTGATTCGTGCCGGATTTGGTAACCACATTGACGAACGCTCCGCCAACTCCAAACTGGGCGGGCGCGCCGGAGTTCATCACCGCGAACTCCTGAATCATATCGGGGTCGGGAAGCAGGCCCGCGGCGCCGTACCAGGCGTTGCGGGTTTCGATGCCGTCATACAGGTAGCTGTTATCGTCTTCTCTCAAGCCGCTGACGACGATGGCCACCGTGCCGGCGGCGCTCCATCCGGAAGCAGGGGATGAGATACCGTTTACGATCGGCACGACGCCGGCGGAAAGCTGCGCCAGTTGCAGATAGTCGCGGCCATTCAGAGGCATATCGTCAATTTGCCTGCTCTCAATGAGCTGCTGTTCACTGGAGGCTTCGGTATCCAGCAGCAGGGCCGCAGCGTTCACTGAAACTGTCTGTATGGCCTGGCCGACCGCCAAAGAAATATTCTGCTGGAACTGTTGATCGACAACCAGCGTGAAAGCCTGGACGTGCTGCGTCGCAAATCCGGCTTTGGTCACATCCATCGTATAGCTGCCGGGGGGCAGGTCGGTGATGTGGTACATGCCCAGGTTGTCTGCCATTGCATGGTACACGAGGCCGGTTGCGGTGTTGGCCATCGTGACACTTGCGCCAACCACGATCGCACCTGTGCTGTCTGTCACGGTGCCATTGACCTGACTCGACGTGGTTTGTGCGCGGCCAATCATTGAGCTGACAATGATGACGGCGAGCGTCACCACGAACGTTATTCTTCTCATGTCTCCTCCAAGAAAACTCTGCAATGCTTTCACTTGTCCGGTTCGCTGCTGCATGTGTCGCCTCCTGCCGAAAAATGTCAAACACAGCATACATCTTGCGCTTAGATGCTCTTTAGGGTCACTTGTAAACATTTACACCGCGACGCCCAGTGCATCTAGGTTGACGCCCGAAATAATATGCTCGCAGGTCGCGACACACAATAGGCCGAGAGACCCGATTCCAAGTAGGTCAAATGACCTACGATTTGCGCGACAGGGAGTTGAGCTAGTATGGTCATGCAGATTTCACGAGGAGGAGTCCCTGCATTAGCGGGGGAGCAGCATTGTGGGACGCAGCTTGAAACCAGTGTGAAGATGGCAACAACAATCTATTGGTTGCCTGGTGACCGCAATTCATTCGAGTCTGCGAACCCAGGCAATCCTCGTCCTTTTGAAAGACGCCGGCGCCGCCGGGATGCTGCTCGGGTGAAGTGAATTGGAGGGTGCAAACATGCGATTGCCGTATGCCACGCCGGCACGACTCTTGACCCTCGCGCTCGCTCTCGCAGGCCTGGCGTTCGCTGCATGGGCATGGCTGCACTGGCAGCGGGCTCAGAGCGTTGTTCCCGCGCATACTTATCAATTACAGGCTGGAAGAATCAACGACTGGACGCCCTTTGGTGGAAGCTGGGAAATTGTCGACGGCGCCGTGAAATCCAATTCTTACGAGAGAGGGGCCAAGCTTCTGGCCGGCTCAAGCCACTGGAGCAACTACACGTTGACCACGGACATCTGGTTCGAGGGCCCTGCCGCCGACATGGGCGTCGTGATCCGAACCAACGAGGAAGCGGAAGGCGTCGACTCATACCACGGATACTTCGTCGGTATTCGGAGTTTGGACGGAACCCTGGTGATGGGACGTGCGAACTATTCCTGGATCGAAGTGCGCCCCGTGATAATTTCCGGCGGAATACATCCGTTCAATTGGTATCGGCTGCGCGTTACAGCCTACGGATGCAATATTGCCGCTTCGGTAACAAATCTGGCTACGCAGGAAACTGCCTGGATTGCGTTTGAAGAACACTTTTGCGTGGCTAGCGGGCGCTTCGGATTGCGAACATTGAACGCCAATGCGCAGTGGCGCAATATCAGCGTGCAGCCTGCCACATGGAACGATTATTACGAGCTTGAGCAGCACGCGGCTTTCGTGCAGCATCCGGTCATTGTGGACGGTCCTCCCTGGTGGACTCCGTGGCATGTGGGAATGCTATTCGCCGTAGCTCTGGCTCTGGCCTTGCTCATCCAGCTTTCATACTTCCGTTTCCAGAATTGGAAAGCGGATACTATAACTCGCGAACGGGAGCGCCTGGCTCACGACATTCACGACACGATGGCACAGGGCTTTGCCGGAATCGGATATCAGATTCAAGGCATCAGGAGCAGCATCGTGCGCGGCGATCGTTTAGACGCTCGCCATATCGCGGATCAGTTGAGCGTTGCGTATCAACTGGTCCGCAGTTGTCATCAGGAAGCCAGCAGGACCATCGCCATGCTTGGCTCGGCTTCGCCGCCCATACAGCACAACCTCCTCGGAGCACTGGCGGAAACGGCGCGCAAAACCGCGGGGGACAAGATAACAACAACTGCAGAACTGAATGGGAATCCCACGCAGCTGAATCTACGGCTTGCCGATGCGCTGCTGCACATCGGTCAGGAAGCAATTGCCAACGCTTTGGGCCATGGACATCCAAGCATCCTTAAGATCGCTGTGAGCTACGAAGAGAGCAGCGTTGAGCTTGTTGTGGAAGACAACGGCAGGGGATTCGAATACTCGCCTGAAACAGCGGGGTTCGGCATTCTTGGCATGCAAAAGCGAGCCCGCACCGTCGCGGGCACGTTGCAGATCGTCAGCACGCCAGGACAGGGAACACAGGTGCGCGTGAAGGCCAGCCTGCAGAAAGTCAGCCTGCGAAAGCGAATCCTTGCAATCATGAAGGAGAGATTCGGAGACCTCCCGAAAAACGCCGGCAAGCGCTAACTTGAAGGTTATGCTGCCCGTGAAGCAGTGGCCCGGCGCGCTGCGTCGCTCAAAGACCTGGATTACTCCGAGAGGCGGATAAGTCCACGGCGCACGGCGGTTGTCGCCGCCTCCGTTCTATCGGTAACGCCGAGCTTCAGCAGACAATTGGCAACGTGATTCCGGGCCGTTTTCGCGCTGATGAAGAGGCGCAGCGCGATCTCCTTGTTGGTCATTCCGCGCGCTACGAGTTTCAGTACCTCAAGCTCGCGCTGGCTCAACTCCTCACGGGTAATTGTCTCCAGCAAACGCTTGGCGATGTTTGGCGGGACGCAGCGCTTGTTCTGGTGAACCATCTCAACTGCCTGAACGATCTCCTCCTGCGGCGTGCTCTTCAGGAGGTATCCCATGGCGCCTGCCTGCAGGGCGCGAAATATATATTCGTCCTCCTCGTAGTTGGTCAACACAAGAATGCGTATATTCGGCTCGATGCGGCGCAGCTCCGCGATTGCCTCGGCGCCTTCCATTTCAGGCATGCGCAGATCCATGAGCACAACATCCGGTTGGAGCCTCTGCACCTCCGCCAGGGCCTCCTTCGCAGAGCTGGCCACGCCCGTGACCGAGATGTTCACCTCGCTCTCCAGCATGGTCCGCAATCCGAGCCGGACCACCGGATGATCGTCCACTATCAGAACTTTGATTGTCTCTTGTGCATCTGCCATAGCAGTACTGTATTCCCCTGCCCTGTTTCCGGTCCAACAGCCTGGGCTGCGTCCGCGCCGTGTCCATCTGTGATATGGCGTCGGAGAAAGACCTTGGATTTGCGCCATTGTTCCAGCGCAGTAAGGGTACCGTTCTACTTCCCCGCCCTGGCTTTAAAGCATCCCCGCTGCTTGATTGATACCGGAAGCCTGCCCTTTCCGGCATATCGGGGTAATCTCCGGTTAGCCGGTCACTCAACCGGAACCTTGCCCCAAACCAATACGTTGGCTCGGCCGGCATCGGCAAAGCGGCTGCGCGGGCGGCGGCGATGGCCTGTTGGTGGCACAGGCTCGTCGGCAGGCGTTCGGTGGCGGCATAGAGCACGAGCGTGCTATGCTATCCACGCCATGAAGCTGAGGCTGTCCGTTGCTCTCGCTTTTCTTCTCGCTGCTACTCTCGGGGCAGGAAATCCTGATTTTGCTCAGCAACCTGATGCGGCGATCGCGTCACAACCCGCGCGACCTTCGCCGGAGTGGCTCAAATCCGGCACGGTTTACCAGATCTTTGTGCGCTCCTTCTCGCCCACCGGAGATCTCAAGGGTGTGACCGCGCGACTCGACGATCTCCACGCTTTGGGCGTGAATATCCTGTGGTTGATGCCCATCCATCCCGACGGTCAGGTGAAGAAAAAGGGATCGCTCGGCAGTCCGTACTCCGTTCGGGACTATTTCGCCATCGACCCATCGCTCGGTACAAAGGACGATCTGCGCCACCTGGTGCAGGAAGCGCACAACCGGCAAATGAAGGTCATCATCGACGTGGTTGCTAACCACACCTCGTGGGACAGCGTGATGATGGCGCATCCGGAGTTCTACAAGAAGGACAAGGAAGGTCACGTCACCTACCCTTACGACTGGACTGATGTCGCGGCGCTCGATTACTCCAATCCCAAGCTGCGGCGCTACATGACCGACATGCTCCTTTACTGGATCAGGGAATTCGATCTGGATGGGTACCGCTGCGATGCCGCGGCCGAAATTCCCACTGACTTCTGGGAGCAGGCTCGCAAGGAACTGGAGCAACTCAAGCCGGAAATCATGCTGCTGGCCGAGGCGCAAAAGCCCGAGCTGCTCAGAAGCGCGTTCGATATCGATTATGCGTGGCCGCTCTTGCACACCATGGATGACGTTATCATGAACGGTGCATCCGCCGCCGCCGTAAGCGCAACCGTCGAGCAGCAACGGGGTCTGTTCCCCAAAGGCGCTTTGCACATGCATGTAAGCGACGATCACGACGAGCTGCGGGCGACCACGCGCTACGGATATCCCGGTGCAATCGCTGCCTCGGCGCTGATGTTTACGCTTGACGGAGCGCCGCTCATTTACAACGGCATGGAAGTTGGCGACTCCACACAATCGCGCGACCCGGCACTTTTCGAACCGCAGAAGATCTTCTGGGGAGCGGAGAAATGGCATCCGGAGTATTTGAAATTCTATGCCGCCATGACTTCCCTGCGCAGAGGGCACCCGGCGCTGCAGCAGGGCGAAATCGTATGGTTGCATAACTCCGATGAGCAGCACGTGGTCACGTACCTTCGCCGTTCGGGCACGGAGGAGTTTCTCATCGCAGTGAATCTGTCGAACACCCCCTTTCGCGGAACTCTAGAAGCCGCGGGAAACTGGAAAGAGATCGAACTCCCAGTTTCAAAACCTGAATTCACAGCCGTTCCGTTTATCTCGCTGAACGCATTCGAGGCTCGCATCTTTCAGAAGCAGAGCCAGTAGCAAGAGCCGTCGGCACATCGCAGACCGAACTTGTTGGGGAAAATGACATTGTAGTTAAATCCCGGAAAAGCGTTGAAAGACATAGCACACAAATCCGGGATTCAAGTGCACCGCGACAGCACACCTCGACTCTACCACCTTGACTTTGCCGACAATCCAGCAGGGAAGTGAAACCCGGTTGTGCGGAGGTCTCTGCAATGGTAAAGTTGAAACCGTAGGATCGAGGTCAATTAGATTTGTCCCGCCATAACACCCACGGTTTGAGAGCACTTAGTGTTCCTCTTCTTGGAATATCTCTCCTCTTTGTGTCTGTTTTGGTTCATGAACTGCCATTCCGTGCTCATCGTCCGGGCACTACGAGCGTTCTGGCCGCTTCGCAGTCAGCCGGACCGGTTCCGAACCAACATTTGGTCCTGCCGGACTCCAGAAGCGCGTCCATTACGATCGACTATCCGGAAGACAGCTCCATTTTTCCCCCCGAGATCACGCCGCCCACTTTCATCTGGCGCGATCCGGATGCCTCCGCCAGGACCTGGCGCATTGATATCTCCTTTGCCGATGGTTCGAAGCCCGTCCATACAATCTCTCAGGGCGAACCGATGCATATCGGCGACATCGACCCGCATTGTATTTCCAACACCAATCAACTTCCTTCCCTGACTCCGGAACAAGCCGCCGCACACACCTGGAAGCCGGATGCGGAGACCTGGGCGCTGGTCAAGCGGCACTCGTTGGGGCACTCCGCAATCGTCGCCATCACCGGCCTCAACGCTGCGGGTCGCCCGCTGGCTCAAGCCCGCGTCACTTTGTCCACATCCAGGGATCCGGTGGACGGGCAAATCTTTTATCGCGATGTTCCGCTGATGCCGGCTGAGGGCAAGAAAGGCATCGTTCAGCCGTTGTCCCCATCCTTGCTCTATCTCATCAATTGGCGGATTCGCGACATAGCCCAGCCCGAGAGCCGGGTACTCATCCACGACCTGCACACGTGCGGCAACTGTCACTCCTTCTCCACCGACGGTAAGACGATGGGCATGGACGTGGACGGCCCCGGCAACGACAAAGGCCTGTACGCCATCGTTCCCGTCCAGAAGCATATGTCCATCCGCAACCAGGATACAGTTTCCTGGAATACCGATCTGCGCGTCGGCCAGTCGCGCGTCGGCTTCATGTCGCAAGTTTCGCCGAACGGCCAATATGTCCTGTCCACGTTTGCCGGGCAGGACCAGAGCATTCCCAGCTCTTACTTTGTAACTAACTTCAAGGACTATCGCTTCCTCCAGGTCTTTTATCCCACCCGCGGCATCCTTGCCTGGTACAGCCGTGCCACCGGCCGCAGGCAGCCGCTGCCTGGCGCCGATGATCCGCGCTACGTCCAAACCGATGGCGTTTGGAGCCCTGACGGAAAATATGTGGTGTTTGCCCGTGCGGAAGCGAAGGATCCCTACACAGAGGGACAGAAGTTGCCGCTCCAGGCCAACGACCCGAACGAGGTGCAGATTCAGTACAGCCTTTACCGGGTTCCATTCAATGGCGGACTGGGCGGCAAGGCAGAGCCGATTGCGGGCGCATCGAACAATGGCATGAGCAACAACTTTCCCAAGGTGTCTCCCGACGGCCGCTGGATTGTCTTTGTCAAGTGCAGGAATGCACAGTTGATGCGTCCGGACAGTGAGTTATATATCATTCCAGCGGCAGGCGGAGTTGCGCGCCGCATGCGCGCCAACACATCGCGGATGAACTCCTGGCATAGCTTCTCGCCCAACGGGCGCTGGCTGGTTTTCTCTTCCAAGAGCCGTTCCCCTTACACGCAAATGTTTCTTACGCACATCGACGCCAAAGGGAATGACAGTCCGCCCATCTATGTCGATAACTCGACTGCCGCCAATCGGGCCGTCAACATTCCCGAGTTTGTCAATATTCCGCCCGATGGCATCGCGAGCATCGATGTGCCGGCGTCCGACTTCTATCGCATCGTCGACGAGGCGATGGACTTGCAGGGAAAGGGAGACAACGCCTCTGCGCTCACCAAGTGGCAGAATGCCCTCGAGATGGATCCCGAAGACGCCAGGGCAAACAACGGGATGGGGATCGCACTGGGGCTGTTGGGAAAATCCGATGCCGCCATTCCGTATTTGCAGAAAGCCATTCGAATTGATGGGAACTTTTTTGAGGCTTACTACAATTTAGGAGTCTTGCAGGCAAGAGCAAACCGGCTCAATGAGGCCGTCGATGCCTGGCGGAATACTGTTCGTATCCGCCCCGGATTCTCCCAAGGGCATGAAAACCTTGGCTACGCATTTTATTTGCAGGCGAAGTTCTCCGATTCGCTCCCTCAGTTGCGTCTAGCGCTGGAGCAAGAACCCAATCGCCTCTTCGCGCTGAATCTAGCCGCGAGTCTGCTGGCAACCTGCCCGGACCCCTCGATCCGCAATGGCGCCGAGGCTCTTGCACTGGCCGATCGAGCGCAGCAGCTTACTGGCGGGAAAAACCCCGCCATTCTAGACACATTATCGGCGGCCCTTGCCGAAAATGGGCGCTTCGCTCAAGCAATCGAAGTCGAACAAGAGGCTCTTGTCCTTGCTGCGAAGCAGAGTAACGCCACCCTGGAAACCAAGCTGAAGGCTCACTTGGCGAGTTACTCATCGAATGCGCCCATTCGTGAAGCACCGAACCATGAATCTTTCTGATTCGCTTCCTGACAGTCATCTGAGCTGTTCCAGCCAAGGGCGAAGACGTATTGTTTTGCATATAAAGAAAGAGCCGCCCAGCACCATGCAAAGAGAACCCCACAAATTGGGAGAGCGCTCTAACTCACATAGCGCTGCAAACGGCGTCGGAAGGCGGGCCTTCTCAAGGAAAGTGCCACTTGGCTCTTCCGGGTTCCTATGGACCGATTCGGGAAATGCCGTAAAGGCGCCGCGGACCACGCAGAAAGAGCATCCTACCTGGCCGGCACAAGGTCCTTCGCCTTGACCCGTTCGGCGGCGGCATCGTCCGCGCGGCCTTGCCGCTCATAAGCGATGGCAAGCTGGCTGTGCGCGTCGGCGAAAGTGGGATCGGCAGCGATGGATTCCTGGTAGCGGGCGACCGCATCGGCGATTTGGCCGCGCAGCAGCAGTTGATTGCCGGCGTTCAGGGCGAAGGACGCCTTCTGGCGATTGACAGCCGCGCGGCTCAGATCGGCCGCCTGGCGGCGATATTCGGCAGCCTGACTACGCAGTTCCTTGACCTCGTTCCGCTGCTGATCGGCCTTCTGCTGGTCTCCGGCCGCCTCGCTGGCGTCGGCGGCTGAGGCCGCGGCGCTGGCCTGCTCGGCCAACACAGCCGCCAACGTGACGCACGGACCGGGCTGGCCGGGCAGGAGCGGGATCGCCTTTTCGAGCGCATCCCTGGCCTCTTCGAGCCGGGAGTCCTGCTTGAGCGTGCTGCCCAGGATCGCCCAGGCATCGCCATTCTCCGGACGAAGGGCCACGGCCTTCTTCAACTCAATGGCCGCCTCGTCCAGTTTGCCGATTTGCATGTACAGAATACCCAGCGTGTAAGGCGGGTCTTGCAGCGTGGGGTCCATTTGCCCGGCGCGGGTTAGTTCCGCTATGGCGTCGTCTACGCGATCTTTGAATTTGTACGCCAGGCCCAGGTCATAGTGGAGCTGCGGGTCGTTTGGGTCCAGCGACAGCGCGCTCTGAAAGTCGGCGATGGCCTCGTCGAATGCGGAAAGCTGCACGTGGGCCACACCCTGGTCCTTGTAGATGACCGCATCCTTGGGAGCCTCCGCCAGCGCCCGCTGGAAGTACGCGAGGGCCTCCTTGGCGTTGCCGGTCAGGGTTAGAGCCAGCCCCAGGTTGGTCAATGCGCTCGCGTTGTGCGGCTCGCGCTCGAGGGCCTTCTGGAACCAGGGAATCGCCTCCTGCTGGCGACCCAGCCGCTGCAACGCCATGGCCAGTTCGTTCTCGACGCCGGGCAACTCGGGATTGAGCTTGACGGCCTGTTCCAGATGGGGCGTGGCGGCCTCGTCCAGGCCGGCCGCCTCGAGCGTGCGCCCGTATTCAAACTGGGCAAGTGCGTTGGCCGGTTCTTGCGCAACCGCTGCCTCAAAAGAGGCGAGGGCTGCGTCGAGGTCATGCTGCTGGCGCAGCACGATGCCGAGGTGGATGCGCGCGAGGAGATAGGAGCTGTCGATCGCGAGGGCGTGCTCGAACTGGGGCCGTGCCTGGCTCCAGTTGGCTGACTGGGCATAGAGGGAGCCGATAGCATCGAAGAGATCGGGCCTTGCGCCGCCGCGGTCTGCTGCCGCTTGAAACATCTGGATGGCTTCAGCCTGTTTGCCGGTAGCGGCGAGGGCCAACGCATAGGCCTCGCAGAAGTCAGCGCCGACGGGCTGCGCTCCGGGTTGTTGCGAGGTTTGGTAGGCAGCGCCGAAATAGGGGATGGACTTCGCCGGCTCACCGGCCTTGGCATAGGCCAACGCGAGATTGGATTCGATTCCCTGGTCGCCGGATTTGAGCTGGAGGGCAGCCTCGAGCTCGGGGACGGCCTGGGCCGGCTTGCCCAGCTCGACCAGAACGGCGCCCAGGGCCTCATGCGCTTCTGGGATTGCCGGCGCAAGCCGGGCGGCCTCGGCGAACTTCGCCCTGGCCAACTCGAGATTTCCGGCCTGATGGGCGGCATAACCGGCGCGGAAGGCAGCGTCCGCGCGCTTGATCAAGTCGGGCTTCTGCGGGCTTTTCGTCGCTTGAGCAGCAAGGAACAGGGGCAGTGCCGCCGGAATGCCGAGCAGGAGAGCGGAAAAAATGCTACGGATGAGGCGCATAGTCTATTTTCCCGCAACCTGCGGCTTCGCGTTGTGCTGCAGGTCCACGCCCGTCTTGAACTCGCGGTTGGCCTCGGCCAGTTGGCCGGTGGCCTTGTAGGCCTGGCCGAGCAGATTGTGCGTGATGTAGTTTGAGGGGTCCATTTTGACGGCATGGTCGAGGTAATGGAGCGCCTGGATGGGCTGATTGAGCTTGAGAAATGTCTGCCCCAGCAGGATGTATGGAGCGGTGGAGTTGGGTTCGAGCAGAACGGCGCGATTGAGAGCCTGCTGAGCCTCGGCATATTGCTCGTTGCGCAGGTAAGCGTCGCCGAGCCGGTCATACAAAAGGCCGTTCAGCGGGTTGATCTTGCGTTCGGCCTCGAGTTCGAGGATAGCGGCAGCAGAATCACCCCTGGCCAGCGCCACTTCACCCAGGAGCTGGTGGGCGAGAGGCAGAGCGGGATTGATTGCGAGCGCCTTTTCGGCCTGAACCGCGGCCTCGGCAGCGAACTCACGGCGGAGAAAGAGCCGGGCGGCGAGCAGATATGCCTCGGCGGAGTCGGGGGCAAAGCCGTATTGGGTGGCAAAGGCGTGGCGGGCATCGTCATAGCGCTTTACATCCGCGTAGCAGAGGCCAAGCACGTACTCAGGGTCGATGTTGGCGCGCACGACCGTTGCGTGGGCCCTTTCAAGGAAGGGCAGCGCCTCGGGAGAGCGTCCCATGCGGAAGAGACTCACGCCGTGCATCTCGATGGACTCGCGATCATTGGGGTCCTGGGCGGTGGCCCTGGTAAATGCCTCGATGGCCTCGGGGAATTGTTCGGTCTGATAGAAGATGATGCCGCGCAGCCGCTCTACGCCGGCGGGTTCGGGTGTCTGCGCCGCCAACTGGTTGAGCTGCGCCAGCGCCTTGTCGAGGCGTCCCCTTGCGGCCAGGTCCTGGGCAACTTCAAACGGCGTGGACGCGGGAGCCGCGGCCTGGCCGCCGGACGGGGTCGCATTTTGCGCGGCCTGCGCAGCGGCGGCCAGGGTGAGGAGCGCGGCGAGAAACGCGGTGGTGAATGTGCGCTGCATTTGTGAAACCTATCTTGCAGTTTAGTTCCTGGATGGCGCTTTTTTCTCAGGCTTTGAGCATAGATGTTGCGGGTGAAAAGAAAGAGGGGAGCCGAAGCTCCCCTCGAGGTTTATTGCGGCTCCTTCGCGAAATCAGAACTGAATGCGAAGGGAGAATTCGAGCGCACGAGGCCCGCAGCCCTGCCCGCCAGGCCCGCACCCAGACGCCTCGCCGGAGATGGTGCCCACGGACTCAATGTTGCCACCGGGGTTGCCGGGGTTGATGTGGTTGAAGACGTTGTAGGCATCCATACGGAACTTGGTAACCACGTCCTCCCAGATGGTGAATGCCTTGACGAGACCCATGTCGGTGTTGAAGTACTTTGGGCCGCGGTAGGTGTTGAGGCCTGCGTTGCCGAAGTTATCCAGTCCGGGGTTCTGGAAGGTTCCGTCGTCCAGGGAGTGCGCCGGGTAGAAGGTGCGGTTTCCGGTGCCGTTGGAGCCGGCAACGAAGCCGGTGAGCTTGGTTGCCATGCGCCCGGTTGCGCTCGGGTCGCACCCTCCGCTAGTCCCCGGATTAGGGTTGTTATTGACGTTGGAACCGCACTCGTTGTAACTGAGGGTGAACGGCAAGCCGCCCGACCAGTTGATGGTGCTGCTCAACTGCCAGCCGCCAACGATCAGGTCGGTTGCCCGATTGGCGTCGGGAAGATACTGCTTGCCCTTGCCGAAGGGCAGATCGTAGCTGCCGTACGCGACGAATTGCTGGGCGCGGACGTTGCTGTCGCGTAAATGGCCGAGAGAGTGGCTCCAGGTCCATAAATTCGTAGTGTCACCGAATGCGTTGGCCCACTCGTAGTTGCCGGTGAGCGCAAGACCCTTGGAGAGCGTCTCAGCGAGGGTGACCTGCATAGCGTCGAACTCGGTGTTCTCGGTATCACCCCTGTATGCGATACTGGGCCCCCAGCCACACATGGGGGCCGTGATAAACGGTTCGCCCGTCGGCGTGGCATAGCTCGGATCTGCGCAGGCCTTCAGTGTGCCGCCGTAATAGCGCTGCAGGAAGTTGTTGGTGGAGGTGCCGCCGTTGGACGCGATGGTATTGGCAGGCACCGAAGGATCAAAGTGCAAGGTTTGGCCGTTGACGCTGTAGGAACCAGGTAGACTGACGAATGTCTCGTTGGGGTTGGTGCCGTTGCCGTCGCCGTCGCCCAGGGTGTGCGTTCCCTTGTTGCCGACATAGGCAATGGTCAACGCGAGGGTGGGGGTAAGGGAGCGCTGCAGGCTCATGTTCCAGGCGTCAATCGTCGGGAAGTTGAGCGGGTTGGCGCGCGCGCTGGCGGTGACCGCATATCCCGGATCGGGCAGCAAGCCGTTGGAGGGGACCGTGAGGATTGTGGGAGCTTTGGGGCCCACGTTCAACGTGAACGCATTGCCGGTGGTGGTGGGTGAGGGGATCGACTGGTTGCCCAGAACCGGCAGGTTCTGGGTGACGGTGTGGCCGAAGATGGAGCCGAAGACGCCGGTGTCAAAGCTGCGTCCGTAGCCGGCGCGAAGGACGGTCTTCGGATCAAGCTGGTAGGCGAGTCCGATGCGCGGCGCGAACATCCTCTTTTTGTCGATTCCCCAGCCCAGGTCGGAAGGGATGCCTCCAATGCCGGCCACATGCAGATAGCCGTCAGAGAGGTTCAGCAGAGAACCGTTACCCGGGCCATTGACGGACTCTGGGAAGTAAAGCTCCCAGCGCAGGCCCAGGTTGAGAGTGAGATTGTGGGTGACGCGCCAGGTGTCCTGTCCATAGAAGAAGGTGCGCTTCTGGAACTCCTTGGCGTTGGTGGACGTGGAGTAGTAGCGGCCGAAGCTGTCTACCTGGCCCAGCATGAAGGTGGCGAATCCGAGACCGCCCGGGGTTTTAGAAGCGGGATCCTCGGTGGGGCCATTGTCGAAATGCATCAAGCCCGCGCGATCCGTGTCGGAGGGCACGCGGAGGTTGCGGCCGTAGCGCAGATCGGCGCCCACCTTGATGGAGTGGTTGCCGACGATCCGGGTCCAGTTGTTGACGATCTGGCCCTGATCCTCGCGCTCGGTCAGCGGGCAGTTGCAGCGGTTGATACCCAGGCCGGCGCCAAAGGCCGGATACCCCTGGGTTCCGCCACCCCCACCCGGCACGTTAGAAATCTGGAAACCAGGCGAACCGGAGGTAAAGTTGCTGCCGCTGTTGATGCCCGGAATGCCTAGGGTGTTGGCAAACTCGACGCCCTGATCATACTTGGTGTCGATCACGTTGTAGCGGTAGTAACCCAGACGGAAATCGGTGAGCATCTTGGGGCTGATGGCGATATCCATGCCGGAAGCCAGGCTGTCGTTGGCGCCGTTGGAGTTGCCGCCGTAGTTGTTGATGCCGAAGCCCGGACCACCCGCGTCGCCGAACATCACCTTGCCGGACAAGGTGTCCCAGAACCGCGAGAAGCGTTCAAACGCGTGCATCTTCTCGTTGATGGTGTAGTCCGCACGTTCCGTCCATTGGTTGCTGTTGAACAGGCCGGTGCCGGCATCGTGGAAGTTCGAGTCCAGTCCATTCACCGCGCCGGTGCCACCGAGCTTGATGTCGCCGGCTGTGACGTAGGGCTCGAGCATACTCAAGAGTGCCAGCGCCGGGGCGGAAGGTCCGGTCGTGAGGTAGGACCTGGGAATGATGTTGTGCGCGAAGGCTGGGTAATGAAGTTTGTCGTCAGGACCCAGGGTCGGTGCGACGGACGTGTCGTAGATGGTGCCTGCGTCCCCAAGTTGGGTCAGGTACTCGCTGAAGTCGCAGCCAGTCCCGCCCTGGGAGTCCGGGGCCTTGCCCAGGCATGACTCGGTGGCCAGGGTGGTGGGCAGGGTATTGGTCGCCGACGTGCCGACCTTCTGGCGCTGCGCCTCATAGTTTCCGAAGAAGAAGAACTTGTCCTTCAGAACCGGTCCGCCAATCGACCCGCCGAAGCGGTTTTTCAGCCCGGGAACGAGGGGCCCAGGAGCCTGAGAGAAAGGATCGCGGGCTTCGTTGGCGTTGCCGGTGCGAAAGTCATACAGGCTGCCGTGGAAGGTGTTGGTGCCGGACCTGGTCTGGGCGGTAACCACCGCGGAGACGGCCTTGCCCAACTCGGCATCGAAGTTCTGCGTGGTGATCTTGGTCTCGGTCACCGAGTCCATGGCGGGATTGATGACGATGATGCCCAGAATCGGATCCTGGTTGTCGGTGCCGTCCAGCTCGAAGGCGGTGCCGCCGAAGGCCTGGCCGTCCACCTGGATCTGCTTGGAACCCTGGGGGTTTTCATCGGCCGCGTGGGACCAGCCGAGAAGCTGCGCGCCGGGCAGCAACAATTGCAGGTTGGTAAAGTTCTGGTCGCCCACCGGCAGGCTGGAGACCTGCTGCTGGTCGAAGACGGTGGAGACGTCGGCGCGGTCGGTCTTCAACTCCGGCTCCTGGCTGGCGTTCACTTCGACGGTTTCAGAGCCGCCGCCGACTTCGAGGGTGGGATCGATGCGGGGCGCGGCGTCGGCCTCGACCGAGATGCCCTTGGTTTCGAAGGCCTTGAAGCCCTTGGCCGTGACCTTGAGGTCATACACGTCGGGGATTAGGTGGGGGACGCTGTAGTCGCCGGAGGCGTTGGAGGTGTCGGTAACGATGGTGCCCTTGGCCTCATCCTTTACCGTGACCGTGGCGCCGGCGACGGCCGCCCCGGTTTTATCGGTCACAGTGCCGAAGATCGATCCGTAGACCGATTGCGCACTGGCCGGCGCGATGAGCAGCAAACTGGCACAGGCAAAGAATGCCAGCACGAGAGCTGTACGTACGATCTTGTTCATGTGGTCTCCTGATAATGCGTCTTATGTGTGAATTTGTGATGGTGCATTCACTCGCCCGGCAGGTTGAACCCCACCATGGACGTTAAAAAATGGTCACCTGCCGCGGTGGCAGGATCACCCCAAAACCCGGTGTGGCTGCTCCCTGCAAAAGAGACAGCGGGAGCTAAAAGAGCGCACCCCGGCTCAACCGCCAACGATACGCAAGGAAAAGGTCCGTTGTCAACGCGTAAAAAGCAAAATCTTGCAGGGTTTTGACATAAAGGCGAGACGTCGATACATAAAATCGATATGTCAACACTTGAAAACCTTTACATCTTCAGCCCCGTCCGGCCACCGCGCCTTCGATTGTGGCCGCTTGCTCCACTAACTCGCTCAAATAAAACGATTTACTTATTTGTTTCCCTTGTTTCCCGACCCGATTCCCTGCTGGGAAGCCCTTGGCCGGAACACATTGCTACCGTATTATCGAAGTTTGTTACCGTATTATCGAAGACTTGTTTTGAGGGGGAAATGTCCGCTCCATGACAGTGCACTGCAGCTGCCCCGGCGGCCCGCCTTGCGGACGGCTGCAGGCAGCATTTCCCGGCCTGCGGGGGGAGCCATCTGCTCCTTCCGGTGGGGTGCAATATCAACCGAACGGTTGATTTATATGGCTTGATTTGCCTCGCGGGCGCTGGCAGGCGGACCGCTTTCAAACCGCATTATCCCCGTCGAGGGAAGCGCAAAGCGGGGTTGCGAGCCGGCGTTGCCGGACCCCGCTTGCCCCGCAACTCCTGCCTGGCATGCGGTTTTGTGTATGCACTTGCGCACCTGGAGGGAACGCTGCCGTTTTGCCTGTTGACTGTGTGAATTCCCCCATGGCGGCGGCCTCCTTCATTGGCTCCCACAGCTCCGTTTGCCAGAGCGAATCTCCACCGGCATGGCGTGGGCTCTCTCGTTGTCCGGCGCAAACGGCGGCAGGCGGTCAGGCCCTCTTTTTCGATGCAGCAAATTCGTCCGTCTTGAGGATTTTGCCGCCCTCCTGGATCACGTAGAGCCGGTTCACGTCCAGATCCTTCAGCGTGTCCACGGCGCCCGAGGGCCAGCGGATCTCCACCAGGTCCACCTTCTTGGCGTCGCCCAGCCCGAAGTGCACCCTGAGGTCGCTCGCCGAGTAGTAGCCGTTCGAGGAGCGTACCTCGTCGATCTGCGTCAGCGGCGTTCCCGGTTTGGCGGTCAGCAGGGGCGTGCCGGTCGCGGCCACCACCTTCAGCCGCGCGCCGATCCCGGTGCGGTTGCTCTTGGTCCCAACGGTGCGAATTTTGATCCAGCTCCGCTTCAGACTCGAGTCGCAACGCAGCAGTTGCGGAACGGCGTTGACGCAGTTCACCACCGCGTCCAGATCGCCGTCGTTGTCGAAATCGCCCACGGCAAAGCCGCGCGCCTTCGCCGCCGCCGTAATGCCGCTGCCGCCGATCAGGCTCACGTCTTCAAACTGCCCGTTACGCAGGTTGCGGTAGAGATACTTGCGCTCGGCATAGGCGGCGTCCACCTGGGTACCGTCCACTTCGGGATAGACGTGCCCGTTGGCTACCAGAATGTCGAGCCAGCCGTCGTTGTCGATGTCGATGAAGCTCACGCCCCAGCCCAGCAGGCGCGTGTTCATGCCCAGGCCGGCCTGGTAGGTGCGGTCGTCGAAGGAGCCGTCGCCCAGGTTCATATAGAGCGCGTCCGTGTCGCCGGCGAAGTTGGTCTTCACAATGTCCAGCAGGCCGTCGCGGTTGTAGTCGCCAATCGAGACGCCCATGCCCGCCTGCGGCTTGCCGTCCGGAGAATAGGCCACGCCCGCCTCGATCGCCTCGTCCTTGAAGGTGCCGTCCTTCTGGTTCACGTAGTAGGTAGCCGAGGTCGAGTCGTTGGCCACATAGATGTTCGGCCAGCCCGTGTTGTCCAGGTCGGCCGCCGCCGCGCTCAGCGCATACGTGCCCAGCGTGCCCCACATGCCGGCCTTCTTGCTCACGTCGGTAAACGTCCCGTCGCCCTTGTTGTGATAGAGCAGGTTCTTGCCGCCCTCCAGGCCCGGCGGCCCGCAGGCCACCTGGATGCCCTTGTAGGTACAGTTGGCGTCCTCGGGCAGGGGCGCGGTCTTCACGTCGAAGTCGATGTAATTGCCCACAAAGAGATCCAGGTTGCCGTCCTTGTCGTAGTCCAGAAACGTGCAGCCCGAGTTCCAGCGCAGCCGGTCTTGCTCAAGCCCGGCTTCCCTGGTCACTTCGGTAAACGTCCCGTTCCCGTTGTTGCGGAACAGCGCGTTCTGCCCGTAGTAGCTGACGAAAAGGTCGTTCCAGCCGTCGTTGTTGTAGTCGCCCACGCAGCACGCCTGGCCCCAGCCCGAGCGCCCCAGCCCCGCCTTCAGCGTCACGTCGGTAAACGTGCCGTCGCGGTTGTTCTTGAACAGGTGGCAGACCGGCTCCTTGCCCTTGGGAAACCCCTCCAGCCGCCAGCCATTGACCAGAAAAATGTCCACCCAGTCGTCCTGGTCGTAGTCGAAGAAGGCCGCGCCGCAGCCGGTCGTCTCCAGCAGATATTTGTTGCGGTGCTCGCCGCCAAAGATCGTCTCCACGTTGAGCCCGGCTTCCTTGGCCACGTCCACAAACTGGACGCCCAGCGGCGTGCCGGTCACCGGCGAAGGAACTCCCTTGGGCGCCGGACGTGCCTGTGCCTCGTAAGCCTGGCGCGCACTGCCCGAGGGCTTCTGCGGCGCGGCAGCCTGCTGGCCGGCAAGCCCAAACGCCGGCCGTGCCAGCCTCAACACCTCTTCCAACGGCAAAACCAGTGCGGTCCTCGATAGCGACTTCAAAAATCCACGACGGGTAAATGGCAAAACACCGATCTCCCTCAGGCGCGCCGCTGTGGCTCGCAACTTCGCCCCAAAAGGCGAGTATATCCGCTAGCCTGCGGGGGATGCAGGCCGACCGGTAATGTCCTAAGAGTGCGTTGCTGAGAGTGCCTATTATTATTCGTATTTGTGAATCCAGTCCCACGCCTTTTGGGGAAGCCATCCTTGGCAGGGACGATTGAAAGTTGTAATCAGAAGGCGATCTCCTTTTTCCAGGTAGAATCCTATTTCGTCGTAAAGACCTTGAGGAGTATCATCCGTGGCAATCAACCAAGTGCTGCCCACATAGTGCCACCAACTCTGCTTCGACTTTAAGACCTCATAGATGCCGGAATAAGAGGCAGCGGGCTGCTTTAAACACGACGACATAAGTAATTGCGCATATTGAGAGACTGTGTTTTCATAGTGGACATGAAAGCGCTGCGCATTGCCGACTCCGCAACTGTGGCTCTCGGACTGCAAGACGAGATTCGACGTTCCGAGGAATCCCGCTACGATCATCGCCTGCATGGTGTGCTCTTGGTGGCGCAAGGCATGACCTGTCCCGATGTCGCAGGTCTGCTGGGCGATGCCCCGCGCTCGGTCGAAAACTGGGTACGGCGTTTCGAACAGGAGGGGTTGGCGGGGTTATTGGAAGGTGAACGCCCAGGTCGGCCACGCCGTCTGAGTCCGCGGCAGTTGGCGGAGATCGATGCGGTTCTGCGCAAGACTCCGAGAGATGCCGGCATGGGCGGCAACTTATGGGATGGCAAGACCTTGGCCGCATGGATCAAACGACAGTATGGAGCACGCTTGGGAGTGCGCCAGTGCCAGAGGCTGTTTCGCCAGTTGGGATTTCGTTTACGCAAACCGCGCCCCATGGTGGCACAGGCGGACCCGGAACGACAGAAGGCGCATAAAAAAAACTCCAAGCCCTGATGGCAGATCCGACTGTGGACCTGTGGGCCATCGACGAGGTGCATTTTCAACAACATGGTTCGCGCTGCCAGATGTGGATTCCGCCCGAGACCAAAGACCCCGTGTTGCTTCATCATCCGACCCGCCGAAGCATTGATTACTTTGGCGCGGTTCGACTTCGCGACGGCAAGTTTTTCTTCCATCGCGAAACGGACAAATTCAACGGCGCCACCTTCTTTGTTTTCCTGAAAGCTCTCTACCGAACCAGCACCAATGGCCCGAGGCGGGTCGTCGTTATCACCGACAATGCCCGCTACCACCATGCCCGGCTGCATCGAACCTGGCGGGAAGAACACGCGAACAGGTTCGCACTCGACTATCTGCCGCCGTACTCGCCGGACCTCAATCCGATTGAGCGGGTTTGGAAGCTGACCCGGCGGCAATGCCTGCACAACTGCTACTTTCCGACGCTCGATGAGGTTGTCGACTCCGTAGAAACCCAATTCAAACAATGGCTGCGCGGCAATATCACCTTACGCAGACTATGCGCATTTATTTAAGACGCTGTGTTTAGATCGTATGTGACCATTAAAATCAATACTCCGTCCATCATGGGTGTGTCCCTATCCTTCCGGTGCGGAGCACCGCGCCCTTCTGCCCGGCGCGCTCAGGACTGCGGCCCCCCTCGGATCGTCGAGATTCCCGGCCCCCACCCAGATTTATCGGCAAGTCAGGGGCGGGGCACCCGGCAGACCTGGTCCACCCACAGCTACAGACATTTTCAAATGGGCCTAGCCTGTGGGCAGCATTTTTCCTGGTAATCCATACATATCTTGATTCTGTCCCGGATGTATTCTTCTCGCACTAAGGAACCTCTGCGCAGGTGCCTGATTTCTAAGCGAAGAATTGGGCGCGAAAGATTTTCAGCATTTGGACCAAGAATCGTTGGAAAAAAGCGCTTACAAGCCTGTTTGCTTTGTCTCGGGAGTCCGTTT